>Ga0075011_10000410_pt1 | contig 22746 bp, 18 predicted proteins | sample TARM_MetaG_T_14_FD_72354 | JGI IMG/M metagenome (GOLD analysis project Ga0075011, IMG submission 72354) | Freshwater microbial communities from Pennsylvania, USA, analyzing microbe dynamics in response to fracking - TARM_MetaG_T_14 | ecosystem: Environmental > Aquatic > Freshwater > River... | reverse complement strand
GGAACAAATCAGAAAAGGAAATACCGCCGGAGCGGCCCAGATCATTATGGAAGTCAATCCCATGCCGGCTATCACCAGCCGTGTCTGTGCTCATTTCTGTCAGGATGGCTGTAACAGAGGCTGTCAGGATGAAGATGTCGCCATTGCCAATGTTGAACGATATGTGGGGGATTATATTCTGGAGAACAGTGATTTATACTTTAAAGCACCAGCGCTTTCAACCGGAAAATCTGTAGCCATTATCGGCGGCGGTCCGTCCGGATTATCGGCAGCCTATTATCTGCGCCGGGCTGGCAATGAAGTTACCATTTATGATACCAAAAAAGAAGCCGGCGGCATGCTGATGTATGCCATTCCAGCCTACCGACTGCCTAAAGACATTGTCAGAAAATTTGTCAGTAGTCTGGAAAAAATGGGGATCAATATTATCACCAATACAACCATTGGCAAAGATATTCAAGTCTCAAAAATAGAAGAAAAATATGACAGCGTCTTTTATGCCACTGGTGCATGGAAACGTCCGGTTATTGGAATCGCCGGAGAAGAACTCACCGAGTTCGGTTTGGATTTCCTGATCCAGGTTAATGAATGGATGAAGGGTAAGGTCGGTTCGGAAGTGCTGGTAACCGGTGGCGGAAATGTCGCAATGGACGTTGCCATCACTGCCAAGCGTCTGGGTGCTAAAAAAGTCACCATGGCATGCCTGGAATGTGAAAGCGATATGCCAGCCAGCCGGGAAGAAATTGAACGGGCCAAAGAAGAGGGCGTCATTATTATGCCATCCTGGGGTCTGAGTAAAGTCATTGAAGAAAATGGTGTCGTTAAAGGGATGGAACTCAAGCGATGTACCTCTCTACGGAATGAAAAAGGTGCCTTTAGTCCCCAATACGACCTTTGTGAAACCCAGGTGGTCAATGCCGAGAACATTTTAATGGCAGTAGGTCAACAGGTTGATTTATCCTTCCTGGATGAAAAGTATCAGGTACAGTTAAATCAACGCGGTTTAATCGATGTTTCCGAAGAAACACAAATGACCTCACGGGAAGGTGTTTTTGCTGGCGGGGATGCAACAACCGGTCCGGCGACTGTGATTAAAGGGATCGCCAACGGACATAAAGCTGCCAATGGGATGAATAAATACCTTGGCGTTGTGGAAGACCATATCTGTCGCAGTATGAGCTCTGAAGACGAAGGGTTTATCACCTTTGATCCGGAAGGGATAAAAGTAAAAACTGCTGCTAAATTAAAAGAAATTCCCGCAGAACAACGCAGCATTGACAAAGAAGATGCTCTTAGCCTAGCTGTGGAGGAAGCTTTAAAAGAAGCAAGTCGTTGTATGAACTGCGGGTGTTATGCGATTAATCCGTCTGATCTCGCTCCAGTTTTAATAGCTCTTGATGCTGTAATTGTGACGAATCAACGTCAAATTCCAGCAGAAAAGTTCCTGTGTGGAACGCTTAAAACTGGCGACGCCCTTAACAAGGATGAAATCGTGACGCGTATTGATATACCAGTTATCAAAGAAGCAGAAATGCACTATGATAAGTTCCGTCTGCGTGATGCGATTGATTTTGCAATCGTTAGTCTCGCATCCGTATACGCTGTCGATAATGGCAAGATTACGAATGCCAACATTGTTCTTGGTGGAGTAGCTCCAGTACCGATGCGAATGAGAGAAGTAGAAGGTTTCCTGGTAGGTAAATCTATTAACGAGGAGATCGCTGAAAAAGCGGCAAAAATTTCAGTCGAAAACGCTGTTGCGATGGAACACAACCGCTTCAAAGTAAATGAAGTGGTAGCAATGGTCAAAAAGTCTGTGATGCGTCTCGCTTAATCCGTCTGACAGAAGGTAAATAACAAGGAAGTCGGGTCTCCAGCCCGCCTTCCTTTTTTGGGCTGTGCCCTGTAGGGGCGCAATCTAATAGGTCGAAAGTCCTGAGCATGGGTTGGTCGTATCAAGTGGATCGTTTTAGGCTAAGAGCGCTACTAAAGGGGAAGGCTGTTTAATTGGTCAAGAAGTAAACGAAGAAGTCGCATAAACCGCTCCTGAATTGGCAGCCGAAAATGCGATTATTATCGAAAAGAATGAGGACAAGGTTATAGAATTTAAAGCGATGTGACGAGGAGGTCGTAACTAATGAAAGCCGCCATATTTGGAGCCGGACAAGGTGGCAATGCCCTGATTAATCTGATTGCAGGTGATTATGAACTCGTTGCCTGCTTTGATAATAATCCTGAAAAATGGGGATCAATTTTTTCGGGATTATCAGTTCAGTCACCAGAGCAATTGCTTAAAATTGAGCCAGAAATAATTTGGACAGGAACACTGAATGGGGATGCGGCAGATGAAATTGAAAAACAGCTCCGCGGACTCGGATTTAAGGGGCGCATTAAACATGCCAGTGATTTGAAAAATAAATATAATATTCGACTGGCAGAACTCCGATTAATGGCAAAAACAATCGAATCTAGAAAGATTGTTGGAGCAATTGCCGAATTGGGCGTCTATCAGGGGGACTTTGCCCGGGAACTCAATCGCAATTTTCCGGAACGAAAGCTTTATCTCTTTGACACTTTTGAAGGTTTCCAGGCGGAAGATATTGCTAAAGAAAAAGGATTGTCCAAAGCAGGGAAAGGCGATTTTTCAGAAACCAGTGAAGCATTCATCCGGGATACGTTGCCCTATCCGAATCAAGTGGTGATCTTAAAAGGGCGATTTCCTGAAACCATCCCCAAAGAAGACCTAAAGTATGCATTGGTGAGTCTGGATGCCGATTTATATGAACCAATACGGCAGGGGTTAACCTATTTTTATCCTCGGCTCAGTTCAGGAGGTGCTCTGTTAATCCATGATTATAACAGTTGGCAATTTCCGGGGGTAAAAAAAGCAGTTGACGAATATTGTAAAGCACAAAACATTTTTTTGATTCCAATCTGTGATTTTCATGGGACAGCTATTTTAATGAAACCATAAAAGCAGTCAGGATGAACATCACGGCGATAGCATAGAGAAGAACCGATAAAAATAGAAGGAAGCGGTTTTGCGAATACAAATATTTACATAATATGGAGAAAACAATGAGATTAATTGAAACAACAAATGCAGTAGGGCATGTACTCTGTCAGGATATCACCCAGATCATCGTGGGGGTGACTAAAGACGCGGTGTTCAGAAAAGGCCATACTATCAGAGCAGAAGATATACCCGTCTTACTTTCTGTGGGAAAAGAAAATCTTTATGTCTGGGAAAAAGAAGATGGGATGCTTCACGAAAATGAGGCGGCTGAGATTTTATATGATTTATGTCGTGGCGAAAACATGAGGCCCTCAGAAATAAAAGAAGGAAAAATTGAACTCATTGCCACTTGTGATGGTGTACTTAAAATTGATACGGACAAAATGAATCGGATTAATGCCCTTGGTGAGATGATGATTGCCAGCCGGCATGGAAATTTTCCTGTTAAGGTCGGGGATCTGCTGGCAGGAACCCGGGTGATTCCACTGGTGATTGCCGAAAGCAAAATGAACCGCGCTAAAGAAGTATGTGGGGAAGGTTCGATTTTTCAGATCAGACAATACGTGCATAAAAAAGTGGGGATTGTCACTACCGGCAGTGAAGTCTTCCAGGGACGAATCGAAGATACATTTACCCCAGTGATCAAAGAAAAATTATCAGAATATGATGTGGAAATCATCGGACATCTTATTTCAAACGATAACCACGAAATGATCACCCAATCGATTATGACATTGCTGGAACAGGGTGCCGACATGATTATCTGCACCGGGGGCATGAGTGTTGATCCCGATGACCGAACCCCGTTAGCCATAAAAAATACCGGCGCAAAAATGATTACCTATGGTGCCCCGGTGCTTCCCGGAGCGATGTTTTTACTGGCCTACTACAAAGGCAATATCCCCATTGTGGGTCTACCCGGATGCGTGATGTATGCCAAACGAACTATCTTTGATCTGGTATTGCCGCGGATCATGACCGATGAACGCTTACGGATTGGTGATTTTACAGCACTGGGACAAGGTGGGTTCTGTCTTTCCTGTGATGTATGTAGCTTCCCAAATTGTGGGTTTGGAAAAAGCATTTAGTGGGTTTAAGTGCAATGATGAATGTTAAGGAGGTTACGAATTGAGTAGTTTTTATGATCAAATCAGTACCATTAATACAAATGATAAAAGTATTGTGGCAACGGTGGTGGAAGGCGATTATCTCGGAGAAAAAGCACTCTTTTCTAAAGGTAAAATTGTATTTCAGTCGGACGCAAAGGAATTTCTCCATATTCATAATAAAATCATTCTAAAAATCACACAAACCGGAATTATCACCATTGAAGGCAATCGGATATTTTGCGAAATACTGGGTGCTGAAAAAAACTAGTGATTTGCGGTGGGGGACATGTTTCTATCCCCGTTATAAAATTGGGTCGAATGGCAGATTTTTCAGTAACTGTGATTGAAGATCGTTTTTCATTTGCCAACAATGCTTCATTGGCTGGGGGCTCCCGAAGATGAGAACAATACAGGAACTGGTTAAAGAGATAAAACAACTTGATAACGATACTCAGATCACTGTTTCTGCAATACGAAGACTGGTTGGCACATCGTATCAACAGAAAAACTATGTTCACGGCGCATTTTTGATTGGGGATGCCTGTTCAGGGCCAGAAGGAGACCATTTTTATGGTATTCCGCCGTCAATGTGGGGTGGTCGAACAGCCGCAGATCTGATTGAGGAAATGTATCATCAAAACGATTTCTCGGAAGCAAAATATGCAACTTTTTATGATAAAATGTGCGAAATGCTTAATGGAGAATATGATTTTTATGAAACCACCCGTAAAATTATGAAGAGCGATCCGATGATGCCGATGATCAAGGAATTCACGCAATGGGCTAAGCAGCAACCCAACTATCCCAATGTTGGTTATGGACAAATGACCCTCCAGTATTTAAAGGATGTTCATGGTATCAGTTATCCAAAACGTAATAGCGCCGTCAGTATCGGACAATAAACGTTAGTTAGTTATGATTTAAAGGCCTTCAATACATCAATACTTAAAATCAGCATCATCCATTTACGGGATGATGCTGATTTTTATACCCGGTTTCTTACGTGTTCACTGGAAAATCCCAAGCCTTCGAGAATTTTGATATAGCGACAGCTTAATTGATCTTGATACTGCCATCAGCCTGAACAGCGATTTCGCCAAGAAATACCAGTATTCGATAAGAGAGATCCAGCTGAAGCATCAGATCGCTTTGAGTAAGATCGGTCTGAATGATTTCTTCTATTTTGTTTAACCGGTATTTTATGGTGTTGTAATTTATGGCTAATTCTTTGGAAGCGGCAGTCATATTCCCGTTGCAGCGAACGAGGGCGTACAAAGATGAGGCAAAACCGGTATTGTAGGTTTTATCGTAATCCAGAAGATTGAGTAAAATTGGGTGACAAAGAAACTTAAGCTCCTGTTTTTTAAAACAGCTTTCCATATAGTCATAGATGGCGATATCTTCATAAAGCGTGTAATCCGACATCAAATTGAGCTGAGAACCGATTTTTAAAGCGCTTCTGGCTTGTGCATAATGGACATGGGTACCGGTGAGGTTTGTGTAACGCCGGCTAAAAGCCGCTTTCAATCCGTTTTTATTCAGAATACTTTCAAATATATGACACGCTGGAGAGGCAAAAAATAATTGGTGGTCACCTTCGATGATGATGACAAGATCACTTTGGTAGATCACTGATTTACTGCCGGGAAACAGAGCAATCAGCTCATCTTTTAAGGATATAACCGTGGCGATGGCTTTATCGAAGTGACTTATATCCACAAGAAGGATATGACAAGATGTAGGGTTCCAATTAAATACTGAGGCCCGATTAATAATTTCTAATTCGGAAGAATAATTTTCAGAAATCAGATCGTTAAGCAGACTTTCCTCCAAATAAATATCATTGGTCTGATAAAATTCATTTCTTTTCATTTCAGAGGCAATCACATCGGCAATTAAGGTTAACAGCTGCTTATCATATTTATTGATGGATCGAAGACCGCTATAAACTGCCAAAGTACCAACAGGCTTATGATTGATGAAGATCAGCGTTACCAGTACGGCATATTTTGACTCAGCTGCTTCCTTGGTCAGAAAGACTGGTGTTTTCCGGGTAAAAAGGGATTCCATAATCCCTCTGTTTTTAAGGTAAGTGATTTCATTTATGGGTTGATAACCCTGTTCAACCATGTTTTTCCAGAAACGGTCATCCAGACAGGCATTATGGGTATGGGCGATCATCTTATAACTGATATCTGAGAGAACAAGGGGGTTTGCCATGAGTTGTGAAGCGACATCGATGATGTGCTGGAGTCCGTTATTTGAAATCAATGCTTCCAGGAGCCGGGAATGGGCTAAAAACATCAGATTTTGATGAATAATCAATTCATTGATCTCTGCCAGGACAAAAAATGCATCTAAACTTGCACTAAGAAACAGGATGTTTTTATCCCTAGGATTTTTTAAAGATTCAGGGATAACATCGGTGATGAAACAGATAAGATTCACTTCATGGTGATCGGGGATGTTTTCAGCACAAGTCAAAGTTGGGCAAATATATATTAAATTCGTATGAAAAGCGGCTTGACTGTTTTTTAGAATGCGGACACCATCGATGGGCGAGTCGCTTCGATTAATGAAAACCGTGTGATCAAAGCTCGAAAAATGTCTGCAAATCAAGTCAAAATTTAATCGTTTCATGAGGTGTTTCCTCTCTGGTAAAGCAGAGTTTTTATTTAATCGATTCAGCGAGACCTTTCATTAAAAAATCAACCCAAACCTGAATATCATTGGCAGTATATTCGGACGATCGTTCAAGACGGGCCCGAATGCCATCATAGATGATATAAATTAAATCAACAACCAGTTTATTGGAGATATCAGGATTGATTTCTCCGTTTCGGATACCTTGATCAACCAGGGCGAGTTTTTTATTGTAAATTGTTTCAGTTAATTTTTGATGACGTAAATGAATGTCTGCCAGTTCAGGGATTTTTTCAATTCCGAAGAAAAACTGCGGACTGAAATATTGTGGCATCTCAAAACAACAAAAAATTGTTTCTTTCAGGATCGCTAAAACAGGCTTGTTTTGATTTAGAACGTGCTCATGATTCGATTGGAATTCTGCTTCCCATTGATCATAGGCGGCACGATACAATCCTGACTTATTTTCAAAATGGTAGTAAGCAGGGCATCTGGATAATCCCAGTGATTTGGTGATATCGGACAGATTGGTTGCTTCAAACCCTTTGGATGAAAAAATTTCAATGGCTTTTTGTATTAATAGATCTTTTTGTTTCAAATTTTCATTTTTTTTTGACATCAGGTTCTCCTTGCAGTGTTTGGAGAGTATTATAATATAGTTTTTCAAAAAGTTCAATGACATCACGATTGATAAAAAATTGTAAAAATAGCGTGAGTCACTTTTCAGAAGAAGTACGCTGATAATAAAAAAGGGGGTCTGATAAAATGTTAAAATACAGCTTGACTCAATTTAGACACCAATGTATAATTCACTAAACATCAGTGTCTAATTATAAAGGAGTATATCATGCAGTTTAAAAATTTAATGTCTCAAGGACAAGTCGGATCACTGCGATTAAAAAACCGGATCATCATGCCAGCCATGGGGGATGCCCTGGCAACTGTCGACGGTGAAATAACCGATGACCTCATTGGTTATTACGAAGAACGGGCAAAGGGGGGAACCGGTTTAATCATCACCGGGGTCTGCCGGATTGATCCGGATGGCGCTGCAATTGCCAATCAATTGGCAGCGTATAATCTATCCCATGTTGGCGGATTGAAAAAACTGGCGGATGGTGTCCATCGTTACGATGGCAGAATTTTTGTTCAGTTGCATCACGGCGGTCGACAAACCAATACCATGGTTACCGGTAAACAGGCAGTCGCGCCCAGTCCAATTCCTGTGCCTGGGGGGATGCCGGGTATTCCGCGGGAGCTGACAACGGAAGAAGTCAAAGAAATGGTTGGTAAATTTGTTTTTGGTGCAGTATTGGCCAAAATGGCCGGGATGGATGGCGTGGAAGTTCATTGTGCCCATGGCTATTTATTAAATCAGTTTATCAGCAGTTTCTCAAATAAACGAACCGATGAATATGGTGGAAGTCTGGAAAATCGACTGAGAATCGTCAAAGAAATCATTGGTGGGATTAAAGCAAAATGTGGATTCAATTTTCCGGTTAGTGTGCGGTTTACCGGGGATGAATTTGTTCAGGGTGGCATACAAATAGAAGAAGCGGTAGAAATTGCCAGACAAATGGAATTATTTGGGGCAGATCTGCTGAATGTATCAGGTGGGGGATATCAGGCACCGTATGGAATTATGGCACCACCGACATTTAAACAGGGATGGATGGTGCCATTGGCCGAAGCAGTCAAAAAGGCCGTGAATATTCCCGTTGGTGCAGTGAGCCTGATTCGTGATTTTGACTACGCCGATCAGCTTGTGGAAACAGGGAAATGCGATTTTGTTTGTTTGGGACGGCCCCATATTGCCGATCCATACCTGGCCAATAAGCTCGCATCAGGACGAGAAAAAGAGATCAGACGCTGTCTTTCCTGTTTGCATTGCACCGATGAACTCAACAAATCCAGATTGGGTTGTGCAGTTAATCCTTTAATTGGTTATGAGCGAGAATTTAAGGAATATAACTTCAATGGTCAGGGCAGAACGGTGGTTGTGATTGGCGGCGGTCCGGGAGGATGCGAGGCAGCCCGTGTTTTGGTGAAACGTGGTTTCCAGGTGACCTTATTTGAGAAAAAGGATAAACTGGGCGGACAGGTCAACCTGGCAGCGGTACCACCGGCTAAAGAACAGATTAATAATTTAAGCGAATATTATACTTATATGCTGCCCCGATTAGGTGTTGATATAAAATTGAATACCGAACCGACATTGGATGAAATCGCCCAGTTGCGACCCTATGCAGTTTATCTGGCAACCGGTAGCGAACCAGTGGTTCCGTCAATCACTGGCATTGATTGTTCAACCGTGACAACGGCGGATGCAGTGTTGTCGGGAACATGCAAGTTTAAAGATCAGTATCTTGCTATTATCGGTAGTGGAAACACAGGTCTGGAAACAGCTGAATACTTATTGCAGTTCGGAAACAAGATCAGTATCATTGAAATGCTTCCACAGGTTGGCATGCTGGCTTCCACCAGTGGCAAATATACATTAGGTGCCATCCAGAAAGAAGGAGTGGAATTATTGGCCAGTCATAAGATGACAGCCGTCAGCGAAGGCAAGGTTGAATTATTCGATTTGATCAGTCAGACTTCCCTGAGTCGGGAATATGATGGGGTTGTGTTGGCTCTTGGTGTTAAAAAAGTGAATGCCCTGGAAGAATTGCTTAAGAGTGAATTCGAGAATGTGGTGATTGTCGGAGATGCTTACCAGGTAGGCAACATTGCCTCATCAGTTAAATCGGGGTTTCAAAAGGCCTATTATCTCGATAATCAGGTTGAAATGGCTTAATAGCAATGTTCTGATAATAATAAAGCAGTTATTCGATTAGCTTGTAAAGAGCCCGATTCGGCGATGCTGAAACAGCAAGTTTTGTCCATTTCTGCAAATAAAAAAACCGTTTTCTGTTATCAGAAAGCGGTTTTTTTATATTTGTACCCAATGCACATAGCGGTCAATGAATTGTGATACCAAGATTTGAGTGCTCAGAAATTTTTCCCGAATAGGCGAGAATTTTAAAGGAAAAATGTAATTGAATAAAAATGCAGTGGTCAGCAAAGCGGCGATTGGTTATCTCTTCAATTTTTTTGATCCGATACTTCAGGGTATTTGGGTGAATGCCCAATGACTTTGCGCTGGCAGTCATATTACCATTGTGTAAGACAAAGACATAAAGTGTTGAAAGGAAACTGGCCTGATGGCTCTGATCATAATTCAGCAATTGTAAGAGCAGCGGATGACATAAGTCTGTGAGGGGATATTCATCTCCAGAAAAACTGAGAAAATCCCTTATGACAGAGTTTTCATATAAATGGATTATTTTTTTCGGTTCCTGTGTTATTCCCAGGGTGATGGCTTTTTTTGCCTGTCGGAAATGCGCGCCAGTGTTTTTGAGATTAAAATAACCAAAGCTGAAACCGGCGATTAACCGGTGCTTTCTTAAAAATTTTTCAAATTTAATATGGGCATCGCTAGTTAAGAATGAAGGGATGTTATCATCTGTTATCAAAACAATATGACCATCATAAACGGCAGACCTCGCTTTGGGGAAAAAGGAATGGATTTCGTCTTTCAGATAAAAGATGGAAGCCATATCATTTTGATCGGGACTGAGTTTAATATAAAGCAAATGACAAAATTCAGGATTCCAATTCAGGGCACGAGCCCGGCTGAGGATCTCAAATTCAGAGGTGTGATTTTCGAGAATTAAGTCTTTAACCAGGTTTTCTTCAAGCAAAACGCTATTATTTTGATCGAAGGTGCTTTTCTGAATCTCGGTGCTGATGACGTCAGAAATGATCGTCAGCAATTTCTGGTCCGATAGTTTAAGCGGTCTGGTACTGTCGAAAGCTGCTAAAGTACCGATAACTTTGTCTTTGAACCGAACGGTGATAACCATAACAGAATATTTAGATAAGTTGAGATCCTTCGAGACAAAACAAGGCGTTTTTCGGGACAACAGGGCACTCATAATACCTTTGCTTTTAAAAAAAGCAAGATCTTCGGAGGTAGTAAACCCCTGGGTGATCATTTTTTGCCAACAGGGATCATCAAGAACCTGATCACGGGTGTATGCCAGCGTTTTATAGTGGCTGTCGCCCAAAAGTAAGGGATTGCCAAAAATCACTGAGGCTACGTCGATGAGATGCTGGAGACCTTTGTTTGAGACTAATGCTTCAAGAAGTTGGGTGTACGCATCGATTAATTGATTTTCAGCAAGGATAAGATCACTGATTTCTTCGTAAAATACCATCAAATCCGGGGCGGCAGTAAAACGCATAATGTTCTTTGTTTCTAAAAATTCAGCGTCCAGACCTGGAATTTCGCTGCTTGTATTGGGGTCGCAAAATACTGCCAGATTCACGAGTTGGGGGTTTATTGTTTTGGGAAAATCAGAAACAACAGGGCAAAGGTAGAGTAACTCAGGATCGAAATCGGTTTGGCTTTTTTTACAAAAGCGAACCCCTCTGATCAGCGCTTCAGGGTTGGATTCCCAAAACTCGGGTTTAAATTGAGAAAAATGCTGAACAATCATTCTGAAATTGAGTTCCATAAAAACACCTCCGCTTAATTACTTTCATTATACCTAAATTAATGGAATTTTGTTCAAAAATATTTGCAGAAAAGTGAAAAACCTGGCAGCGATTCTTTCAGTTTTAGACAATAGCCAGATCGGACTGAGGATGATAGGATAATAAAAAGTGAAGGATACTTAAATAAAAGGAGGATTATTCATGAAAGAACAAAGCTATGTAATCGTTACGGAAGCGCCGAAATTAAATTATTTAAAGGATTTTGTTGCTCTTCCTGAAAACTATGGATCGCTTGAATACTTTGAAAGAGAAGATGTCAAGGCGATTAGAAATACGGTATTTAAATGTCTGGATGATTTGGAGTCCAAAACGAAATTTAGTGAAAAACTGAAAAATAATAAAAAAGTATTGATAAAACCGAATCTGGTCGGAATTTTCCATGAATCTGGATATAGTATTGTGGACAGTCCGCAATCCACCGATCCGCGTGTATTTGAAGCTGTTATCTGCTACCTGAAAAAAATGACTGAAAACGTGGTCATTATTGAATCATCTGGTGGTGGATCCACCTATGCTTCCTTCAAGACAACCGGTTATGATCGGATTGCCGACTATTACAACACCGGTTTGATTGCTCTGGAAGGGGAACCGGTTACCCGTTACATGGTTCCAAAAGCTGAAGTTCAAAAAGAGGTATATATTCCTCAGATTATTGAAGAGATTATCAATGGTGAGGCCTTTTATGTATCGGTTCCCAAAATGAAAACAAATATTTATACAGGGGTAACCCTGGGCTTTAAAAATGCTATGGGGACATTGCCCTACATGATGCGCGAACGTAACCATACCTATGACATCAATAAAAAACTGGTGGATTTACTCTATTTATTCAAACCGGATCTCACCGTTATTGACGGGATTATCGGGGGGGAGGGTGATACGCCGGCACCGGTGGATCCTGTCGAAGTTGGGGTTATTATCAGCGGCAATAACAGTGTTGAAACGGATCGCGTTGCCACTCGGATGATGGGTTTTGATCCAGATAAAAATCTATTAATGGTTGAAGCTGTAAAAAGAGGGTTTAATGATCCTGAAGTCACCATTATTGGCAATCAGAAGGTGGTGCCATTTAAACCGGCAGAAAATTCTTTCCTGACCAAACGGTTCCGGGACAAATTTCCCAATATCACCACCTTGGTGGGTTTCTCCATGAAACATGCGCCGAAAATTGCCGATGTTAATCAGGTATCGCCGGAAACAGTCGTCGAAATGGAAGCCGTGTGTGCTCCGGGATGCATAGCCACCTTAAAATTCTGTCATACCAATTACGAATATATGACGGGTGTTGATTACAAGGCCTTTGACTATGTGCTGATCCTCGGAAACGGGGTTGAAAAAGACGGGATCAAATATTACTTTGATGTTGACGGGAAACCCTATACAACCGATGAAATCCGGGCTATGGAGCGCAAGAAAATGGCAGTTGGTGAATGCGTCAGGTATCTGGAAAAAGATGTCGACTATTATGCCGGTGGTTGCTGTAGTCCTCAATCCATTGTATTCATGTTCCGGGAAGTAAAAGAAGCTCCGCCGACTCCAAATGGAACCATGGCCAATAAGTCTCTGTATTTACTGGCGGAAGAACAGATTAAACTGGTTTTGAGAAAACGACAGCAGGTTAATGCAGGTCTTTGGATCGATGCTAAGCGAGTGGCAGACTATCGGGTTGGGGAAATTCCTGAACTGTCACCGGAAGAGATGAAACTGGATTATATAAAATGGCCGTTGGGGGAAATTCCTGAGGATACAAAAGCAGAGTTTTTAACAACCTACGCAGCACCATTTGAATATTAGAATTTAAACAGGTTTTTAAACCAAAGGAGGAAAAAATGTATAAACGACCAATGTTTACGGTTGCTCTCAATCTGAATGATCGCAATAAAGAAGATGAATTCAATGATTGGTACAATAACGTCCATTTACCGATGATGACAAATATCCCCGGAATTGTTGCCGGGAATCGATACGAAGCAGTTAATTCTAAAGATGGCGAAGCCCAGTATTTAGCGACCTATCAGTTTGTCAATATGCTGGCTGTCGGGGCAGTCCTGAAAAGTCCGGAATTTGGCGCCGCAACTGAAGATCTGATGAAAAACTGGGGAACCAGTATGGCACCGGTAGAAGGATTGGCAGAGATTTATGCCGGCGTTGGCGTATCAACAGGAAAACCACCAGTTCTACCCCTGGCCATGAATGTTTTAAAGCCAGAAAAAGAGTATGTGTTTTCGCAATGGTTCGCCAATGAATATCTTGATGAAATTCGGAGATTGGCAGGCATCGAGGAAGCCTCGTTGTATCATGTGATGATAACCAAAGACCCCGCTCAGCAGGCCCGGTATTTTTCTCTTTTTACCGTAGAGTCGCTAGAAAAATATGAAGTGATGGTTAAGACGTCGGCATATCAGCTGCTAAGAAATCAGTTGACAGAAAAGATCGCCGAGGGAATAATCAAAAAAGCCGCCGGATTGGGAATTGTATATATCAACTTTGAAAAATAAGAAGAATCGCAAAACTAAAAACTAACAGAAAAAGGAGACAAATAATGTCAAAAGTTTACCGTATCAATACCAAAGAACAGGCTGTAAGCTGTGAATTGTTAAAAGATGAATATAAAAGTTTTGGAAATCGGGGTCTGGTCGCCAAATTTATGATGGATGAGGTTGATCCCCAGTGTGATCCCCTTGGGGCCGATAATAAATTGATTTTTGCTACCGGACTTTTTGCAGGCACGCAGGTTTCCACGGCAAACCGCTTGTCAGTTGGAGGGAAAAGTCCATTAACCGGGGGTATTAAAGAAGCGAATGTTGGTGGCAATGTGGGATATTTTTTAGCTCAACATAACATTAAAATGATTGTTATTGAAGATCTTCCGGCGGATGATAGCTGGAAAATTTTAAAAATCGGTAAAGACGGGGAACTAGAAATCTTACCGGGCGATGATTATGTGAATCTCAATACCTATGCTGTCACCAAAAAAGCCTTTGAAACATACGGAGAAAAAATTGCGGTGCTTTGTATTGGCCCGGCGGGAGAAAAACAACAACTGATTTCGACCTTGCAATGTACCGAGACGGGAACCGGTCATCCCTCCCGGGCGGCAGCTCGGGGCGGTCTTGGGGCGGTCGCCGGATCAAAAAAAATCAAAGCAATTATTATTGAAAAATCGGATAAAAAAGCTGAAATTAGCTATGTTGATAAGCAGAAATTTGATGCCGCCAGAAAAAGAATGAATCAGACGATTTTGGCAGAAGATAATAAAATGGCCGGGACATTCAAAAAAATGGGTACCATTGTTAATGCAATGGCAATGAATCCTCAAGGCATTATGCCGGTGTATAACTTCCGGGCAACGGGATTTGAACCGGAAAAAATGGCAAATTGCGATATTAAAACCTGGTTAACTAAAGCAGCCATGAATGGCGGTAAAAATGGTATTTCCTGTCAGCCGGGATGTCTGGTTCAATGCTCCAACTGCTATCACGACGATGCTGGTGAGTATGTTACATCAGGTTTTGAATACGAAACATATGCCTTGTGCGGTCCGAATTGTGGGATTGATGATCTGGATACGATGTGCCGGATGGATCGACTTTGTGATGAATACGGCTTGGATACCATTGATACGGGTGCCGCCATTGCCCTCTGCATGGAAGCAGGAAAGCTTGAATGGGGTGATGGTGCTGGCGCCTTGAATTTGATCCATGGCATCATTGAAGGTACAGAATTAGGGATTGTTATGGCTCAGGGTGCTGAGCAAACCGGGAAATATCTTGGACTTACGCGAATTCCCACCGTCAAAGGCCAAGCCATGGCAGGATATGATCCAAGAAATCTGAAAGGGTTAGGGGTCACCTACGCAACCTCGCCAATGGGAGCCGATCATACGGCTGGTTTGACCATGGGGCCAAGTCCTGAGGCGAATCAGAGCAAAGAAGGCCAGGTAGCCGCATCGGCTCAGGTCCAGAATTTCAGTGCCATTGCCGATAATTGCATGTGCCTGTTCTGCCTCCAGGCCATTGCCACGGATCTACCCGTTTTAGGAGAGCTGATGGCGGGGCTTTACGGCGAAGACTGGAATTTTAATCGACTGGGCGGTATCGCGGCACAGACCCTTCAAATGGAACGTCAGTTTAATAAGGCGGCCGGATTAACCAGCGAAGATGATCGTCTTCCTGATTTTTTCTACACCGAACCTTCTCCATTAACCGGAGCAGTTTTTGATATTACACCAGAAGAAATGGATGTCATCAACGCAGAATCATGATCACAGTAAAAGGAAAGCCGTATCCCTGGTTTGAGGGAATGACAGTCGAAAAACTAATGAATAATCTGGTTAAAGAGGATCAGGCCATTCAAATTCTGGGGGTAACTGCGGGTGTAAGTCTAAATAAGCAGTTTATACGCCCCAAAGACTATCAAACGACCAAAATAAATGATAAAGATGAGATCATCATTATCGTTCAAATGGCTGGTGGCTAAAGAAATGATTAACATGTGATAAGTTCAAAGTGTCATTGAGATACCTGCCCATGGTGATGGAAAAAAGGTATCAGAGCAATGATACCTTTTTTTCTCGATATTAAAATAAAGACCAGGAGCGGTTTATGAATCAGAATCAAAAAGAAATTAAAAATGTAGATAAGTTGTCAGTTTCAATTGAAGAAGTCAAGATGAAAATGCGTCTGGCCACCAAAATGATCGTATTTACAGTGGTATTGCTGTCATCGGTGGTTATTCCTCTGGGAACACTTGCATATTTTGGAGCATCTAAAAATCTCATTCTCATTGTTATGATCGGCGGCCTCATTATGGGTTGTGTTGCCGCAAGTATAGCAGCCAATAAAATCATTGGCCCTATGACAGCATATAAAGACACCCTGGAACGATTGGCCAATGGTGATGTATCCATGGAGATACCCGAGGTGAAAACCAATGATGAGTTCGGGGAGTTGGCACGATCGTTTAAACGGATGGTGGATAACCGGAAAAGCCAGGCTGAAATGGTGCAAAAATTGGCCATGGGAAACTTAGATGTAGAAATTATTCCGCAATCGAAAGAAGATATTCTTGCTTATGCATTAATAGATCTGGTGACTACATTGAATCATGTCACAGAAGAGCTCATAGATCTAGGAGAAACCGCCGCTGCCGGTACAATAACGGAAATAAAAAGTGGAACCGTGGATTATTCGGGCTCTTTTGAGTTATTTATGGATAACATCAAAAATGGTTTCAAACAGTTTCTTGAGGTCATGATGATTTCCAATAAGTATATTTTTCAAATCGGAGCCGGGATTGTGCCAGGAAGAATTGACCAGACGTTTCCGGGTAATTATCAGATACTTGTGGATCATATCAATTCCGGAATTGACGGACTAGGCGCTTTAGAGGAAGGCAATCAAGTTTTGAAGTTGATGAGTGTAAATGATCTATCACAAAAAATTGATGGGAACTACCCTGGTATTTATGGAGAAATAGCGCAATCGGTCAATAGTGTCAGAGAAACAATCGTCAAAGCTGTTAATATCAACAAGGCAATTGCCAGTGGTGAATTTCAGAATGAACTGGAATTAATAAAAACAAACGGAAAATTAAGTGCTCAAGATGAATTTATACCCAGTATGATCGATCTGGCTGAAAACATATCGATGCTGGTCAAGGAAACACGACAGATCTCGCAATCAGCAGTGGAAGGAGACTTAGATAAAAGAGGCGATATTAATCTTTTTTCAGGCGAATATGCTCAGGTTATTGCCGGTCTTAATCATACCCTAGACGCTCTCACAGCACCTATGCAGGAAGCCTCCGGGGTACTTAACGAATTGTCCCAGGGAAATCTCAATGCGACCATGACCGGTAAATATTCGGGACAAAATGGACAAATCAAGGCAGATATGAATAAAACGGTAGCCTTTTTAAAGCGCTATGTAGAAGAAATAACGAGTACATTAGAGGCCATTGGACAGGGGAATCTTAATCAGGAAATTACGACCGAATATTTAGGGGATTTTATTGGTATCAAGAATTCGTTGAATGGGATTGCGGAAAGTTTAAGCGATAATATTGTCGAAATCGATAATGCAGCCAGACAGGTGGAGTCAGGCGTTAGACAAATATCTGAAGGTGGTCAATTACTGGCTCAGGGAACCACAGAGCAGGCTAGTACCATTCAGGAATTGAGTGCTTCGATTGAAGAAGTAGCTGGCGAAACCAGACAAAATGCAAGCAATGCCAATCAGGCTAATGTGATTACACACCAGGTTCGCGAAAATGCCCGGGTTGGCAATGAACAAATGGGAAAAATGATGACCGCAATGACCGAAATTAATGCGTCATCCAATAACATTTCGAAAATTATCAAAGTCATCGACGATATTGCGTTTCAAACAAACATATTAGCGCTGAATGCCGCGGTGGAAGCAGCCCGGGCAGGACAGCAGGGAAAAGGTTTTGCGGTGGTCGCCGAAGAAGTCCGGACGCTGGCGGCACGCAGTGCAGAGGCTGCTAAAGAAACAACCGGCTTGATCGAAAGATCCATTGAAAAAGTGAGTGATGGAACCAAGATTGCCGATGATACCTCTGAAAGCCTAAAAATTATCATTGAGAATATCGAAGAAGTGGCAGATCTGGTTGAAAAAATTGCAAAAGGTTCTAATGATCAGGCCATAGAAATTTCCCAGATAACAAGTGGCATTGAGCAAGTATCGATGGTGGTACAAACCAATTCAGCGACTGCCGAAGAAAGTGCAGCCGCCAGTGAAGAATTGTCTGGTCAGGCGCAAATGCTGAAGGCCCTGGTGGGTGGATTTACGATCAAAAACTGAGTCTGAGTATCGATGGAGAACAAAGGGATACTATTGAGGCTGAAATTCATGATCGATGCATATCTGAACCGAAGAAGAAATGAAATAATATTTTATCGAGTAGACCATTGCCTCGGATATTGGTTCAACGAAAAACTGAAAAATCTCAAATTAATGTAAAAACATAAAAGGACTAAAAATATGGATAACTATTTAAATGAATACCGTCAATTGTTCCAGCAGATTAAATCAGGCGAAGTGGAAATCGAGCAGGCATTGAACCAGGTGAAAAATCTCCAATTTGACGATCTTGGATTTGCCAAGGTGGATCACCATCGGCAAATCCGCAACGGTTATCCGGAAGTCATTTTCAGTCAAGGGAAAACTGTGGAGCAGATTAAAGCCATTGTTTTAAAACTGGCAGAAAAAAATAACAATATCATGGCCACCCGGGCAACACGAGAAGTATATGAGGGAATCTGCGAAGTCATGGACGATGCTGAGTACTTTGAAGCGGCCCGGATTGTAGTAGTGAAAAAAAGAAATATCCTGGTGACCGAAAAGACAATTGCAGTTGTTACCGCTGGAACTTCAGATATTCCCGTGGCCGAAGAAGCCGCCATAACAGCTGAAACTCTTGGCAATCGTGTAACCCGGGTTTACGATGTCGGGGTAGCCGGGATCCATCGGCTCTTTGCCAATGCAGACACGCTTCTGAGTGCCAATGTTTTAGTTGTCGTCGCAGGGATGGAAGGTGCTTTGGCCAGCGTGGTTGGCGGAATGGTCGATAAACCGGTTATCGCAGTTCCGACGAGCATCGGTTATGGTGCTAGTTTTGGCGGCCTGGCGGCATTGCTAGCCATGCTCAATAGTTGTTCCAGCGGGATTAGTGTGGTTAACATTGATAATGGATTTGGTGCAGGCTATACAGCCAGCATGATCAACAAATTATAAATACACGAGGTACATATGTGAAAGCACTATATTTCAACTGCTTTTCAGGAATCAGCGGTTTTCATCATTCGGTATGAAAGTATAATATGTGCCCGGACTTCCTCCTTGGTTAAATCTACATTTACTAACTCACTAATACGGTGCAGCCGATAAAGTAACGTATTTCGATGAACAAAAAGTTTGTCTGCGGACAGAGAAAGACTTCGTTCGTTTGATAAATAGACGTACAGCGTCAGTAAGAGCTGTGCGTTTTTTTTACGATCATAGTCTGCAAGGGTAATAACGGCAGGGTGGAAAAGCTGTGAAATACTAACTATATCCTCCAGTTGATCAAATAAGTATTCCCAAACATGATCGATACATAAACTGATGCTGCTATTTTGTTCACAGTATCGGATTGATGTTTGGGTTTGCTTAAATTGAACAGGGAGCATATCCCAACCGGAAAACGGCATTGAAACTCCGCAAATAAAGGAAAGTTCATTGACTAATTGTTCGATTTGCACCCTTACTTCGGCAAAGTCGGATTCGCAAATAAGCATGAAGGGTCGTTCGTTCCAGATAAATATCGGCCCTCGCACCAATGAATTTTTGAGTTCACCGCAAAGTACCTCTGCTGTAAGTAAGCCCTCGCTATTCTAAAAGCTCAAGAGCAGAAAACGATCGCATTTTTCCCAGCCAAGGGTTACCAGTATCCAGTTCAGCTTTTCTCTATCGACTGGTTTTTTGTCGAGCAGATCACAGAACAATTCAGAAAGGGAGGTTGCCTCGTGAGGCGGGTTTATGCTTTCCAAGGCAGAAAGAAGCATTGTAGCCAGTACACAAGTTGTATTGGTGACTGATGTTTTATGTTACATGATCTGTAAATATAAATGGTAATCCAGCGGGCTATTTAGTTTGCCGATGATGCACGTGAAGTTATTATCAGGAAATTCAAAGATGGCAGTTGTATTTTTATGGGTAACGGTATAATAATTGGGGGAATTGCGCAAAGTCTGCACAGAAGACAGTGGAAGCCGCCGTTTTTTTACAATATGTCTCCAGGCTGAACGAAAATAATCGTTTGCATAAGCTTTTGTATAAGCAAAAACTTCGCCATGCCAGTTTGCAATAAATGCGGGATTTTTAAAATAAGGTTCGGTAAGATCAAGCAGTTCCTGCATGTTGGCACCCTTATAAACCGCATTCATGAGTTGATTTTCATAGTTGCGATAATAGTCAAAGGCCGTTAAGGCCATATTAAGAATTTTAGGAAGACAAAATTCGTCCAGAATAAGAAACATATCGTGTGAAACGCACATCACCAACTTGTTTTCTCCTGGCAAGGAGCTAAACGCTGCTCCCAGAGATTGGGCAAGTTCACCACAGAGGCCGATAGTAAGGTAATTTGGCAAAAATGTACCATCGAACAATCGAACGCCAGCAAGAGACGTGTTTATTTTGCCGGATTCCCGGAGTAAGTCACAGCCTTGTGAAATAAGATGTTCCTTGATCATGTCAACTGAAATATCCATTGGGGTCTCCTTTGCAATCTTTGTGCAATGTGCATAATATTTGCTAAAGTTGAATGTGCTTTGTTATTCACTCCGTACATTGTCTTAGTTTTAACACTATGTATAATATAACTAGATGTATAGCAAAGTCAACAGCTAGGTGCAAATGTTGGGGTAGTTTATAGCTATGTAATGGGCTGATCTGTCTGAATAGCCAGTAGGCAGAGTGTACAAAAATTTTTGGAGTGGCTTGTTTTAAATGAAAATATTAATCCCCCAGCTGTGCTGGGGAGAATAGGGTAAACGGAAGTGTAACGTATGTCGCGAAAAAGCCTCCTATGATAAGATAATACTGGTGTCGTAAGCCAATATTAAATAAACATAGGAGGCGATCCCAATGGACAATTCAAGTTTATCACACACAAAATGGAAATGCCAGTATCACATAGTATTTATACCAAAATACAGACGAAAGGTATTGTATGGTCAGATTAAGGCAGATGTAAGAGAAATACTGAAAAAATTATGCGCATACAAAGGTGTGGAAATAATTGAAGGTGCAGTATGTGCAGATCATGTGCATTTATGTTTAAGCATACCACCAAAACTCTGTGTATCAGAATTCATGGGATATTTAAAAGGAAAGAGTGCACTTATGATTTTTGATAAACATCCCGAACAGGGAAGCAAATGGAACCGATCGTTTTGGGCGAGAGGACACTATGTATCAACAGTTGGAAAGATTACTGAGGAAGCAATGAAAAGATATATCCAAGAACAACAAGAAGAAGCAAAGAAAGAAGAAACTAGGTAAGAGCCACTATTTAGTGGCAAGATGGTAACAATGCTTGCGATACCCACCTTTAGGTGAGCGAGTAATCATCCTTTATAGGGCTTAATATCAAACCACCACTTGAAGTGGTGGTCGGTGACTTATAAGGTGGTGAACCGCTCCCTGTCAAGGAGACAGAATAAAAAATAAAAATGAGTGCCGCCAATCATATGGATTTATGGTTGGCGGTATTCTTAGTGCGCCCGGCATGGGCGCAATTTAACGGGTGAAAGTCCCGAGCACGGGTAGGTAGTGCCAAGTGCATAGCTTAAGGCAAGGGTGTCCCCGGCGACGGGGAATCTGAAGGAAGCCGGCAGCAAACTTCCGGTCTGACGAATAGAAATCACATCAGGCAACATCAACTGGGCAAGGTTGCTAAACAAACCGAAGCCCCAAAACTACTCGGAAGTTGATGGTGTAAATGTGGCAGATAGATGGAAGGAAAGATTGCGCTCTTACCCGGGGAGATCTCACGAACGTGTGGAAACAGAGTATGAAATACGGTTGAAATAAGATTTATCGTGAGAAGTCAGCCGAAGCCATAGTACGGAGACAATCTAGAGGTCGAAGGAAGGGCTGAACCAGAGGAGGTGAAGATCAATGAAGATTACTGACAGTGATAAAATAAAACACAGAAAACTTCAAAACGAAGGCGATCTGCAAAAGATATCTGCGGAACAGAAAAAATATGCAGACGTGTGTGCGTCACCAAAGATAATTGAAACCGAAATCACCAACACAGACGAGCAGACGGACGGACTACTGGAGAAAATTCTAACCCGGGATAATCTGAACCTAGCCTATAAACAGGTGAAGAAAAACAAGGGTGCAGGTGGAATGTTGTCCGTCAAATTATAAGCACCACCATCAGGCATTTTAATTTAACCAAAATAGCGGGAACCGAGGTTAACTAGGCGCATTGTGAACACCTGATTCGGCAGGTTAAATAAATAGCGCTATTAACGGAGCAAATTAAATGATCTAAAAAAGCAGGTTTCCCTGCTTTTAATCAGATGGGTAAATAAGATTTGAGAGCTTTTAAAGCGTAGATGATGCTGATGGCATCCGTTTCTGATAAATCCGGATTATTCATGGTAAGTCGTTCCAGATTCCAGAATGTATCACTTAAACAGGCGAGCTCCGTCGCTACTCCCAGATCCGGGATGCATAAAAAGTTGCCGTGGGTATAGGTGCCGCAAATGATATGAAAAGAGCTGTTTCGGGCGGTCACGGTCAGCTCATAGGGATCAACTTCGGTGATCAGTCGGACCTGTCCTTTCCAGGAAGCTTTCCCGGA
>Ga0075011_10000409_pt1 | contig 22785 bp, 19 predicted proteins | sample TARM_MetaG_T_14_FD_72354 | JGI IMG/M metagenome (GOLD analysis project Ga0075011, IMG submission 72354) | Freshwater microbial communities from Pennsylvania, USA, analyzing microbe dynamics in response to fracking - TARM_MetaG_T_14 | ecosystem: Environmental > Aquatic > Freshwater > River... | reverse complement strand
ATTATCACCACTCAATTATTCTATCATTTTAAGGGGTGATTTACAATCATTTTTAGTCCTTCATTTTGTCTAAATTAAAGTAAGCGATTCCGACTGTTCCAGCCCCTGTGTGTGCCCCAATAACCGGTGTAATCGGAGCGGCATAATAGCGATGATTTGGATAGTGTTCTTCAATAATCCCTTTAACATATTCATACCCTTTTGTGTTATCACTTGTATCGTAAGTAATCACAAAGTTATTAATCTCTTTTAAATCTTTTAGAACATGCTCAACCATACGATCAAGCGCTTTTGATTGCGTTCTAACTTTTTCAAAAGGCACAATTTTTCCTTCATCATTCACTTCTAATATTGGTTTAATTTTTAAAACTGACCCTAAAAATCCACTCGCACCACTTAAGCGACCATTTTTTACAAGTAATCTTAAGTTATCTACCATAAAATATTGTTTACGTGATAAAGCGAGTTTCTTAATATAGTCTAAAATCTCATCGACACTTTTATCTTCATCAATAAGTCTTAGGGCTTCAATACTAATAAACCCTTCACTAATCGCTGCGTTCTTTGTATCAAACACATGGATATTGAGATTTCCTTGATACGCATTTTTAGCCATTAAACAGGTTTGATAGGTTCCACTTAATGCACTTGAAATGGTTATAATAATGGCATTTTCATAGCCTGCTTCTTCAATTGTTTTTAATGTATCTTCAATATCCCCAGGACTAGGCATACTAGAACGTGGGACTAATTGTTTATCTTCATTAATGGCTTGATAAAACTCATCGGCTGTAATATCAACAAAATCATTAAACGTATCATCGTTCATCATAATTTTACAGCGAATCATAAATAAGTTATCACTTTTTACTTCAACATAATCTAAACACCCTGTACTTACAGCAACAATAGCAGTTTTTTTCATAAATTATTCTCCTTTTTTGTTTAAAAATTTATACAAAATACTTAGTGGCCAAAACAATACACCTAAACTTGGTACAATAAACCACCAACCATACGAACTAAAATAATTAATGTTAACGGTGAATAAAATAGCAATAATAATTAAGGTACTTAGTGAGGCAAATAATAAGTCATTTTTATAATGTCTTATCGTTTTTTGACGCTTATAGCGCTTTTTTTCTTTTTCAACATTCGGCAAATAAAAATCTTCTAAATCGCCAAACTCAGTAATGGTTTTGTCGATTGCAGCTTTTTCCGATAATCCAGCATCTTTTAAATCCTCTACTTTTTCATAAAGCATTTCTTTGATGATATTTAAATTCTCTTTTTGAGGTGGCTCTTTTTTAAAGAGTCTTTTCACGAATTGATCAATTTCTTTCATCATCTTCCTCCAAAAGCAGTGACATAATATGCTTCAATTCTTCCCACTCTGACAATTTCTCTTTAAAATACGCTTTCCCGAGGGTCGTAATCTTATAGTAACGGCGTTTTCTTCCATGGGATTTTGTTCCAATATATGAGGTAATAAGCTCTTTTTTTTCAAGGCGTTGAACCATAGCATAAAGGGTCGCCTCCTTGATTAAAAATGCATTGTCAGTGCGTTTAGCAATTTCACTTGCAATTTCATAGCCATAATGGTCTTTTTCAATAATGAGCTTAAGAATGACACTTTCTAAATGGCCTCTTAATATATCTGAGGTAATCGGCACAAAAAACACCTCTACTTTCACAACTTGATGTCATAATTTTAACATTCTTTAAGTGTAAAAGTAAAGATGTTTATATTGCGTTAATATTTGTTTTTAAAGTATTCAGATAATTTGGCTAAGCTTTCGATTAATAGTGTATTTTCTTCAAGTTTCATATCTTCAACAACTGCATCAATCATTTCATCATGAAATGACTCATGAATCGCTAAGACATCTCTTGCTTTTTGAGTTAGCCTTATAAAGACTTTACGGCGATCGCCTTCTTGACTAAAGCGTTCACAATACCCTTTATCTACTAACCGATTAATCGATGTAGTAAGCGTACCAACTGTAACTCTTAAACGCGATGCAATATGACTCATCGTAGGATCTTCAGATTTATCGATTGCTTCTAACACATGAACCTCGTTCATCGATAGTTTGACACCAAGTTCTTTAAGATTTTGTTGTTCTATACTTAAAATATGATTGAATACTTCAACCAATAATTCATTTAACAACTCTTTCGGGGATTCTGGCATAAACGGCCTCCTCAATAGTATTATATCTTTATTATAGACTATTATACCTTTTTAATCCACCCTATTGCAAGCGCATCAGGCCCTGCATGCGCCCCTACTACTGGTGTTAAAGGATAATCATTGATTGTTTTTAATTCAGGTCGGCCCTCCAGTAACATCTTTCGCACCTGATCAACTGTTTCTCCTGCATGGGCATGCACAATAAACACTTCAATTTCTGTTTCTGGATGATCTTGTAAAAATTTCTCTACAATACGGTTAATTGCTTTTTGTCTTGTACGAATCTTCTCGACTGCTTCAATTTTACCTTCGCGTGTTAAGTGAAGCGTGGGTTTTATTTTTAAGAGGGATCCTAAGAACCCACTAGCTCCACTTAAACGCCCGTTTTTCACTAAAAACTTCAACGTGTCCACTGAAATATATAATCCTTGGTTTTCTCTAATACGATATAAATGATCTAAAATAGCAGTTGTATTTCGGCCTTCTTTTGCAAGACGCGATGCTTCGAGTGCCATATGGGTTTCAGCATACGCAACACTGAGTGAGTCAAAGACTGTCACTTTAACCCCTTCAACCATATTGGCTGCCATTTTAGCCCCTTCAAATGTTCCACTAAGTTTAGAAGAAATCGTAATAACAATAATTTCTTCATACCCTTCATCACGCATCGTTTCATAGGTTTGTAAAATCACACCAGTTGCTGTTTGTGCTGTTCTTGGGGTTAACTCTGGATTTTCTCTTAACATCGTGTAAAACTCATCTGCTTTAATATCAACAAAGTCTGTGTATTCATCATTTCCAAATAATAGTGTTGAACGAAGAACTCTAATATCATACGGATGCTCTAAATAATCGATACCTGAGTTCCCACATACAACGATTCCAATTTTATTCATATACTGCCTCCATGTTTTGTTTTGATATTCAAAATGTTTCTTTATCAAAGTTTATCAATAAAGTCCCAGATTGTCAATCAAAAAACGCGTGAAATCACGCGTTTTGTTTTTCCATATATTGATCCATCGCATCGGCCGCATCTTTTCCTGCGCCCATGGCTAAAATAACGGTTGCAGCACCACTTACAACATCGCCTCCAGCAAACACACCTGGAATACTTGTCATATAGTTAGAATCGGTTATAATACCGCCCCAGTCATGGGTGTTTAATCCTAGCGTATTATCTTTTAAAATTGGATTTGGTTTTTGCCCGATTGAAATGATGATAGAATCTAAATCAAACGTTACAATTTCACCGGTCCCAACAGGTCTTCTTCTTCCTGAAGCATCTTCTTTTCCCAGTTCCATCACTTCACAGCGTACCTGATTTATAACATTATTTTCATCCCCTATAAGTTCAACAGGGTTACGCAGTAATCTAAATTCGATCCCTTCTTCTTTAGCGTGATGGACTTCTTCTTTTCTTGCTGGTAAACTTGCCTCATCACGGCGGTATAAAATAAAGACTTCTTTTGCGCCAATTCGTTTAGCCGTTCTTGCAGCATCCATGGCCACATTTCCACCACCAACAACCGCAACCTTATCTCCGATTTTTACAGGAGTTTTATCGCTGTCGATACGGCGAGATTTCATTAAGTTTACTCGGGTTAAAAATTCATTCGCAAAATACACTCCATTTAAATTTTCACCCTTAATTCTTAAACTTGATGGGAGTCCTGCTCCGCTCCCAATAAAGATTGCATCATAGCCATCTTCAAATAACTGATCAATCGTTAAACTTTTACCAATGACTGCATTTTTGATAAACTCTACACCCATTGATTTTAAATTTTCAATTTCTTTTTTAACAATATCTTTGGGTAATCTGAAATCCGGAATCCCGTATTGTAAAACCCCACCAAATTCATGCAAGGCCTCAAATACACTCACGTCATACCCTTTTTTTCTCAGCGAAGCAGCATTCGCAAGCCCTGCAGGCCCGCTTCCAACAACCGCAACTTTTTTATGTTTTGGCGGGGCAACACTTAAATCTGCGAGCGCTTGTTGCATACCATAATCACCAACAAAACGTTCAAGTGCGCCAATACTTACAGATTCGCCTTTAATGCCTAATATACAAGAGCCCTCACACTGGCTTTCTTGTGGACAAACACGTCCACAAATTGAGGGTAAGATGTTATCTTCATAAATCGTTTTAAATGCTTTATCTAAATTATGTTCAGTAATATTTCTGATAAACTGTGGGATATTAACAGAGACGGGGCAAGCTTTAACACAGCGTGGGTTTTTACAATCAATACAGCGCAAAGCTTCCTGATAGGCTAACGCCTGATTAAATCCAAGAGCAACTTCTAAAAAGTTTGAAGTACGTTTAGTTGCATCTTGTTCAGGCATCTCAGTTCTTGGTAATTGATTAGCCATGGTGTTTCAACCTTAAATAACAATTATGTTCTTCTTCTTTATAATATGATTGTCTAGACATCAATTCATCAAAATCAACATCTTCCCCAGGAAAATCAGGACCGTCAATACACCCAAAGAACGTTTTCCCACCGATAGAAACACGGCAATTCCCACACATACCGGTTCCATCAATCATAATAGGGTTTAAACTTACATCGATGCTTTTATTAAAGTCTTTTGCCATTAGTGTAACAAACTTCATCATAATCACAGGTCCAATCGCAATAACGTGATCAATACTATCATCTTCTGCTAATAGTGGTTTTAAAACATCTGTTACTAAACCTTTAGTCCCTTTAGACCCGTCATCTGTTGCATAAATAATCGTATCGACAAACGATTCATATTCATCCACTAAAATTAAATGCTTTTCTGAACGCGCGCCTAAAATTAAAGTCACTTTAGAACCCGCTTCTTTATACGCTCTTAGTTGCGGCAGTAATGGTGCACTCCCAACACCGCCAGCCACCCCAACGACATGATTTTTCTTTCTGATATGCGCAGCTTTTCCAAGTGGTCCAACAAAATCTTCAATGGTATCACCGGCTTCTTTTTCACCTAATAGTTGCGTAGAATATCCCATTTTTTGATAAATAATCGTGACATGATTCCCATCAATTTTCGCAATGGTTAATGGAATCCTCTCACCATCTTTATCGACACGCAAAATAATGAAATGACCAGGTTTTGCATTTCTTGCCACGAGTGGCGCATCGATGACCATTAAATCAACATCTTTATTGAGTGTTTTCTTTTCAATAATTTTATACACAAGCTCACCTCTTTTTTGATAATAATAAAAACGCTTACTTTTTTCATCCATTCTTATTATAACAAAAAAAACAAAATCTCAAACCACTTTTTAAAAAAGGGATTATTCATCCCTTAAATCTGTTTTACAATATGGACATGTTTGATCAGTATGATATACTGGCTTTCCGCAATTTCTACATGCTGTCATCGATTGTTTGGTTTCTAGTTTATCTTGTTTAAACATATAAACGGCATACACAATTTGTACAGAAACCAGTCCCACAACAAAAAGAATAACCCCAATGGTAAAAAACATTACACTATAGTCTAAGTACCGAAATGAAAGCAGCACAAAGCCAATGGACGCAATTAAGGTGATACTTAATAAAATAAGGGATAATCGGTGTTTAAACATCATATAACTCCAATAAGGTTTCACCTTGATTGAGTGTAAGCTTTCTTCTTTTAATACGCTTACTACGGAGCTGATTGGCATCTCTTACCATTTCTTTTAATCCTTGTCCACCTCGGTAGCCATGAATCACACGGATACTTTTAGTGCCTGCTTTTACATTCGCGATTTCTTTTTCTAAAAGCTTTAAAGCATCATATACAACCATGCCGTGAATATCAATCGTTATTTCTTTCATCATCTTCATGCTCCTTTACAATGGGTAGTGGGGTTTTTATTTGATAGCGTCTACTCGGTCCTGTTTTTTCTAAATATTCCTTTAAGAACTGATCAATGCGGTCAGGCTGATTACGCATCCAGGCTTGTGTTTTTAAATCAATGCCTTGTGCGTAGGGACAACTTTGAATACAAACCCCACAATCATTGCCAACATTTTTCCACATTTTATAACACGATTGATCATCAAACTTATAAAAAGTTCGCCCATTAACAATCCGCTTTTGAGGCTTTATCGATTGCATCGGACAGTTCATAACACATAATCCGCACCGTTTACAAAAACTTTCAAGTCCGAAATCAATCGGCTGATCCGCTTTTAGTTCGAGCGTTGTCAATACTGCACCTAGCCGAATACGATCGCCATATATAGGGTGAATAATATGATTACTCATCCCAATCTCACCAAGGCCTGCATCATAAGCAAGTGGCACTAGCGGTGTTTCATAATACTCAATGCTTTGAAACATACTTTTAAAGCCGATTCCCTTTAAATACATTGCAAGGCCTGCACCAATCACCGCAATATCTTGATAAGCCGTCATGGTTTCAAGCATTTCCTCATAATGCGGGCTTCTATTAATATAGTCTTTATCCATAGGAATCATATAAACAATGGCTGTTTTATACTGTTTCTTAATGGGCACGTTGACGTGGTCTTTTCCTAAAGAAGCACTTGTAAGTCCGTGTTTTGCATAGTAATGTTCATCCTTTAACTGCACAATCCCAACATCAGTTGCCCCGTATAATTTGGTAATTTCTTTAATATTCTCATGAAAATGTTTAGGCATCGATGCGCGTTTTTTATTGACTGGCATCGCTTCAACAGTATCATGCATGCTTTTGAGTAAAGGCATACTGCTTTGATAGATTGGATTAAAAAGCGCTTGAAAAGAAGCACTTTTTTTCATGCCTTCTTCAAAATCATCCCCTCTAATTGCATCGTCCCCTTGTTGATAGGCAGGGTTTTTTCTGTAAAAATCTTCATACGCTTTCGTCCCTTTTTTTAGACGAATTCTTGAGAATAAGATTTGATTTTCATCATAAACATGCTTCATACAACCACTCCTAGTTACTACAATTTTAACAAAAAAAATGTGCTTTGAGCACATTTATTTTAAAGTATTTAAATCCAGACTTCTAGAAGTATCCCCTTCATAAATTTGATGCAAGGTTTCTGTGACATAAGCCATCATCTCAGTCTTGCTTTGTTCGGTATGGCCACCTGAATGGGGGGTCATAACAACTTCTTCAAATTCATGAATCGGATATTTGGAAGGATAAACAACATCTTCGCTTTTAGGATAGGTATACCAAACATCGCTTGCAAACCCACGCAAAGTCTTATTTTTTAACGCTTGATATAAATCATATTCATCAATAATTTTACCGCGTCCGACGTTTACTAAGAATTTATCCACCATTTGTTCTAAAATAGCTTGGTTAAAGACGCCTTCTGTTTCTTTACTCAGTGGTGCAGCAATGATAATAACATCAGATACTTGAACAAGATTGGTTAAATTTTTAACCGTCTTTGCAGACCCATAATCTTTCCCACGATCAATCACATAGACATCGACATTAAACGGTTTTAAATAATCATGTAAAAATCTGCCGATACGACCATACCCATAAATCCCTACCGTTTTATGCTGTAAAGTGACCCAAGGCAAGCGCTCAGGCGTAGTCCGTTTGCTCCAATTACCTTGTTCTAATTTCTTATGATAATAGACCACATGTCCCAGTAAAGCAAGCGTTAAAGCAAGGGCTTTTTCTGCCACATAACGTGAATGAATCGTGGTATTATATAACTGAACATCATGACTTTTTAGCGCTTTTATATCAATCCCATTATGCCCAGTAAAAGGAATAATGACGCCTTTTAAGTGCTCAGTAATTTCATGGCCTTTTAAAGTGCCTGTAATGATGTAGTGTGCTTCTTTAATATTGTTGGTCCGTGTTATTTCTTTTCTTAAATGTTGATCTAAATACTGCTTATAGTCTTCATCATTAACATAAACTTTCACCAAATCACTCCTCACTTTTCTTAAGTGTAATCATGTTTTTATGATTGGTATGCACTATTGTTAGTGCATACGGTTTTATCAACATTTCAAATGCTTTTTGAGTAAAGAATCCGATGTGCGTCTGATCACGTCGGTACCACCATTTTAAAAACTGTTCATCTTCTGGCATTCTAAAACTCGTCATAATCGCTAAATAGCCACCAGGGTTTAACATGTTCACTAATCGTTCTAACGTTTGAACAGGATTACTTAAATGCTCAAAAACCTCAGTTGAGGTAATAAGGTCATACCGTTTAGTTAAGACTGATGGATCATCATGATAATAAGGGTCATAGTGATTCGCCTCATACCCTTGCATCAATAAAAGCTCATAAAGAACAGGGCCAGGGCCACTGCCAAAATCTAAGGCTTTTCCTGTTTGGATGAAAGGATCAACACTTTCAGCTAAAAATCTTTTAAACATGTTGACATAGCCTTCATTTTCCATCGTATTTACATGATGGTTATACAATGATTTCTCTTGGTCATGGCTCACAATAAATTGTTCATCTTTGTAAGTATACCCACATGATTCACATACTCTATAAAAAAGATTTAATTCAGAATCATCAAGCGTGTAAGTAGCTTTTGAACAAATTTTACAGTTATTCAGTGAATGATTTCTTTCGTTCATGTAAGAATTGATCAATTGTCACCATAATAAATAGGTGCAGTAATGGATTCTTTTCTGCAAGGACTTCAATTTCATAAGCGTCCCCAAAAGAAAAGACTTGTTTTCCCATGCTTGCTAGGGTGTTTTCTTCATCATTAATACTAAAACTGTGTTGGTATAATGAGCCTTTAATTTTTAAGGATTCATCATTAATCTCAATAATAAACTTCGGCTTAAATAATCCTCTTGTTCTTTTAATAAGCGCCATTGATTCACCTTTTTCATTGGTGATATCATAAAGTTTATACTTGTTGAATGCAAAACGTTTTTGTGCTTCATAAAGTTTTTGTGAATTCATATCTTGAATGGTTAATGTACGCAATCCAAAAAAGAACTTCCCTTTAATTCTAAACAAATTGTTTTGGCCTTCATCTTTGATCATAAAACTTCGCTTATGCGCAAAATGCTTTGGCTTTATATAAAATTTCATATCAACACCTCCGGTTGGTTACTCTTTATTATACCCTATTTTGTCTCTTGTGTGAATGCTTAAGCTTTCATTAACCAAGGTTTAATTTCTTGAACAAACGCAGCGTCTTCAGTTAGATAATTTTTGGCCCAAGAGGATAACACTTTCTTAACCACATCATCTTTTTCCTTTATTCGATTAAATAAAGCATATTTATGGGGTGGTGTCATGTGAAAATCAGTGTTAAACTTCTCATTTATATAGCGATAATCCGCATAAAGTTCAATAATATCTCTTTTAAGCTTGTGTCCACTCACCGTCGCGTCTCCATCCGCGATGACAATGGTCGGAATGTCTTCTTTTTCAAACTGTTGTTTCACAAACTGAATGTTTCCATAACCCCCACAAGGAATGACTCTGAACCGCTCACTTAAACGGAGTAGTTTAAGCGCGGTTTCAAACCAAGGCACATCATATTTTCCTTCGACCAAAATCATGGTTTTCTTGTAGCGTTTATGCATAGGGGTCGTGTAAATCCCCATTTCATCTTTAACCGCATGTTTATATAGCGGCATAACCGTATAAGGAAACGTATTAATCCATTGTTTTTGCTTACTAATCAGTAACGATTGATAACTTTGCCCGACAAGCGGTAAGACATCATCTGTATTAAAACTATTTTCACAATGATCAACCCCTAAAATTAAAGACTCAACCGGTGTGAGTTTTAGTTGCTCAGCGCGCACTTTTTTTTGAGTTTGTAAAGATAACGGTGCTTTTAACCTTAATGTATATTCAACAGTTGGATGGGTTCTAACTTGTGAGATTTTATTAAAGAATAGATTGGCGTTATAAATCGTCCTTTGATCAAAATCATCATCATGGATGGTTTTATTTAAAGCGATGCATTGATTAAAGAAATGCTCAATGGTATGCGGCTTTTTAGGTAAATATAAATACTTAATATGGTGGATTTCATTAAAATTACCAATACACTTATGGCCATTCATGGTAAAATGGGGAGGAGAAAACACTTTACGGTATCGTTTTTCATCAATAAGGCATTCAATGACAATGTCTTGTGTCTTATTGCGAATATAACGATAATCAAGCTGGTGATTAAAAAATAAATCTAACGCTTCTAAAATCGTGGTTTTCCCTGAAAGATGGGTTCCAATAAATAGCGTGTGATCTCCTAGCACAATTGATTCTTTTTTAAACGCTTTATAATTTTTAATAAATAGATGTTCTATCAAAATCATCACTTCCTTAGGAGGGATACTTTGGATCAACGATACATAAAATGTCATTATAAAACAACGCACACAGACGGTGAGTATGTGCTTTATTGGATGCAACACACTCAGCGTTTCGCAGATAACCACGCACTAATTGCAGCAATAAAAGCCGCGAACAGCTTGGATTTACCATTAAAAGTTGTCTTCAATATTGTAAATGACTATCCTGAGGGGACCGCAAGACATTATCATTTTATGCTTGAAGGACTCCAATCACTTAATGAAAAGCTCTATAATCATGGGATTGATTTTAATGTCACAACAGGCGCTTTTTTAGATAATTTAAAACCTTTTATCGATGATGCTGCCATGCTTTATATCGATAAAGGCTACACCCGTTATTTAAGACAAATCCGTCAAACAGTCATTGACTACGCAAAAAATCAAGACTGTACAACATTTGAAGTAGAAAGTGAAGTCATTGTTCCTGTAGAGAGTGCATCCAGCAAATGTGAATACGCTGCGCGCACCATTAGACCCAAACTTTTAAAATTAAAAGACGACTTCTTACACCTTTATGATACCCCAAAACTCAAAAATAAAAAAGCGAATAAAGCTTCACAATTAAATCACGCTATTGAAACACTCATCAAGCCTTTAAATATTGATCACACCGTAAAAAAAACCATTTATTTTAAAGGCGGCGAAGATGAAGCGCTTAAACAACTGGATGCATTTATTGAAAACGGCTTAAATACTTATCATGAAAGTAACGACCCTAGTAAAGATTTAACCAGTAAAATTAGTCCTTATCTTCATTTTGGAATGATTTCTCCAGTTAGAGTCTATTTAGCCATCAGTGATATGGAAGAACGTATGAATACTGAAGCCGTTGATAACTATTTAGAACAACTCTTGATCAGGCGAGAACTTGCTTTTAACTTTGTTACTTATTGTGAAGGGTATGACACCTTTGATTCGATGACTGATCAATGGGCCTATGAAACGATGGAAATACATCTTGGGGATAAAAGAGACTATCTTTATACTGAAGCAGACTATCTTAACTTAAAAACCCATGATCCTTACTTTAATGCTGCAATGAAGGAAATGATGGTTACCGGTTATATGCATAATTATATGCGCATGTATTGGGGGAAAAAAATCATTGAATGGAGCCCAAGTTATGAAGAAGCTTATACGTTAATGTTAACACTCAATAACCGTTTCTTTTTAGACGGGAGAGACCCTAATTCTTATGCTGGGGTTGCTTGGTGTTTTGGAAGGCATGATCACGGCTGGAAAGACCGCGATGTTTTCGGTAAACTTCGCTATATGAATGCAAATGGGTTAAAACGTAAATTTGATATTGACGCATATGTAACCCGGATTAACCAATTAAAAGAGTAGACAATTTGTCTACTCTATTTTTTATAAATCATATTGGTTATTAATCTCTGCTGGAGTTTTTCTTAATAAGAACATTACAGGAATAAGTGCAGAAATTATATTAATGATATAAATGAATAATAGTCCTAAACTAATCGAAACAAAACGTAATTTAAAGATATCAATGGCATCTTTAATATTTGCTTGGATTAAATATAGAATATAATTTGTCCCAAAGAATCCAATAGCACTTGAAATGGTTGTGATAATCATGGCTTCTACAACAAATATTTTAATCAAGTTTGCTTTAGTCACACCTAAGGAACGATAAACCCCAATGTCATAAATACGACTAATCATTGAAGAGCGAACCACGAAGTAAAAGGCAAAGCCTGAGGCAATAAAAGCAATCGTTGTAAAGACTACAATCCCACCACTTGATTGATTACGCTCTAGACGTTCTGCATCATAGTTGTCTTGATAAGGATATTCATAAAAGATGCCTTTTTCATCTAAATCATTCATCAATTGTTCAGGATTATTGGCAAATAAGAATCTTGCGCGGTTATAATCGGTATCGCTATTAAAGTGATAACGCATAACCCCTTCAGTGGTCATGATTCTTCTTGTCGACCAGATCAGTTGATCGTCTTCATAATGTTTATAAATACCTACCACCGTATATGTGTTGCCATCAAGCACTTCTGTGAATGGTTCAAAGTCCGCTGGGTCGCCATAATAGGCATGGTTTGATCTTAAAACTTCATCACTTGCACGCACATCTCTTCCGCCAACCACTTCTATTTCACCTGGTTCAAAGAATTCTCTTGCATACAAGAAATTTTGATTGAATGATGCAATAAATGCATCACTTAAATAATAGACGGGTGCGCCTGTTTCAACAATGCCAACCACTTTAAAATCACGGAAGTTATCAGTAAAAAACTGATGCGTATTTGTAAGGCCAAGCACATCATCCACATCATTCACTCCGCGCTGTTCAAAAGATGCTCCTGTTAACATGATCTCAACCAATTCAATATCAATAACAATTTCTTGATCGTTTTTAGGCATCTCACCTAAGGTTAAATAAGACGCATCGATTAAACTGATCGGTGCAGCAGGTGCATTAACACTTTGTGCGGTTCTTGATTGATAATAAGTCGGCATATTAAACCTTAGTGGAATCAAGGTCTCAAAAACGTGTAAATTATTCACACTATCTAATTCCCTCAGTGCATAAAAATCTTCAAAGGATTCAAAATTGTTCTCATACACTACAATGGTATTTTTAGGATACTCTAACACTTCGCGGTCATCAATGATAACAACATTCGCTAAGAACCCAACCGCAAGCGCAATAACACTTGCACTTAGTGCAAAAATAACATATAAGAATTTTGATAGTTTAGATGATTCTTTGATTTTTTTAAGTGCCATTTTTATACTATCTTTGATGGTAATCGCACTACGTTGTTGTTTCTTGTAATCTTGGTTTAAAATATCGGTTTCAAAAACCTTAGCATGTTCGACTTGTGATTGTTTGGTTTGATGCGCATCGTGAATTACTGTATCACTCGTCTCACCAACAAGACGGACTTTTTTATACGCATCATCGTTGACTTCGATATAAAGGGTTTGGTTTTTAACAATCAGTTTAGCCTCAATTTTTTTAGTGGTGTCTTGATCGGTATAAACACTTAAATTAAGAAGGTCATTATCAACTTGACTCATCGCATTTAAATCTTTTAGGTATATATCAGGATCATCATAATAATCAAGGGAAGATGTTTTTTCATTTTCATAGTCTTTTACAATCGATCCATCTTTTATGTGAATCACACGGTCTGCATAAAATCTTGCCAACGCCTCTTCATGCGTAACCATGACTACCAATTTATCTTTTGCGATGGCTTTTAGCATTTGCATAATATCAAGGGTATTTTTACTATCTAAGTTCCCTGTTGGCTCATCCGCAATAATAACGGATGGATTTTTAGCAAGTGCTCTGATAATCGCAACACGCTGCATCTGTCCACCTGATAAATGTCCAGCACGGCGGTTTTCATAATGTTCCATATTCACTTGTTTTAACAAATACTGAATTCGTTCTTTTATTTGTTTTTCATCCGTTAACCCTGTCATTTTAAGGGTTAAAGCGATATTGTCATAAACCGTTTGATCCGGCAATAAATAATAATTTTGGAAGACATACCCAACATCTAAATTTCTTAGTGGGTCCCATTTTTTTGATTGATACTTTTTAATGGTGGTGTCTTTAAATTTAATGTCACCTTTGTCAACTTTGTCTAGTCCACTCATTACATTTAATAGTGTTGTTTTTCCAGATCCACTAACCCCTAGTAACATCACTAATCCTTTATCAGGAAGCGTTAATGAAACATCATTTAAAACATGAAGCGATCCCGCTTTATTTTTAAGATACGTTTTATTTAAACCATTGAGTTTTATCATTATTCATCACTCCCTTTAAAGGCTGTAATGATACTTTGTTCAAAGAGTTTTTTATTAAACTTACGCCCTAAGAATATACTTAATAACGTAAGTGCCACAATCATAAATAAGTAATTGGTCCATTCAAAGTATCTTAGATAATTAGGGAGTGCTGTTTGCAAGGCATTATTTAAAGTGAGTAATGCATAAACAAGCACAAACGCAAGCGCCATAATCATTAAAAGTTCCAATATGACAATACGGTTTAAATCTTTCTTACTTGCCCCAATACTTCTTAAAATAATGAAATCCTTTTGTCTAGATACCATAATGTTTTTTAAAGTCAAATAACTCACAAAATACATTACAGTTAATAAGAACACACTCGAAACCCCTTGTAAAAACTGAAATAAAATCCTAATAACAGGGTCTTCCGATTCATAATCGGCTGGAAAAACAGGATCAAACCGACTTGTGTCAATACTATCTAGTGTTCTATAGGCATCAAAAGAATCATAGACTAATAAAGTGATTTGATAAGGGTTATAATCAATAATATTATTGAGTGTATTAATATTCATGGCTAATCTTCCCTCAAAATACTGCGCTTCTATTGGATTAACCAATCTTAAAATTTCTACTTCAAACGCTTCGTGTTTAGGGTAGAAACTCGAGCGCGCTGTCAAATCAAAGGTAGAATCTAAAAACTCTTGTTCGGTCAGTGGCGGACTTGTGTTATAGGCATTCATGAAACTTGTCACAGCCCCAGGTACCACGACAATTTCATCTTCATTTAAGGTATTATCAATGACAATGTCGTTATTGGTAAGACGGTACACCCAATCAAGAACGCCAAGTTCAAAATCATGATAACGCATTAACGCTTCTCTAATCACCTTATCGTCCTCAAAAAATTCCTGGTGGAAATAAATCTTCCGGCTTTGATTACTGCTGGTTTCTTCTCGTGTAAACCCTACAAGTTCAAACTCAATCATTTCATTATCTTCTCGAGGTGCTCCAATGAGAATGGATAATTTATCCCCAATTTCAAACTCGTTAGAATCGGCCATCACGACTTCATTCATCGCCTCTGGCATACGGCCATCTTTGATATCTCTAGCATCTAAGCTTTCTGCATGAAACAATTTAAATGCTTGATTATAATCGAGTACAAAGCGTGGGTTTTCAATAAAAATTGTCGCATTCACATCAAAAACCGGGTCGTGATGAATCACTCTTCTGACATGTTCTAACCCTTCAAGATCTTCAATTTCTTCTTCTGTGAACGTTGATAAATCATTTTTACTAACCACTAAGCGGTGTTGATTAACATTACTAAAATTTGGATGATAATCACCCTGTACAGCGTACGTTTGTTCAATAAACGCTCCATAAGTCAACGTAAAAATACTAACGATGAACATACTCATCGCAAGAATTAACCCTGTCTTTTTCGGCATAGAAAAAATATTTTTTAACGCAATAAAAAACTTTTCACTAAACGGCACTTTATAGTCTTTAAACGTTAGATTGTCTTGATGAATATTGCCCGCTCTTAATGACTTATCCTCTACTACTTCACCATCAAATAACCGAACACTGCGTGTTGCAAAATCTTTAATTCGATCAAAACTATGTGTCACAAGCAACACAAGTTTATCTTTAGAAATTTCTTTTAATAACGCAAGGATTGTTTTAGCCGTCTCACTATCTAAATTTCCTGTTGGTTCATCGGCCACAATAATTGGTGCATCTTTCGCAAGCGCTCTTGCGATACTCACACGTTGTTTTTGTCCACCTGAAAGCTTACTTGCTTTATGATGAACATGACTACTCAGTCCAACCTTATCAATCAGTTCTAAGGTACGCGCTTCACGCTTTGCTTTATCATACCCTTGGATCGTTAAAGCAATAAAAACATTATCATAAACAGAATAAGCATCGATAATGTTAAATTCTTGAAATACAAAGCCAATGTAATGTTTACGGTATTCTTCCCAATCATGTTGTTCATAATAACTCGTTTCTTTACCTTCAATGAATAATTCACCATCTTCATAAGTATCAAGTCCACTAATCACATTAAGGAGCGTACTCTTCCCACTACCGCTTTCCCCAACAACAGCAATAAACTCGCCGCGTTCAAACGTTAGATTAATATTATGAAGGGCCTGTGTCACTGAATCTTTTGTTTTGTAATATTTAGAAACATTTTTAAGCTTAATCATACACCTCACCCTTTATCCATGTTTTTACTATTATAGCACATTTTATAAATAAGATTATAAAAAGCTCTTTAATGCAAAAAAAGAAGCCTAACCTTCGTTAGACTTCTTGATTTTATAGATCATATTGTGCATTGATTTGTGCAGGGGTTTTTCTTAATAAGAACCCGACAGGTATCATCGAAGATACCACATGAACTGCATATAATAAGACAATTCCAATGATGACAGTTAATGGTGAAATATGGAGTATACTTATAACATCGCTAGATACATCATGAATTTGATATAAGATATAATTCATAAACATAAAGCCAATCAGCGATGATAATGAGGTTAACATTACTGCTTCAATCACAAATAATTTCATAATATCAAGCCTCGATACACCTAGTGAACGATACACCCCTATTTCATAAATTCGACTAATCATCGAAGAACGAATAATAAAGTAAAAACTCAGTGCACTCGCAGAAATTGCGATGATGGTAAAAATAATCATCCCGCGTGAAGAGGCTAATCTGTTTTGTCTAGTCTCTTCAATCGCGTCTTCAAAAATATTTTCATATTCAATCAGTTGACGATCTAAATACTCTTCTAATGCCTCCGTATCCTCAGCATACAAAAACATTGGTGTTTGAATCGACTGTCTTTCAAACTGAGCTTCTTTAACATCTTCTAGTAATAAAATTGGGCGACTTGTATACTCGTTTTCTAACTTCGCATAACCCACAACCGTATATTCAATCCTGTTAATGGTTTCTGTAAACGGTGTGAAGTCTTTAAAGTCTGTCCCTTCATGACTACTTAATAAAATCTCTCTTGATTCTAAAGGGGCTCTTCCTGCTTCAATAACCCAGTCATCTTCATACGCATCATAAACCACAAAATCACCAATTGAGCGTTCATAAAGCATTGCCTCATCCATATAAACAGACGCCGTATTCGCATCGCTTATCCCAACGACTTTGAAATTATACGCCTCGCTTCTTCCTTGAATCGTTAGATTTAAAAACGATTCATAGTGCGTAAATCCTAGTGCATTAACAATCTGACGTTCCATTAAACGATCGACTAAAACTTTATCTAAGACGACTTCATATTCATTACCTGGCATAGACCCTACCATTAGATTATTCTCATCTAAATACTGAATCGGCATCCCGTGCGCTTCAAAGGAATCGGTTGGATCAACATTAAAGTAAGCAGGAAACTCTAAATTAAAAGCGGTGGTTTCAAACAAAGTAAAATCATAAAGCGGCGCGTTCTCTTTTAAATCCACTAAATCGTTATACTCTGAGAAATCTCTTGTATACACCCTTAACGTTTCCTTCGGCATGCTTAATACTTCGCTGTCTTCAATGATAATGACATTGGCAAGCATTGCAATCGCAAATGCCATCACCATAGCCCCACCCGCAAAACCTAAATACAGTAATTTTGACAGTTTTGAAGAACTCGCAACTTTTTTAAAGGCCATTTTGAAAGCATCTTTAAATTTAATGACATGTTGAGTTTTTTTATAAGGGGGTGTCGTAATTTTTTGTTCAAAGTCATAGACATCAAGCGTATCTTTTTCTTCTTGCGTTTCTTTAAATTCTTCACGCTTTTTATTATAAATTTTCATCTCACTGGTTTTATCTAAAACGTGGATTTTCTTGAGGTTTTCTTGATTCACATCAAGATATAACGTTTTATTCTTAACCACTAATCTTATCGAGAGTTCTACTGGTTCATCTGTAAACAGCTCAATATTGCCTTGATCATAGGCTGTGTTTAAAACTTGATTCATATCTTTAAGATAGATATCAGAGTCGCTACTTGTATCAAGACTTTCTTTGGCCTCATTTTCTAAATCACTGACAACACGCCCGTCTTCAAGTCTAATGACACGGTCGGCGTAAAAGTCTGCAATATCGGTTTCATGCGTCACTAAAATAACCAGTTTTTCTTTTGAAATTTGTTTAATAATACGCATAATTTCAAGCGTATTTTTACTATCTAAATTTCCTGTGGGCTCATCGGCAATAATCACTTTAGGATTTTTAGCAAGCGCGCGCGCAATCGCGACACGTTGTTGTTGTCCACCACTTAACTGACTTGCCAGACGTTTTTTAAAATTCGCCATGTTAACTTTTTCAAGTACATACTCAATTCTAAAATCAATTTCTTCTTCATCCGTAATACCAATCATTCTTAGGGTAAGGGCAATATTTTCATACACTGTTTCATGCGGTAATAAATAATAGTTTTGGAAAATATACCCAATCGAACGATTTCTAATCTCATCCCATATCTTCGATTGATATTTTGAGATCTGGGTTTCATCATATAAAATGCTGCCACTTTGTACTTTATCTAACCCACCAATGACATTTAATAACGTTGTCTTCCCTGACCCACTCGGTCCAAGTAACACCGTTAAGCCCTTATAATCAAAGGTCAGATCGATTTGATTAAGCACATGGATTTCATTTTTTTTATTTTTATTAAAATACTTATTGAGTGTTTGTAATTTAATCATCGTCTCACCTACTCTACTCTCAATGCATTCATTACTGAAATGCTAAATAATTTTTTATTGAATCGAAGGGCTAATAAAATACTTAATATCATTAATGCACCAAGCATAAACAGATAATTACTAAAACTAAAATATCTTAAATAATCAGGAATTGGCGTCGTTAAGTTTTGGTTAATGATAAAGAATAAAACCACCAACATAAACGCAAATCCCATCACGAATACCATTTCTAACACTGAAATACGGTTTAAATCCTTCTTACTTGCGCCAATACTACGCATAATCACAAAATCTTTTTGTTTTGACTTCATAATATTTTTAAGCGCTAAATACGCCCCAAAATACATAACAACAAGTAAGAATACACTACTAAAGCCTTGTAAGATATTATTAATCACCGTAAATACTTGAGAAAACCCATCATCAAAATTCGCCGGATATACCACATGGTAAAGATTGCGGTCTAATGCATCATCCACTTGGTTAAAGGCATAACGATCATAAACAACCAAACTGATTTGATACGCCTCTTCACTGATAAACATCATTAAATCCTCAGGATGAATTCTCACAATAGAATCATAGACTTCAACCCCATCACTTTCTGTGATTTTAAACGGTGTATCGCCCCTCATCTCATAAAATGAACTCTTAGAGACCACAGTGAACTCAAGATCAGTGATGGTATCTTGAACTGTTTCATCGAAACTTGTTTTAAAATTTTGAAGGGCTTGATTACTCAGTTCAAAAGTGCCTCTTTCAACGTCACTACTTATAATCAATCGGTACCCTGGAATGTGATACACAATCTCATCTTCAAACCATACATTCATATTATGAAAAGCTTTACTCGCCGCTAAAATAACATAAGGGTCATTGAATAAATCATCATGGAGGTAAAATTCTTCTTGCCAGCCTGTAGAGATTTTATTACTGATTCCTACCACTTCAACAGTTTTTGTAAAAACAGCATCCTCTTCAATCATATCGCCATAACGGTAGCCCATATTAGATAACTCTACCTCGATCATTTCCCCTAGTTCAAAACTCGTGTTACTTCCTACCACAATCTCTAACTCCTCCTGTGGTAATCTTCCTTCTTTTAAATCGCGATTGGTTAAGGCATTAGCATGCATTAACTTAACCGGTTGTGTATAACTATAATCAAAACGGTCGTTATAGATTACCACATTCGCCTCTAAATCAAACACCACATCATGAGGCGCAACAGCCTCAACACCGTCTAATTGGTTAAAAGCGGTAAGTTCTTGATCGGTAAACATTGTCCCATCAACGCGTGTAATAATAATCCTGTTTTCGGTATTATTATTAAAATACGGGTGATAAGTCATTTGAGTAGCCGATGACTGTTGAACGTATGACCCATACGTCAACGTAAAGACCAACACAATAAATACACTGACAAGCAGGGTTAAAAGTGTCTTTTTAGGCATCGCTAAAATATTTTTAAAGGCAATCCCTGCCAAATTAATCCAGTTAATATGATAAGGACTTTTGTCTGGTTCTATCGGCACTTCATCAGCCTTTTTTAAGGTTTTATCTTCCACCACTTCTCCATCGAATAAACGAATCGTTCTAGTGGCGTAATCTTTAACGGCTGGAAAGTCATGCGTGACCATGATTACTAATTTATCTTTACTAATCGATTTAAGCAACTCAATGATTTGTTTTCCAGTCGCGACATCTAAATTCCCAGTAGGCTCATCCGCAACAATAATGGGCGCATCTTTTGCAAGGGCTCTTGCAATACTTACCCGTTGTTTTTGTCCACCTGAGAGTTTACTCGCTTTATGGTTTTTATGGCTTGTAAGTCCCACTTGATCAATCAGTTCTAAGGCTCTTTCTTTCCGAGTTTCTTTATCATAACCTTGTACAGTTAGCGCAATATAGACATTCTGAAAAACTGTATAAGCATCAATAATATTATAATTTTGAAACACAAAGCCAATATAATGTTTACGGTATTGTTCCCAATCTTCTTGTGCATAATAACTGGTTTCATCATCATTAATCTTTAATTCCCCGTCTTCATAGCTATCAAGACCACTTATGACATTAAGTAAGGTACTTTTCCCACTCCCACTCTCACCAGTGATAACCACAAATTCCCCTTTATTAAAAGTAAGGTTAATTTTATTCAGTGCTTGTGTTACCGTTTCTTTCGTTGAATAATATTTCGAAATATTTTCTAGTTTTAACATCACTTCACCTCTTTTTTTCGCACTTATGATTATATCACGTTTCATGAATATTTCCCATCATAAATTTGTATTACAAACTAAGTTAATAAAAAAAACAAACACCAGTGGTGTTTGCTTATAAAGCCTTGATTAAAGCTTTTTTATTATGGAAGGTACTTTCTTCAAAGCCCATTTTTAATAAATACTTGCGATGTGCTTCATCGCTTGTAAATGTTACCAAATGTTTATAGCCTGCTTCTTTAAAAATTGATTCATTTTTTTCATACACATACGCGCCCGTTTGAAAATCTTGAAACTGTGGGGTTGCATAATCAAGCGTAACATCTAAGACATTATTATCAATCGCTTCTGCCACAAATAAGCCTGCAGGTACCATGTTTCTTGAGATCAGTAAACGAAAGGTACTTTTTTCTAATAAATCATCCTTAAGCGGCATGTATTCACGAATGTTTTGCTTATTAAAATCAATAAACGCTTTTGCATAAGCATCATCTTGTTTAAGTTCAATAATACTAAAATAATCTTTTGCGCCATAAATTTGTCTTAAATAATAAATATTAATGAATACGATCCCAATATTCATAATCATTACTGGATACGCTTCAATTAAAAGCCCATAAACCGCAAAAATCAGTGACCCTGTTAAATTAATAAATCGTAATTTTTTAATCGAACTCATTAATAATGAAACCAGCACGATAAACGATGCTAAATACCCAATCCATTCTACAATATTATTCATTGTTTTCACTCCTCTTTTAAAATAACAGTATATTATAGCACACCAACTTAAATATACAATTAATATATCATGATTTCACATTTTTTCATCATATCATGATTTCACATTTTTTCATTATCATGATTTCACATTTTTTCATATAAAGACCCATTATACCTATGCTATAATAAAGTAATCAGGGGGGAAAACAATGAAGTCATTCCATCACTATCACATCTTTAGCTTCATCTTTATGATTGTCAGTGTTTTTTTAGGCAATATCTACTCGTTAAATGATTTAACTGCAAGCATTATATGGCCAGCCATTGGGGTTAGTTTTGCTTTATTTATCAGTTATCAAAAGAATGTTTATCTCCCGCTTGCTATTGGGAGCTTTTTAGGGTATTTCCTCTCACACTTTATATTTTCAGAAGCATTGAGCATAAAAATCATAGGCCTTGATTTATTACTTTCTCAATCAGGGGTTTTATTAAGTTATTACTTTGCAAAATGGACGAGTTTTTGGATTCATTCTGTCAAGCTTACTTTCATAAACATTTTAAAATATGGTCTGATTATTACCACACTTGCGCTTAGCACAAGTCTTGTTGCGCATAGCTTCTTACTCATATTTGGACAACTCTCTTTTGATGGTTTGTTAAAGAGTGCATTCATTTGGTTTTCTGGTGATTTTTACGGGTTGCTCATCTTTGGTACAGCACTTATTTTTTCATTGTTTTATGATGATAATCCAATCTTTATAACCTTTTCTGTCAATGAAGCACTATTATATGGTTTATTTATACTC
>Ga0075011_10000407_pt1 | contig 22818 bp, 21 predicted proteins | sample TARM_MetaG_T_14_FD_72354 | JGI IMG/M metagenome (GOLD analysis project Ga0075011, IMG submission 72354) | Freshwater microbial communities from Pennsylvania, USA, analyzing microbe dynamics in response to fracking - TARM_MetaG_T_14 | ecosystem: Environmental > Aquatic > Freshwater > River... | reverse complement strand
GCCCTCGACGCGCCGGACCCACGACGCGCGCATCGCGCTGCTCGATGAAGACCAGCAGACCCGCGATCTGCTGCGCGAATATCTCGAAGGCCAGGGCATGCACGTCATTTCCGTGGCCAATGGCCAGGAACTGCGCCAGCTGATCCACCACGAGCCGATCGACGCGGTGATCCTCGATGCGATGGCCCGCAGCGAAGACTCGCTGGCCCTGCTGCGCGAGATGGCCGAACAGCCCGGCACCCCGCCGGTCATGCTGCTCTCGGCGGTCGCCAGCGACATCGACCGCATCGTCGGCCTCGAACTGGGCGCCGACGACTACATGGCCAAGCCGTTCAACCCGCGCGAACTGCTTGCCCGCCTGCGCGTCGTGCTGCGCCGCAGCAATGCCGCCAGCGTCCGCGTGGCCGCCACCCCGGTGCTCAGCTTCGCCGGCTGGGTGCTCGACCCCACGTTCTACGTCGTTCGCGATGCTGCCGGGCGCGATGTCGACCTGACCAGCGGCGAATTCAAGCTGCTCCACGCCCTTGCCGGCCATGCCGGGCAGGTCGTCAGCCGCGAAGCGCTGCTCAAGCTGGTTCATGGCGACGAGGCCGAAGCCTTCGACCGCGCCATCGACGTGGCCGTTTCGCGCCTGCGTGCCAAGCTCGTGCGCCACGGCGGCGGCGCGCTGATCCGCACCGTGCGCGGCGAAGGCTATCTGTTCGCGGCCCGCATCTGATCAGGACGCCCGGCGCCACGCCTTCCCTCGGGCTAGCGCCGGGTCCTTGACCGCAATGAAATCCGCGACGCCGTCCGGGCATGGAAATCGGGCGGCTTGCTTGCGATCCACGCCACGAACCGGGCGAGCGCGGGATCTTCGACCAGCCTGGCCCTGTCCGCCCCGATCCGCGCCAGTCGCGCATTGTCGAAACAGGCATGGATCGTGCGATGGCAGATCGGATGCAGGGGGACGACATCACGCCCGCCCCGGCTTTTGGGCACCGGATGGTGCCACTCGCACCGCTGTCCGAGCGGACGGCAGCATAACCAGCACGGTACAGCGCCTTGCGTCCCGCTTTCGCCTTCAAAAGTCACACGCCCCGCTCCGTTCCTGCGCGTTTTTAGGGAATCCTGAAGGTTTACGGCTTATTGACGCCAGCGAGAACACCCCGACAGGCCTAACCACCTTGAGGACGCCATCGGGGTAGAGCATACAGGGAAAGACGCATGAGCGCTTTTGGCCGGAAGACAGGTATTGGCGGGGCAAGTGCCACCCGCCCTTCGTTCGGCGTTGCACGTCCGATGAAGGCTGGCGAACCTGCCGCTCCCCCGCCCGCGTCCGATCCCGGCGCCTTTTCTGCCCCGAGCGATGACCCGTTCACGAGCCGCAACGGTGATGCGCTCTCGCGTCTGGCCGAACGCGTCAATTCCGTGGTCGACAACACCTACCATGCCGAAGGTTTCGAGGCCTCGGTCCACAAGATCAAGGAACAGGTGCTCCCCCGCCTGCTCGAACGCGTCGACCCCGAAGCCGCCGCCACGCTCACCAAGGATGAACTGTCGGAAGAATTCCGCCCGATCATCATGGAAGTGCTGGCCGAGCTGAAGGTCACCCTCAACCGGCGCGAGCAGTTCGCGCTCGAAAAGGTGCTGATCGACGAGCTTCTCGGCTTCGGCCCGCTCGAAGAACTGCTCAACGACCCCGATGTCTCGGACATCATGGTCAATGGCCCGGAGCAGACCTACATCGAAAAGAAGGGCAAGCTCCAGCTCGCCCCGATCCGCTTCCGCGACGAGAGCCACCTGTTCCAGATCGCCCAGCGCATCGTCAACCAGGTCGGCCGCCGTGTCGACCAGACCACCCCGCTGGCCGACGCCCGCCTCAAGGACGGCAGCCGCGTCAACGTGATCGTGCCCCCGCTCTCCTTGCGCGGCACGGCGATCTCGATCCGCAAATTTTCCGAAAAGCCGATCACGCTCGACATGCTGCGCGATTTCGGCTCGATGAGCGACAAGATGTGTACGGCCCTGAAAATCGCCGGGGCCTGCCGGATGAACATCGTGATCTCGGGCGGCACCGGCTCGGGCAAGACGACCATGCTCAATGCCCTTTCCAAGATGATCGATCCGGGCGAGCGCGTGCTGACCATCGAGGACGCGGCCGAACTGCGCCTGCAACAGCCGCACTGGCTCCCGCTCGAAACCCGCCCGCCCAACCTCGAAGGCCAGGGCGCGATCACCATCGGCGACCTCGTGAAGAACGCCCTGCGCATGCGACCCGACCGCATCATCCTGGGCGAAATCCGTGGCGCGGAATGCTTCGACCTGCTGGCCGCGATGAACACCGGCCACGATGGCTCGATGTGTACGCTTCACGCCAACTCGCCGCGCGAATGCCTGGGCCGTATGGAAAACATGATCCTGATGGGCGATATCAAGATCCCCAAGGAAGCCATCAGCCGCCAGATCGCCGAATCGGTCGATCTCATCGTGCAGGTCAAGCGCCTGCGCGACGGGTCGCGCCGGACGACCAACATCACCGAAGTGATCGGCATGGAAGGCGACGTGATCGTCACGCAGGAACTGTTCAAGTTCGAATATCTCGACGAGACCGAAGAGGGCAAGATCATCGGCGAATTCCGCCCGTCCGGCCTGCGCCCCTATACCCTTGAAAAGGCGCGTCAGTTCGGGTTCGATCAGGCCTTCCTCGAAGCCTGCCTCTAGGCAACGTCTTCGTCCTGGCAGAAAAATAGGGATTTCAGTCGTCATCCCCGCGCAGGCGGGGATCCAGTTCCGGAGGGCGAGCACGCAAGCAAAGCCTGGAATGTGGATTCCCGCCTGCGCGGGAATGACAGGAAATGAAACCGGCCTCGCGCAACGCTTTCACCTGCCCTTGCCACTGTCAGTGGAGGGCGGTCTTCAGGGCCGTCCCCACCAGCATGATCCCCATGAAAAAGCTCAGGACATAGATCATCGTCCAGGGCATGCAGCCCATGCGGTCGAGATCGTGGCGGGCATGGCGCCGCCGCTCGGCCAGCAGCGCCGCCACGGCGAGGACCAGCAGCCCGGCCCCGCAGGCCGCTAAGGCCTGCCACGGCCCGTTCCAGTCGATCATCTGCCACCACCCCGTCATCACGCCCCCATGGACCCAGGCGGATTCCTGCGCAATATGCCCATCGTGCTGGAACTGCCCCGGTTCGCGCGCGTTAAGGCAGCGTTAGAGGAGCACCCAGCAATGGCCATGCCCTCCACCCTCCCCTTTCATGAGGAAAAGACCATGACCCGCAAGATCATCCTCGCCGTCGCCATGGGCGGTCTGCTGCTCGCGACCGCCGCCTGCAACACCGTCAAGGGCGCAGGCCGCGACATCCAGTCGGTCGGCCAGGCCGGTTCGGAGGCGATTCACTGAGCGGCCTGACCGCGTAACAAAAAACGCCGCGATACCACTGGTATCGCGGCGTTTTTTATGCGCCTGCCGAAAAGGCCGGTCAGCCTTCGGTCGGCGTCCAGATCAGGCGCGGCTTGCGCGCGGCGCGGGTTTCATCGACGCGGCGACGCGGGGCGAAGTGCGGCGCGCTCTTGAGCGCGGCATCCCCGGCGCGGGCCCGCTGGCCCAGACTTTCCATCGCGGCGATGAACTGGTCGAGCCCGGCCTTGCTCTCGGTCTCGGTCGGTTCCACCAGCATCGCGCCATGGACGACGAGCGGGAAATAGACCGTCATCGGGTGGAAGCCCTCGTCGATCAGCCCCTTGGCGAGGTCGAGCGTCGAAAACCCTTCGGCAAAGCCATCATCGCTGAACAGCGCCTCGTGCATGCACGGCCCCGTCGCGCCAAACGGCGCATGAAGGACGTGTTCGAGACGGCGCAGCACATAGTTAGCGTTGAGCACCGCATCGCCCGAGGCCTGGGCCAGACCATCGGCCCCGTGGCTCAGGATATAGGCCAGCGCGCGGGTGAACATGCCCATCTGGCCATGGAACGCGCACATCCGGCCAAAGGCGCCCGGTGCCATTTCGGCCCCTTGCGCTTCCTCGATCAGGTGAAGCACGCCATCGGTGCCCGGCTTGACGAACGGCAGCGGCGCGAACGGCGCCAGTGCTTCGGACAGGACCACCGGCCCTGCACCCGGCCCGCCCCCGCCGTGCGGCGTCGAGAAGGTCTTGTGCAGGTTGATGTGCATCGCGTCGACGCCCAGATCGCCGGGGCGAACCCGCCCGACGATGGCGTTGAAGTTGGCGCCGTCGCAATAGACATAGCCGCCCGCCGCATGAACCGCGTCGGCAATGGTCTTGAGATCGCTCTCGAACAAGCCGCACGTATTGGGGTTGGTGATCATCACCCCGGCCACGTTGGGGCCGAGACGGGCGATCAGCGCGGCGGTATCGACGCGGCCCGCAGCCGTAGCCGGAATCGCCTCGACCTTGAAGCCCGCGAAGGCGGCCGTGGCCGGGTTGGTGCCATGGGCGCTTTCGGGCACGAGGATGACCTCGCGCTTGTCCCCGCGCGCGTCGAGCGCGGCGCGGATCGCCAGAAGGCCGCACAGTTCGCCATGGGCGCCCGCCTTGGGGGTCATCGCGACCGAAGCCATGCCGGTCAGTTCGACCAGCCAGTGGGCCAGTTCGTCGATGACCTTGAGCGCGCCCTGCACCGTGCCTTCGGGCGCGAGCGGGTGAACATCGGCAAAGCCGGGCATCCGCGCGACCTTTTCATCGAGGCGCGGGTTGTGCTTCATCGTGCAGCTGCCGAGCGGGAACAGGCCAAGGTCGATGGCATAGTTCTGGCGCGACAGGCGCGTGTAGTGGCGCACCGCTTCCGGTTCGCTCAGGCCCGGCAGGTCGACCGGGGCCGCGCGCAGGGCCAGCCCGGCCAGCGGCGAACCGGCTACCTCGTCGAAATCGACGCCGCAATGGTCGGCGCGGCCAATTTCAAACAGTAGCGGCTCTTCGAGGTGCAGCGCGCGATTGCCGGTGAAGGTCGCGCCCGCGCCTTCGGGTGCGCAAGCGGCATCACCCATTTCCGGGCGCCAGCCCGAAGGATTGAGAGCGGTCATGCCAGCACCTCCCCAAGCGTGGCGACAAGGGTGGCGATGTCCTCGTCGGTGGTCAGTTCGCTGGTGGCGACCAGCAGGACATTGGCGAGGTCGCTCGCGCCGGGCAGCAGGCGCGAAAGCGCGACACCACCCAGAACACGGCGCTGCGCCAGCGCCTCGACGACATCGGCCGCCGGACGCGGCAGGGTCACCGCGAACTCGTTGACATAGGTTTCGTTGACGAGCGCCACGCCGGGCACCCTGGTCAGGGCCTGCGCCGTCTGGACCGCGCGCAAGTGGCTGGCGCGGGCCATGCGGGCCAGGCCTTCACCGCCCAGAAGGCTCATGTGAATGCTGAAGGCCAGCGCGCAAAGACCTGAATTGGTGCAGATATTGCTGGTGGCCTTCTCGCGCCGGATGTGCTGCTCGCGCGTCGAAAGGGTCAGCACGAACGAACGCTGGCCATCGGCATCGACGGTTTCACCGCAAAGGCGACCGGGCATCTGGCGCACGTACTTTTCGCGGCAGCCGAACAGGCCCAGATAGGGCCCGCCGAATTGCAGGCCGACGCCCAGCGACTGGCCCTCGCCCACGACGATGTCCGCGCCCAGCGCACCGGGGCTTTCGATGAGGCCGAGCGCGACCGGCTCGGTCACGACCGCCACCAGCAGCGCGCCCTTGGCCTGCGCGGCAGCTGCCACGCGGGCCAGATCGGGCACGCGGCCCAAAACGTCCGGGTACTGGACGAGGACGCACGAGGTTTCCCCGTCGATGGCCGCGATCAGCGCGTCTTCATCGGCATGGGCGCCCAGCGTCGGCAAGGCCGTGACCAGACGGTCGCCGGTGAAGCGCGCCATCGTCTGCGCCGTGCCGACATAATGGGGGTGCAACCCGCCCGAAAGCACCGCGCGGTTGCGGCGCGTGATGCGCCCGGCCATGGCGATGGCTTCCCAGCACGCGGTCGAACCGTCGTAGAGCGAGGCATTGGCCACGTCGGTTCCGAACAGGCGCGCGACCTGCGTCTGGAACTCGAAGAGAACCTGAAGCGTGCCTTGCGCGATTTCGGGCTGGTAGGGGGTATAGGCGGTGAGGAATTCGCCGCGCTGGATCAGGTGATCGACCGAGGCGGGAACATGGTGGCGATAGGCCCCGGCGCCGAGGAAAAAGGGCACCTCGCCCGCCGTCAGGCTCTGCGCCGAAAGGCGGGCCATGTGGCGTTCGACGGCCATTTCGCTGGCGTGGCCGGGCAGCCCGGCGATGGGCCCGGACAGGCGCGCGGCCTCGGGCACATCGACGAACAGGGCGCCCACGTCGGGAACCCCGACCGCAGCGAGCATCTCGCCACGGTCGTGTTCACTCAAAGGGAGATAGCGCATCGGCGATCAGAGCTCCGCGACATGGGCGGCATAGGCCGCCTCGTCCATCAGGCCGTCGAGCTGCGCGGCGTCGGAAAGCGTCATCTTCCAGAGCCAGCCTTCGCCTTCGGGGGCCGAGTTGACCAGTTCGGGGGCGTCTTCGAGCGCGGTGTTGAGCGCGCTCACCGTGCCCGAGACAGGCGCGTAGACGTCCGAGGCGGCCTTGACCGAATCGACCACCGAGGCGCTGTCGCCCTTGGTCAGAACCGCGCCTTCGGCGGGCAGTTCGACGAACGTGATGTCGCCAAGCTGCCCTTGCGCATAATCGGTGATACCGACAGTGGCAGTGTCACCTTCAACCGCGATCCATTCGTGGTCAGCCGTGAAATAGCGGGTCATCAGGCGATTCCTTTGCGCACATAGCGATGGGGGATGAAGGGAAGCGAAGTGATCGTGGCGGGGATCGTCTTGCCCCGCACGGAAAGCGAAAGTTCGGTGCCGGGAACGGCCAGCGCGGTCTCGACGAAGGCCATCGCGATCGGCCGCCCGAGCGTGGGGGCAAAGCCGCCCGACGTGACAGTGCCCACGAGACGATTGTCGGCGAGAACCTGCGCGCCCTCGCGCGCGGCCATGCGGCCTTCGAGCAGCAGGCCCACGCGGCGACGCGCCGGGCCCTGTTCGAGCGCAGCCACGATGCGCGCGGCGCCGGGGAAATCGGCGGCGGCGCGACGACGCGCGGGAATGGCAAACGCCAGATCGGCCTCGACCGGGTCGGTTTCGACCGAAAGATCATGGCCATAGAGCGGCAGGCCCGCTTCGAGGCGCAGCGAATCGCGCGCGCCAAGGCCGATCGGGCGAACCGCCTCGTGGGCCAGCAGGGCATCGGCCAGCGCCTCGACATGGTCGGCGCGAACCGAGATCTCGAAGCCGTCCTCGCCGGTGTAGCCCGAGCGGCTCACGCCCAGTTCGACCTCGCCCCACAGGAAGGGCGCGGCCTCCATGAAGACCAGACTTTCAACCGTGCGGGCCGGATCGTGCGCGGGCACGAGGCCGAGCGTGGCGAGCGCGCGGGCCGCCTCCGGGCCTTGCAGCGCCAGCAGGGCATGACCGGTCAGGTGTTCGAGGGTGACGCCTTCGGGCAGGCGGGCGGCGATATGGGCGATGTCGCCATGCTTGGTCGCGCCGTTGACGACGATGTAGAAATCCTCGCCGCGATTGGTGACGATGAGGTCGTCGAGAATGCCGCCATCGTCGGCCAGCAGCAGCGAATAGCGCAGCTTGCCCGGCTTGAGGCCGAGGAAGGCCCCCGGCAGCAGGCTTTCGAGCGCCTGGGCGGCATTGGCGCCGCGCAGCACGAGTTGCCCCATGTGCGAGACGTCGAACAGCCCGGCCTGGGAACGGGTCCATGCGTGTTCGGCCATGATGCCCTCGTACTGGACGGGCATGTGGTAACCGGCAAACTCGACCATGCGGCCACCGTGGGCACGGTGCCAGCCATCGAGAGGCAGCGCAAGAACGGGATGCGACGGATCAGCGCCCGCCGGGGCAGCGGGATTGTATGTATCACTCACAAGAATCAACTCCGCACAGAGCAGCACCCAATGGTGCCCCCTCTGTCACGGAAACCTGAGAGCTTTCCCCCATGACGGGCCCGAAGACGCGTCGCGGAGTTACCCCTTCGGCGGCTTCCCCGCCATCAGGCGCGGAAACACTTTCCAGAGTGTCGCTATAGACCCCGTGCGGTCCTTTGGCCTGAGAGATTCCGGGGCGGTTGCTCCTTCGGCGCCGCTTGCCTTTCCGCCCTGAAGCGAATCAACAAACGAACTCTCCCGCGCGGGTCAGCGACAGGAGGCCCCTTTCGCGCAAGGCACCCTGTCAAGTCAATAGCGACTCAAACCCGCTTATGGAGATCATCAAAAAAATGAATGGACAGACGGGCGCCGTTCTCTACGAGCAGGCTTAACCCGTCAGACATTCCTAAGGCCTTCAGGGACTTGTCCGGTGATCTTGCGATAGCATTCGATGGCGTAACGGTCAGTCATCCCGGCGATGAAGTCGGCAATGGCGCGCGAGCGGGCAGGCTCGGTTTCGGGCAGTCGGCCATGCCAGTCCGGCGAGATCAGCGCGGGATCGGCGCGGTAGGCGGCGAACAGGGTCTCGACGACGGCCCGCGCACGATCAGCAGCAGCGACCTGCTCGGGATGGAGGTAGAGCCGGGCATACATGAACTGCTTGAGCGCGCGCTCCTCGCGGCGCATGTCCTCGGAAAAGCCGCAAAGCGTGCGTCCGGCGGCGCGGACATCGGCCACGCTGGCAACGCCGGCCTCCCTCACCCGTCGCCCGGTTTCGGCGATCACGTCGTTGACCATCCGCCCGATCTGCCCGCGCACCAGTTCGCGCAAGAGCCGCTCGCGCGGGGCCTGGGGGAAGCGCGCCTCGATGGCATACCACTGCTGGGCCAGCGAGGGCAGTTCGAGCAGGTCGTCGAGCGTGAGGAAGCCGCCGCGCAGGCCATCGTCGATGTCGTGATTGTCATAGGCGATGTCGTCGGAAATGGCGGCAATCTGCGCTTCGAGCGAGGCATGGCTGGCCAGATCGAGCGGAAAGGCCGCGTCGAGTTCGGCCAGGGCCCAGGGCGCCTTGCGGATGGGGCCATTGTGCTTGGCAAGGCCTTCGAGCGTCTCCCACGTCAGGTTGAGGCCATCATGCTCGATATAGGGGCTTTCGAGCCGCATCAGCACGCGCAGGGTATTGGCGTTGTGGTCGAACCCGCCTGCATTGGAGAGCGCGGCTTCGAGCGCGCTTTCGCCCGCATGGCCAAACGGGGGATGGCCGATGTCGTGGGCGAGGCACAGCGCCTCGGTCAGATCCTCGTCCACGGCCAGCGTGCGGGCGATCACCCGCCCGATCTGGGCCACTTCGAGGCTGTGGGTGAGCCGGACGCGATAGTGATCGCCATCGGGCGCGATGAACACCTGCGTCTTGTGACGCAGGCGCCGGAACGCGATCGAGTGGATGATCCGGTCGCGGTCGCGCTGGAATTCGCTGCGCGGGCCGCGCACGCCGCCTTTGTCGGTGGCAAATTCGCGCCCGCGCGAGGCGGCCGGATCGCTGGCGAAAGGAGCCCTGATCGGCGCGTCCGTCATGCAGCCCCCCATCGGCTCATGAATCGCCCATGATCCAGCCCACCGCCGCTTCGGCGTGGATGCGGGCGCCGTCGTAGATCGGCAGGACATTGGCGTCGACATCGATCACCGTGTCGAGTTCGGTGCAGCCGAGCACGACGGCCTGCGCGCCAGCCTGATCCATCGAGGTGATCATCGTCTTGAACGTGCGCTCGGCGGCGCGGGTGACGCGGCCCTGCATCAGTTCCTCGTAGATGATGCGGTCGATTTCCTCGACATTGTCCATCACCGGGGGCAGCAGCGTCACCCCGTGGGCGACCAGCCGCTTGCGATAGAAGCTCTCGACCATGACATTGCGCGAGCCGATCAGCGCGGCGGTCGTCACGCCGTCGGCCTGCATCCGCGCGCCCACGGCATCGGCAATGTGGATCACCGGCACATCGACCGCAGCGGCGACCTTGTCATAGACCTTGTGCATCGAATTGGCGCCGATCAGGATCGCACTGGCACCGGCCTGGGCGAGGCGCTGGGCGCTTTCGACCAGAACCAGCGCGGCGCGCGCCCATTCTTCCGCGCTCGACAGCCGGGCGAGCGGCGCGAAATCGAGGCTCTCGATGATCAGCGGCGCGCTCGACAGCGTGCTCGTGCGTCCCTGGACCAGCTTGTTGATATGGTCATAATACGTGCGGGTCGAAACCCAGCTCATCCCGCCGATAAGGCCAATCTTGCGCAAACGTGTATCTCCTGCCGGTGTCCCGTCCGGTCATCTGGCAAGGCTTACGCAAGCAGGACTGCAAGGTCCAGCCCTGCAAGGGAAGTTCCCCCTCGGAAGGGGGACGCGCTCAATGGCGCTCGGGCGCGAGGCCGGAGGCGCACAGGGCCGCCGACGACAGGGTCACCTGCAAGAGTTCGGGATCTTCGAGGCGGCGCACCGTCCAGACATAGTCGGCCAGGGTGCGCTTGGGGCCGCGCAGGGATTCCAGGCGACGAAGCTGGCTGATCGAGAGGCGGTCGGTCATCCGCTCGGCCATGCAGGCGGCGGTGGGCCGGGAGAGCCCTGCATCGACCAGCGCCGAGCGCACGCGGCCTTCGGCAAGCTTGGAGACGCAGCCACCCGTCAGGATCGACAGGGCAGCGACAGCGGCGATGAGGGGAGCCTTCATGGGCAAGGCCCCTCCTCCTTCATCCTCTTGCTGTCAATCGACATTCTCGCGCCGCGGAAGGCCCGGGGCCGTCGAGCATCGTGATCGCCCCCTCTGGACGGCGCGGCAGACAAGGCTTACACACGGTTCATCCCCGGGGAGCCTGCGCGCTTGCCCGTCGGACGGGTCAATGGCCCATCGCGACGGACGGCAATGGCTGAGAGGGGCGGTTCGCACCGCCCGACCCGTTGAACCTGAACCCGTTAGTACGGGCGGAGGGAGGGTTGTTCGGCCATGCGCAATGCGCGTGCCAGTCCCTTCGTCGCCTCGAAAGGACTGATCATGACTGACATCCCTTCCAGACTCGACATTGGCGTGACCACCGGCCCGATCCGCGGCAGCCGCAAGATTTACCTGCCCGCTCCCGGCGATCCCTCGGTCATGGTCGCCATGCGCGAGATCGCGCTGGAAGCGGGCAGCGGCGAACCGCCGGTGCGCGTCTATGACACCTCGGGCGCCTATACCGACCCGGCGGCCACCATCGACATCTCGGCCGGCCTTGCACACATCCGCCGCGACTGGATCATCGCGCGCGGCGATGTCGAGGAGTACGAGGCCCGCCCCGTCAAGCCCGAGGACAACGGCCAGCTGGGCCCTGACCGCAGCGGCGGCGTGCCTGCCTTCCCCAACACGGTAAAGCGCCCGCTGCGCGCCAAGGCTGGCGCCAACGTCAGCCAGATGCACTATGCCCGCCGCGGCATCATCACGCCCGAGATGCACTATGTCGCCACCCGCGAGAACCTGGGCCGCGCGATCCTGAAGGACAAGCTGCTGCGCGATGGCAACGACTGGGGCGCGGCCATTCCCGATTTCGTGACCCCCGAATTCGTGCGCGAGGAAGTGGCGCGCGGCCGTGCGATCATTCCCAGCAACATCAACCACCCCGAAAGCGAGCCGATGGCGATCGGGCGCAATTTTCTGGTGAAGATCAACGCCAACATCGGCAACTCGGCGGTGGCCTCGGACGTGGCCAGCGAAGTCGACAAGATGGTCTGGTCGATCCGCCACGGCGCCGACACGGTGATGGACCTCTCGACCGGACGCAACATCCACGACACACGCGAGTGGATCATCCGCAACGCGCCGGTTCCGATCGGCACCGTGCCGATCTATCAGGCGCTGGAAAAGGTTGGCGGCATTGCCGAGGAACTGACCTGGGAAATCTTCCGCGACACGCTGATCGAGCAGGCCGAGCAGGGGGTGGACTATTTTACCATCCATGCCGGTGTCCGCCTGCCCTACATCCCGCTGACCGCCAGGCGCGTCACCGGCATCGTCTCGCGCGGTGGATCGATCATGGCCAAGTGGTGCCTGGCGCACCACAAGGAATCGTTCCTCTACGAGCGTTTCGACGAGATCACCGAGATCATGAAGGCATACGACGTGGCCTACTCCCTGGGGGACGGGTTGCGCCCCGGCTCGATTGCCGACGCCAATGACGAGGCGCAGTTTTCCGAACTCTACACGCTGGGCGAGTTGGCCAAGCGCGCCTGGGAGCAGGACGTGCAAGTGATGATCGAGGGCCCCGGCCATGTGCCGATGCACAAGATCAAGGAGAATATGGACAAGCAGCTGCAAGTCTGCGGCGAAGCGCCTTTCTACACGCTCGGGCCGCTCGTCACCGACATCGCGCCCGGCTATGACCACATCACCAGTGGCATTGGCGCGGCGATGATCGGCTGGTTCGGCACGGCGATGCTCTGCTACGTCACGCCCAAGGAACATCTGGGCCTGCCCGACCGCGACGACGTCAAGGTGGGCGTGGTGACCTACAAGCTGGCTGCACATGCAGCCGACCTCGCCAAGGGCCACCCGGCGGCCAGGCTGCGCGACGACGCCCTGTCGCGCGCGCGCTTCGAATTTCGCTGGCGCGACCAGTTCAACCTGTCACTCGACCCGGACACCGCCGAACGGTATCACGACCAGACCCTGCCTGCCGAGGGCGCCAAGTCGGCCCATTTCTGCTCGATGTGCGGCCCCAGGTTCTGCTCGATGAAGATCACACAGGAAGTGCGCGACTTCGCCGCCAGGCAGAACGCCCCGATCGAGACCTTTGCCGCCGCCCGGGATGCCGAAAAGGGCATGGCCGAGATGAGCCGGAAGTACCGCGAAGGCGGCGACCTCTACATGCCCGTGGCCGACTGAACCGGGTGCCGACCGGAAGGAGCAGCATCGCTCCTTCCGGTCGGGCACATGGCCTGGTCAGTCCTGAAGGGCCTTGTTGATGTCCTCGACCATCTTCTTGGCGTCGGACAGGAGCATCATCGTCTGGTCCATGTAGAACACGTCGTTGTCGACGCCCGAATAGCCCACGCCATTCATCGAGCGCTTGACGAAGAGGATCGTCTTGGCCTTCTCGACATCGAAGACCGGCATGCCATAGATCGGGCTGGACTTGTCGGTCTTGGCCGCCGGGTTCACGACGTCGTTGGCGCCGATGATGAAGACCACGTCGCACTGGGCGAAATCGCCCTGGATGTCCTCAAGCTCGTAGACTTCGTCATAGGGCACATTGGCTTCGGCGAGCAGCACGTTCATGTGGCCGGGCATGCGCCCTGCCACCGGGTGGATCGCGTACTTCACCTTGACCCCATGCGCCTTGAGGTTGTCGGCCATCTCGCGCAGCGCGTGCTGCGCCTGGCTGACGGCCATGCCGTAGCCCGGAATGATGATGACGTTCTCGGCTTCCTTCATCAGGAAGGCCGCGTCCTCGGCGCTGCCGCGCTTCCAGGGGCGCTGTTCCTTGGCCGCGCCACCGCCGCTGGCCGCTTCGGCGCCAAAGCCCCCGGCGATCACCGACAGGAACGAGCGGTTCATGGCCTTGCACATGATGTAGGACAGGATCGCGCCCGACGAGCCGACGAGCGCACCCGTGATGATCATCGCGGTGTTGTGGAGCGTAAAGCCCATCGCCGCAGCCGCCCAGCCCGAATAGGAATTGAGCATCGAGACGACCACCGGCATGTCCGCGCCGCCGATGGGGATGATCAGCAGGAAGCCGATCAGGAAGGCAAGCCCGGTGATCGCCACGATCACCCAGCCGCTTTCGTCCTGGGTGAACCAGGCGACGAGGCCGACAATCGCCGCCAGCGTGCCCAGATTGATCACATGGCGGCCCGGCAGCAGGATCGCCGCGCCGCTCATCTTGCCTGCCAGCTTGAGGAAGGCGATGATCGAGCCCGAGAACGTGATCGCACCGATGGCAATGCCCAGCCCCATCTCGATGCGGCTGTCGGGGTTGATCACGCCCGAGGGCAGCAGGATGCCAAAGGCTGCCGGATTGGCATAGGCCGAAAGGCCGACCAGCACGGCCGCAAGGCCCACCAGCGAGTGAAACGCGGCGACCAGTTGGGGCATCGCCGTCATCTGGATGCGGCGCGCGATGAAAAAGCCGATGCCGCCGCCCAGGGCGATCGCCACGGCGATCTCGGGCAGGCTGGCAATGCCGTGGGTGACCAGCGTGGTCGCCACGGCGATGACCATGCCGATCACGCCATAGCGGTTGCCCGCGCGGCTCGTCGCCGGGCTCGACAGCCCACGCAGCGCGAGGATGAACAGCACCCCCGCGACCAGATAGGCCAGGCCCACAAAGGGTGAGGAAGCGAGGCCGCCCATCACTTCTTGTCCTTCTTCTTGTACATCGCGAGCATGCGCTCGGTAACGGCAAAGCCGCCGAAAATGTTGATCGAGGCGAGCACCACCGCGCCCAGACCCAGCCACTTGGCCAGCGGCGAACCCGCCGCCGCCGAAGCCACCAGCGCCCCCACGATGATCACCGAAGAAATGGCGTTGGTCACCGCCATGAGCGGCGTGTGGAGGGCGGGCGTGACCGACCAGACCACGTAATAGCCCACAAAGCAGGCGAGCACGAAAATGCTCAGGATCGAAATGAAGTCCATGACACACTTACCTTCATGATCGCCCGCGCGCGGGAGAGGGGCATTGGCCTTGGCTCTCCCTTTCGCCGGATCACGGCGTCGCACGCGGGCGCCCCTCCCCGCATGCAGGGAGGGTGTCCGTTCAGCCCAGCAACCGCTGGTTCACGATTTTGCCGCCTTGCGTGAGGCGGATGGCCGTGCCGATTTCCTCGTCGAGCACCGGGCGCCCCTGTTCCTTGTCCCAGAACGCGGACAGGAAATTGAACAGGTTGCGCGCGAACAGCGCCGAGGCATCGGCCGGCAGGTGTGCAGGCGTGTTGGAATAGCCGACGATCTTGACGCCGTGGCGCTCGACCACCTGGTCGGCCACGCTGCCCTCGACATTGCCGCCCTGGGCCACGGCAAGGTCGTAGATGACCGAACCGGGGCGCATCGTGGCGATCTGGGTGTCGGTGATCAGGCGCGGCGCGGCCCGGCCCGGAATGAGCGCCGTGGTGATCACGATGTCCTGCTTGGCGATGTGGCTGGAAACCAGTTCGGCCTGGGCCTTCTGGTATTCCGGGCTCATCTCGGTGGCATAGCCGCCAGACCCTTCACCCTCGATGCCCGCCACGCTTTCCACGAAGATCGGCTTGGCGCCGAGCGAGAGGATCTGCTCCTTGGTCGCCGAGCGGACGTCGGTGGCCGAAACCTGCGCGCCAAGGCGGCGCGCGGTGGCGATGGCCTGAAGCCCGGCCACGCCCACGCCCATGACGAAGGCCTTGGCCGCGCTGACCGTGCCAGCGGCCGTCATCATCATCGGGAAGGCCCGGCCATAGAGGTTGGCGGCCACGAGCACGGCTTTGTAGCCGGCAAGGTTGGCCTGCGAGGAGAGGATGTCCATCGACTGGGCGCGGGTGATGCGCGGCATGAACTCCATGGCCAGCGCTTCGAGCCCGGCAGCGGCATAGGCCTCCACCCGCGGGCGCTGCCCGAACGGATCGAGCCCGGCCACGACCCAGGCACCGGGCGCAACGCCCGCCAGCAGGGCCGGATCGGGGCCCTGAATGCCCAGCACGATACCGGCACCTGCCAGAGCCGTGGCCGCATCGGGCGCGATGCGCGCGCCAACGGCCTGATAATCAGCATCGGCAATGCCGGCGGTCGTTCCTGCACCGCTTTCCACGGCAACAGCAGCGCCAAGCCCGACCAGCTTGCGTACGGTTTCGGGTGTGGCCGCCACGCGGGTCTCGCCCGGTGCGCGTTCACGCAGGGCGGCGATAACAAGGTTCTGCGTCATCGGCTTACTGGATGACCGCAATCACGAATGCCACGATCAGCGCGATCACCGGAACGGCGATCTTGATCACCGTGAGAAATCCGTCATAGGTCTCGCGCGCAGCCTTCATGTCAACAGCTGACGTCATGGGGTTTCGCCTTCATTTTCTGATCGCATCCGGCAGCCTATCGCGCGCGCCCTCCCGGCTCAAGCGGGAAGCTGTACCTGTAGACAGGAAGCTGTAGACTGGGGTTTAATCCGGTCTTTACCCGATGGTGTCACATCCACCCTGTTCAACCGACGGGAAAACCATGGCCGACCCCGACGACCGCCTGCTGATGCTGATTGATGACGAGCCGGCCCAGTGCCGCCTCATCACCGCGCTCGCCGCGCGCGAGGGCTGGCGCACGGTGATCGCGCGCGACTCGGAAACCGCCATTGCCACGCTGGGCACGCGCCAGGGCATGCAGCTTGGCGCGATCATCCTCGACCAGTGGGTGCCCGGCGAGGATGCCTGCGCGCTCATCGCCGAACTCAAGGCCCGCCGCCCTGCCCTGCCGATCCTGATGCTCACCACCAGCGCCTCGCCGCTGCTGGCGGTCGAGGCGATGCGCGCGGGCGCGACGGACTATCTGATCAAGCCGGTCGCACCCGACCGGCTGCTCCAGGCCCTGCGCAGCGCCACCACGCGCGAGGCCCCCGCAGCCGAACTCCAGCCGCTGACCGAAAAGATCGGCACGACGCTCGATTTCGATTCCATGATCGGTGCCGCACCCGCCTTTCGCGCGGCGCTGGCGGTCGCGGCCAAGGCCGCGCGCACCCAGCAATCGGTGCTGATCGAGGGCGAGAGCGGCACCGGCAAGGAAATGCTGGTGCGCGCGATGCATGCGGCAAGCCCACGCGCCAAGACCCCGCTGCGCATCGTCAACGCCGGGGGCATTCCGGCCAACCAGATCGAAAGCGTGCTGTTCGGGCACGAGAAAGGCGCCTTTCCCGGCGCCTTCGACCGCCATGTCGGCGCGCTGCAACATGCCGATGGCGGCACTTTGGTGATCGACGAGATCGACCGCCTGCCCGCGCCCGTGCAGGAGCGCCTTGTCCAGTTCCTTGCCAAGGGCGATGTCCAGCCGATCGGCGCGCGCCATTCGTTCCGCATCGACGTGCGGCTGATCGCGTGCAGCAACGCGCCCTTGCGCGAACTGGCCGATGCCGGGCTCTACCGCGCCGATCTGGTCGAGGCCCTGAGCGCGGTTCATGTCCACCTGCCCGCGCTGCGCCAGCGCGTGGGCGACATTCCGGCCCTTGCCCGCTATTTCCTCGCCCGCATCGGCGAACAGCCGGGCCTGCGCCCGCTGGGGATCACCGACGGCGCCCTTGCGCTGCTCTCGGCCTACGACTGGCCGGGCAATGTCCGCCAGTTGCAGGCCACGCTGTTTCGCGCAGCGGTGTTCTGCGACGCCGAAACGCTCACCGCGCAGGATTTCCCCAACCTCTCGACGATGGTGGGCGAGGCGCCGCGCGCGTCGGCGCCCATCAGCGACGGGGCCGGGGTCATGCTGTTCACGCCCGACGGCAACTTGCGCCCGCTCGAAGAGATCGAGGCCGATGTGATCCGCCTCGCCATCGGGCACTATCGCGGACGGATGACCGAAGTGGCCCGGCGGCTGGGGATCGGGCGCTCGACGCTCTATCGCAAGCTTTCCGAACTGGGGATCGACAACGCGGCCTGAGGGGGCTGCATCCCCTTCCCGCCTCAGTCCTCGCCCACCAGCGAAAAATCGGTCAGCGCCGCATCGCGCAGGCCGCGCCAGACGCGCATGGCCTGAACCGTTTCAGCCACGTCGTGGACACGCACCATCTGGCACCCGGCCTCGAACGCGCGGATCGCAAGCAGGAGCGAGCCGCCCAGCCGCTGATGCGCCGGCGCCTCGTTGGACAGCGCGCCGATCATCCGCTTGCGGCTGGCAGCAAACAGCACCGGCTGGCCCAGCGCATGGAGCAAGGGCAGCGCGTTGACCAGCGCGAGGTTGTCGGCCAGCGACTTGCCAAAACCGATGCCCGGATCGACCATGATCTTCTCGCGCGCGATCCCGGCGGCAAGGCAGGCATCGCGGCGCGCGCGCAAATCGTCGAACACGTCGAGCACGACATCGGTGTAGTGGCCATCGGCGTGAAGGTTGTCCGCCCCGCCCGGCGCGTGCATGAGGATCACCGGCGCGCCGCTGGCAGCCACGATTTCCATGCTGCGCGGATCGTGGCGCAGCGCCGAGACATCGTTGACGATATGCGCGCCAGCGGCCAGCGCGGCAGCGATCACGCTCGACCGGCGGCTGTCGATGGAAATGGCCGCGCCCATGGCCGACAGGCGCTCGATCACCGGGACGACGCGCTTGATCTCGTCGCCTTCCCAGACGGCAGCGGCGCCCGGACGGGTCGATTCCCCGCCCACGTCGATCACGCCCACGCCCGCCGCGATCATCGCGGCGGCATGGTCGATGGCCGCATCGGGCTTGTCGAGGAAGCGCCCGCCATCCGAAAAACTGTCGGGCGTGACGTTGAGAATGCCCATGACACTGGGCTGGTCCATGCGCAGCAGGCGCTCGCCACAGCCGATGGGGGCATGGACCTTGCGCAGCGCCGCCCACTGGGCGCCCGCCTCCACGGCGAGCGCGTCGGGAAGCATGGCGATGGCCTCGGGCAGGGCCTGCGCAGACAGGACGCGCCGCGACGTGACCTGCCCGCCCTCGCGCACCAGCAGCGCGAAGCGGCTGGCACAGGCGAGCCCCCCGGCGATGCGAACGGCCTCGCCCGGATCGCTCTGCGGGCTATGCGAAAGGGACAGCGGGCGGATATAAACGGAGGCGCTCATGGGACAGCGCCCCTAGCCTGATCAGTCCTCGATCGCCAGCAGGTAACGCTGGCGCAAGGTGTCGATGGCCTTCAGTTCATCCTTGTCCTGATAGTGCCAGAAGGTCCAGCCGTTGCACGAGGCCGCGTTCTGGACCTTGGTGCCCATGCCGTGGATCGAGCCGGTATCCTCGCCCACGGCCAGGCTGCCATCGGCGCGCACGATGGCCTGCCAGCGGCGCTTCTTGTCGGTCAGCACGGTGCCCGGCGCCAGCCAGCCCGACTCCACCAGCGAGCCGAACGGCACCTTGGGCGCCGCGCGCTTGCTCTGCATGGTCTTGAGCGCGCTTTCGTCGAGCGGCAGGGCCAGTTCGATGCGCTCGTTGGCGACCTCGATATAGCTGTCCTCGCGCTCGCAGCCGATCCAGTGACGGCCAAGGCGCTTGGCAACCGCACCGGTCGTGCCGGTGCCGAAGAACGGGTCGAGCACCACGTCACCCTTGTTGGTCGTGGCCAGCACGACGCGATAGAGCAGCGATTCCGGCTTCTGCGTCGGGTGGGCCTTGGTGCCGTTGCGCTTGAGGCGCTCCTTGCCCGAACAGATCGGCAGCACCCAGTCCGAGCGCATCTGCAACTCGTCGTTCAGGGTCTTCATCGCGCGATAGTTGAAGGTGTACTTGGCCTTCTCGCTCTTGGCGGCCCAGATCAGCGTTTCATGGGCATTGGTGAAGCGCGTGCCCTTGAAGTTGGGCATCGGGTTCGTCTTGCGCCAGATGATGTCGTTGAGGATCCAGAAGCCCATGTCCTGAAGCATCGTGCCCAGGCGGAAAATGTTGTGATAGCTGCCGATCACCCAGATCGAGCCATTGGGCTTGAGCAGGCGATAGGCCTCGCTCAGCCATTCGCGGGTGAAGCGGTCGTAGACGGCGAAGCTGTCGAACTGGTCCCAGGCATCGGTCACGGCGTCGACATGGCTGCCATCGGGACGCGCGAGGTTGCCGCCGAGTTGCAGGTTGTAGGGCGGATCGGCGAAGATCATGTCGATCGAGGCCGAGGGAAGCGAACGCATCATCTCGATGCAGTCGCCCTTCAGGATCTGGTTGACGGGCAGGCCGTGTACGGGGGGAAGATCATGGACGGGGGGCAGGATCGCCGCGCGCGTCTTGACCGGCACCTTGGCCTTCAAGGTGCGCTTGCGCGTTTTCACTGCCGTAACCATCATCGTTCCTTCCTGTCTGCGTCGAGGCTGAATCTGAATCATCGCGACTCGCAGGTCAAGCCGCGACTCGTGCTGACTCCACGAGTCGCGGCCTATGAGCAGGGGAACGGAAGGGGGCCAAAACCATATCTTGAGTCTGTCACACAGCACATGACTCAAGATGTGGTATGCAAAGTTGTGGGGAATTTATTTTCGGGCCTTGCATCGCGAGTCGCGCAGGGTTTCGCAAAGTTGCGAAGGGCCACGGATCAAGTCTGGAACAGCACCAGTTGCGCAACCGGCGCGAAACTGCGGCGATGGAGCGGGGTGGGCCCATGGGCGCGCAGCGCCGCCAGATGCTGCGCCGTGCCATAGCCCGCGTTGCGCTCCCAGCCATAGTGCGGGTAGCGCTGGGCGGCCTCCTTCATCAGGCGGTCGCGGTGTTCCTTGGCGATGATCGAGGCTGCCGAGATGCACGGCTCGATCGCATCGCCCCCGACGATCGCGCGCGCGGGCCACAGCCATTGCGCGCACCGCCCCTGCGGGGTGAGATTGCCATCGACCCGCACCTCGCGCACCGGTTTCGGCTCTCCAATCCGGGCCAGCAGCGCCTCGACCGCCAGCGTCATGGCCAGCATCGTCGCCCCGAAGATGTTGAGCCGGTCGATCTCTTCAGGGTCCACCACGCCGACAGCCCAGTGGCAGCGGTCCTTGATCTCGGCTTCGAGCAGGGCGCGGCGGCGGGCGGTCAGCTTCTTGGAATCGTCGAGCCCCTCGATCCGCCGCCGCCCGAGCACGACCGCGCCGGCCACCACGGGCCCGGCCAACGGCCCGCGCCCGGCCTCGTCCACCCCGATGATCAGCCCGCGCGGACGGGGAGCAGGCGATGCGGGGGGAAGCGGCGTTTCGGGCATGAGGTCCAGTCTTGGAAGCAAAAGAGGCTTGGGCCTGCGCTCTTGCCCTGCCCCGCGCGCCCTAGCAAGACCTCGCAAATGCCGTCGCCGGGCCACTTCCGGGCTTGCCCCGCGCCCGATTTGCGGGCAGGCGCCCGGAGACTTGCATTCTTCCCTCCCAAGCCGATCATGCGCCCGCTGATCTTGCGTATCGGGTCGCCCTTGCGGCCCGCCCCAAGGATACCTGATGCCGTTTGACCCTTCGCGCGTGGATTGCTGGATCTTCGATCTGGACAACACGCTCTACCCCGCCTCGACATGCCTGTTCGACCAGATCGACGTGCGCATGGGCATGTATATCGCCGACCTGCTGGGCTGCGATCATGCCGAGGCGCGCCGGGTGCAGAAGATGTATTTCCACGACCACGGCACCACGCTGGCCGGGCTCATGCACTTCCACGGGGTGGACCCTTACGAGTTCCTCGGCTTCGTCCACGATATCGACATGGCCCCGCTTGCCCGTGCGCCACGCCTGCGCGAGCGGCTGATGCGCCTGCCGGGCCGCCGCCTCGTCTTCACCAATGGCGACGCGCCCTATGCGGCCCGCGTGCTCGAAGCGCTGGACATCACCGACTGCTTCGAGGGGCTCTACGACATCCACGCGATGGACTATCGCCCCAAGCCCGAGCCTTCGGCCTATCGCGGCTTTGTCTCGACGTTCGATGTCGATCCCGCGCGCGCGGTCTTCTTCGAGGACAGCGCCCGCAACCTCACCCCGGCCAAGACCATGGGCATGCAGACCGTCTGGCTCGACTTCGGGACCGACTGGGGCGCGCGCGCCATGGTCGAAGGCGCCATCGACGACACCATCGACGCCACGGCCGGACAGGACCTGCCCGGCTGGCTCGACGCGCTTGCCGCCACCGGCCGCCTCGGCTAGTCGCCCAAACGATCCATTCCTGCCTGATACAGCATATTTTGTCGGAGAAATTGACGCATGACCGCACAGCTCGAAGCCGCCATCGAAGCCGCCTGGGAAGCGCGCGCCGATGTCACCCCGCGCAGCGATGACGTGCGCGCGGTGGTCGAGGAAGCCCTTGCCCTGCTCGACGCGGGCAAAGTGCGCGTGGCCGAGAAGATCGACGGCGAATGGGTCGTCAACCAGTGGCTCAAGAAGGCCGTGCTGCTCTCGTTCCGCCTCAACGACAATGTCGTGATCGAAGGCGGCGCAGGCGGCGCCCCGGCGTTCGACAAGGTGCCCAGCAAGTTCGACGGCTGGGACGATGCGGCCTTCCGCGCCGCCGGTTTCCGCGTGGTGCCCGGCGCCGTGGCGCGTCGCGGTGCGCATATCGCCAAGGGCGTCGTGCTCATGCCCAGCTTCGTCAACATCGGCGCCTTCGTCGATGAAGGCACCATGGTCGACACCTGGGCCACGGTCGGCTCGTGCGCGCAGATCGGCAAGAACGTCCACATCTCGGGCGGCGCCGGCATCGGCGGCGTGCTCGAACCGCTTCAGGCCGGTCCGGTAATCATCGAGGACGGCGCATTCATCGGCGCGCGTTCGGAAGTGGCCGAAGGCGTGATCGTGGGCGAAGGCGCCGTGCTTTCGATGGGCGTGTATCTGGGCGCGAGCACCAAGATCGTCGACCGCGCGAGCGGCGAAGTCCACATTGGCCGCGTGCCGCCCTATGCGGTGGTCGTCCCCGGCGCGATGCCCGGCAAGCCCCTGCCCGACGGCACCCCCGGCCCCTCGCTCTACTGCGCGGTGATCGTCAAGACCGTCGACGCGCAGACCCGCAGCAAGACCGGCATCAACGACCTGCTGCGCGACTGATCACCCCCCTGCCGCCCGGCCTTCGCGCCGGGCGGGCAGATACGAAGACATGATTTGGGCGCAAACCGCAGGGTTGGCCGGAACCCGATACACTCTCCGGGCGTAAGTTGGAACTGAGCGCGAGCCACACGACCGTGGCCCGTCCCCGACCCGCCAAGGAGAGCGCCCCCGTGTATCGCGACGACCCGCGCGACGCCGAAAGACAGGACAGGCAACAGC
>Ga0075011_10000404_pt1 | contig 22859 bp, 18 predicted proteins | sample TARM_MetaG_T_14_FD_72354 | JGI IMG/M metagenome (GOLD analysis project Ga0075011, IMG submission 72354) | Freshwater microbial communities from Pennsylvania, USA, analyzing microbe dynamics in response to fracking - TARM_MetaG_T_14 | ecosystem: Environmental > Aquatic > Freshwater > River... | reverse complement strand
ATGCTTGATAATGAGCCTTGTGTCATTCTCGAAAACGAGTATGTAAAACCGGGCAAAGGTCAGGCTTTCAACCGTGTAAAAATCCGTAAACTGCTTTCTGGCAAAGTTCTGGAAAAGACATTCAAGTCTGGCGACTCTGTTGAAGTAGCTGACGTTATGGATATCGATTTAGATTATCTATACACAGATGGTGAATTCTACCACTTTATGAACAATGAAACGTTTGAACAGATCGGTGCAGACGTCGCCGCTGTTGGTGACAACGCTAAGTGGCTGGTAGAAAACAATACTTGTACTTTAACACTGTGGAATGGTAACCCAATTTCGGTAACACCACCAAACTTCGTTGAACTTGAAGTGACTGAGACAGATCCAGGCCTGAAAGGCGACACTCAGGGTACTGGTGGTAAGCCAGCAACGCTTTCAACAGGTGCGGTAATACGTGTTCCTCTGTTCATTCAGATTGGCGAAGTTGTAAAAGTTGATACTCGTAGCGCCGAATACGTAGGCCGCGTCAAGTAATAAAAAAGACCAGCTTTTACGCTGATCTTTTGCAAATAGAGACAGGCCCTCCTATGTGGGGAGCCTGTTTTTTTATAGCATCAACATGGCAATAAACACAACGGCAAGCGCTGAGATAAATGCAGCAATACCGTAACAGACAATTTTGCCGACAACGCCAGTGTGGAATTTCAGGTCATGCATACCGTGGTGTACACGGTGCATCGCATGCCACATAGGCAGGGCAAGCGTAGCTATGATGAACAGTGCGCCAATAATATTGGTGGCAAAGCCGGTCACGCGTTCGTAGCTTAGTGCTTCAGCATCAATGATACCCAGTGGGACAAGAATACCTATTACGAAAATAGTAATAGGGGTGATCATAGCGAACCATGAGCCACCAGCACCAAACAACCCCCACCATACCGGCTCTTCTGAACGTTTTGGATTGGTATTAATCACAATAAGCTCCTTACACCACAATGAGAACGATGAGTGAGATAAATGCCACGGCAGCCCACTGACTCAACACAATAATTTTTTTATCCAGTTCTTTACCTTTGATTCTTATCGGCATGACCTGTGGAAACATGTTAAAGAAGGTGTACGCGTGGAACAAACTCCCAGCAAGCGCAACGATATTAATTGCGATAACAACTGGATTAGCCATGAATTCCAGCCATGTATTCCAGGATTCAGGCCCTTTTACTAATGCACCCAGACCGATAGTCAGGAACAGAGTAAATAAAATCAGAGGCAGGATAGTCGCTTCACGTAACATATATAAGCGGTAGAAAGGATGATCTTTCCACCAGGTACGCTTCATTTGACGAACATAAGGTTTACGGTTACTCATCCTTAAGCCTCCTCTTGTTTGGTTGAGCCATCAGGCTTAAGCATTGCAATAACGAAATCCATTGAAGATTCGACCTTGCCCTGGTTAACAGCCGCAGCCGGGTCAACATGTTTTGGACAAACCTCAGAGCAGTAACCTACGAAAGTACAACCCCAGGCACCGTTGTCACCGTTGATCAGCTTCATACGTTCTGCTTTACCGTTATCACGGGTATCAAGGTTATAACGGTGAGCCAGTGTCAGTGCAGCCGGACCGATAAATTCAGGGTTTAAACCGAATTGAGGACACGCGGCGTAACACAATCCGCAGTTGATGCAGCCAGCAAATTGCTTATAACGCGCCATTTGCTCTGGTGTCTGCTTGTTCGGGCCATCTTCCGGGGTTCTGTCGTTGCCTATGATATAAGGTTTAATTGCTTCCAAACGCTCGATGAACGGCGTCATATCGACAATCAAATCTTTTTCAATAGGGAAGTTTGCCAGCGGTTCAATCTTGATCCCATTCGGGTAATCACGCAGGAAGCTTTTACAAGCCAGCTTCGGTACGCCATTAACCATAATGCCGCAAGAACCACAGATAGCCATACGGCAAGACCAGCGATAGGACAGCTCTTTGTCTAGGTGATCTTTCACATAGCCAATCGCATCGAGCACTGACATGGTTTCGTCGAATGGAACTTCGAAGCTTTGCAGGTACGGCTCAGCATCTTTTGCCGGGTCGTAGCGTAAAATTTCTAATTTTTGGATACGATTCGCCATTATTCTTGCTCCTCCGCATTTGTGCCCGAAGCATTTGCTGCTTCTTCAGCCGCGGCTTTCTCTGCTGCTTCACCGTACAGTCGGGCTTTCGGCTGTGACTTAGTGATGGTAACAGGGCTGTAATCGACTTTAGGTACATCGCCATTCTGGAAGAAAGCAAGTGAGTGTTTTAGATAGTTTTCATCATCACGCTCTGTGCAACCTTCATCTAAACGCTGATGCGCGCCACGGGACTCTTTACGCAGAATCGCGGAGTGAACCATGGCTTCAGCCACTTCCAGACCATAACCCACTTCAATTGCATAAAGCAGGTCAGTATTAAACACTTTGCCTTTATCTTTGATGCTGATTTTCTTATAGCGCTCTTTTAATTCAGCAAGCTTATTAATGGTTTGCTGCATTAAGTCTTCTTGGCGGTAGATACCACAACCCGCTTCCATGGTGTGACCCATTTCGGTTCGGATATCAGCCCAGTTCTCGTCGCCTTCTTGATTCAGCAGCGCTTGAATGCGTTGTTCAACGGCTTTAACTTGCTCGTCAATCGCCTGCTCATTCCATCCCTTAAACGCTTGTGCTCTTTGTACTGCGTGTTCACCAGCAACACGGCCGAATACGACAAATTCCGCCAGTGAGTTTGAACCTAAGCGGTTTGCGCCGTGCAGCCCGACTGAAGCACATTCGCCAACCGCGAACAGGCCATTAATGCGCGTTTCACACTCGGCATTCGTTTCGATACCACCCATGGTGTAGTGTACGGTCGGACGGATAGGAATAGGTTCTTTCGCCGGGTCAACGTTGACGTAGGCTTTTGCCAGCTCACAGATAAAGGGTAGACGCTCTTGCAGGTATTCTTCACCCAGATGACGCAGATCAAGGTGTACCACGTCACCCAGTGGGTGTTTGATGGTATTGCCTTTTTGCTGCTCGTGCCAGAATGCCTGAGAAACTTTGTCACGAGGGCCCAGTTCCATATATTTGTTTTTGGGTTGACCGACTGGTGTTTCAGGGCCCATGCCGTAGTCTTGCAGGTAACGATAACCGTCTTTGTTAACGATAATGCCGCCTTCACCGCGACAACCTTCCGTCATTAGAATGCCGGTACCTGGAAGACCCGTTGGGTGATACTGAACAAACTCCATGTCACGCAGTGGTACACCGTGACGGTACGCCATTGCCATACCATCGCCAGTTACAATACCGCCGTTAGTATTACAGTGATAAACACGGCCAGCCCCACCGGTTGCCAGTACCACGGATTTGGCTTTGATGACCACCAGTTCACCTTCAGACATGTGAATCGCGATCAAGCCCTGAACTTCCCCTTCAACCACCAATAAATCAACCACAAAGTATTCGTCAAAGCGCTTTATTTGTGGGTATTTGATTGAGGTTTGAAATAGGGTGTGAAGCATGTGGAAGCCAGTTTTATCGGCTGCGAACCAGGTGCGTTCCACTTTCATACCACCAAAGCGGCGTACGTTAACATCGCCATTTTCTTTGCGGCTCCATGGACAGCCCCATTGTTCCATCTGAATCATTTCGCGCGTCGAGTTCTTAACGAAGTATTCGACGACATCCTGTTCACACAGCCAATCACCACCGCCAACAGTATCGTTGAAATGGTTATCTAAACTGTCTTCTTCTTTGATCACCGCAGCCGAACCACCTTCGGCGGCAACGGTATGAGAACGCATCGGATAAACTTTAGATATAAGGGCAACTTCTAGGTTCGGGTTCGCTTCAGCCGCTGCAATTGCAGTACGAAGACCCGCACCACCTGCGCCGATGACTGCGATATCTGTGGTTATTGTCTGCACAGTTATCCTCCAGTGTAATGTCATATTGGTGATGAGCTATTGTGCTCATTGCTATTATGTTGTTTATATCGGTCGTTCGGTTTAAGAGAAGCGTTGTAAATACCGCCGAGCGAACCATTACCACCTAAAAAGTGGTAACTGCAAGTGTAGGAGAGGCAAGTGAGGAAAAAATTGATTCTGTTGGGCTTTTTCTCCGGTAGTGCAAACATAAGCATACTTATTTTTTCTTGTGTGAGAAATGTCACGTTTGGGTTTTATGAATTGTTTCTTGCAGGTAAAATCCAGCTTAACTCTTGGTTAAATGAATGTGTTAATGAATAAGTCAGACTCAGATTGGATGCCAACAGCATCAATTGAACAATTAAAAAAGCGAGCTTTACTATTGGCCCGGATTCGTCAGTTCTTTCTCGAACGGGATGTACTGGAAGTCGATACACCTGCGATGAGCCATGCCACTGTAACGGATATTCATCTGCATACATTTCAAACTCAGTTTGTTGGCCCCGGTTATGCTGATGGTAGCCGTTTGTATCTAATGACTAGCCCTGAGTTTCACATGAAACGACTTCTGGCTGCTGGGAGTGGTTCTATCTATCAAATCAATAAAGCCTTTCGTAATGAGGAAAATGGCCGTTACCACAACCCTGAATTTACTATGCTCGAATGGTACCGGGTTGGTTTTGATCACCATGACTTGATGGATGAAATGGATGCATTGCTGCAGTCAGTACTGAATGCTGGCGTTGCTGAGCGTCTGACCTATCAGAATGCATTTATTGATGTGCTTGGAGTGTGTCCGCTGCAAGGAACAATGAGCGAGTTAAAGCAGGTCGCTGATAGGTTGGGTTTGAGTGATATCGCCCAGCCGGAAGAAGACAGAGACACGCTGTTGCAACTTCTGTTTAGTGTGGGTGTCGAACCTCACATTGGCCAGAAAGTGCCTGTTTTTGTTTATGACTTTCCGGCATCACAGGCGGCATTAGCAAAAATTAATTCGCAGGATCCCCGTGTTGCAGATCGCTTTGAGGTGTATTTTAAAGGCATAGAACTGGCTAACGGCTTCCATGAACTGGATAACCCGACAGAACAGTTAGCGCGCTTTAAACAGGACAACGCTAAGCGGCAGCAAATGGGGCTGCCAGAGCAGCCAATCGATTACCATTTGATCAGCGCTTTGGAGTCTGGCCTACCTGAGTGTGCCGGTGTGGCTCTGGGTATTGACCGATTGATTATGCTGGCTTTAAATGAAGATCATATTGATCAGGTGACCGCTTTCCCATTTCCGCGTGCATAACTGGTATCGCCTCGATTGTGAATACAAACACGCTGAAACATGACCTATGCCAAGGATTATAGGCGCTAACTACTCGCGTCAGGCGTGTAACCCCGTTATACTCCTTGTTTGATTTTGAACCACCATTGTAAGAGCGCAGTATATGCAAGAATACATCGAGTTTTTCCAACAGAATATGATCCTGGCTTTAGCCTGGGTTGGTATTTTAGTTGCGTTAATTTTCAATATTTATAAGTCATCAACAGCCGCATATAAAGAAGTAACCGCGCCACAAGTGACGCAGCTTTTGAACCGTGAAAATGGTGTTGTGGTCGATATCCGAGCTAAAGACGAATTTAAACGCGGTCATATTACTGACGCAGTTCACATTTTGCCGACTGACATTAAAGCGAATAACTTAGGTACGCTTGAAAGTCATAAATCTGACCCAATCATTGTTGTATGTAAGATGGGGCAAACCGCGCGCGAAAGTGCAGACTTACTGGCTAAAGCTGGTTTTGAGAACGTTAACGTACTTAAAAACGGCATTAACGGCTGGAGCGAAGCAAAACTTCCGCTGGTACGTGGTAAGAAATAAATCCCACCACCTAATTGAAGTGCTGCCTTTTTGAGGCAGCATTTGATTAAAAGAGAGGTGATGTTTTACACGTATTTTTCTGAAACACATATCAATGATGTCTCAGCCTCGTGAATCAGAACTTTCTCGGTTAGTCTCAAGGTCATCACCTTGACCCGAATTTATCAGTATTAAGGACCTTAATCATGGCTGAAGCAGCACCACAAGAAGCACAACAAAACTTCGCAATTCAACGTGTCTTTCTAAAAGACGTTTCTTTTGAAGCACCAAACTCCCCAACAATGTTCCAAAAAGAGTGGAACCCAGATGTAAAACTGGATCTGGACACTCAAAGCCGTGAGTTGGGTGAAGGCGTGTATGAAGTTGTTCTTCGTCTGACAACAACTGTTAAAAATGAAGAAGAGACTGCTTTCCTGTGTGAAGTTCAACAAGGCGGTATTTTTACGGTTGAAAATATGGAAGCTGGCCAATTGGCTCATTGTCTGGGTGCATTCTGCCCGAACATCCTGTTCCCATATGCGCGTGAAACTATTTCAAGCCTGGTTGTTAAAGGTACATTCCCACAACTGAACCTTGCTCCTGTAAACTTTGATGCACTGTTCATGAATTACCTGCAGCAACAAGCTGGCCAAGGCGCGGAAAACGCTGAAGCTTAATTGTTTAAGCTGAACGGACGATTTAGCTGTATTCAATAGCGGTAAAGAAATGCACAGCGTACCCAAACTTAATAGGTACGATGTGCATTTTTGTTTTTATCCTTGTTAAGAGTTCTGCCTCTTAGTGAGGTTTGAGTATAAAATTGTGATAACAACAATTATCCATCAGGCGGAATAATGACAAAAGCACAAGTAAATAATGCCTACGGTAAAGAAGTCTCAATGACGGTTATTGGTGCTGGATCGTATGGTACCTCTCTTGCAATTTCATTAGCACGTAATGGCGCAAATGTGGTGCTTTGGGGGCATGAAACTGAGCACATGGCGAAGTTACAAGCTGATCGCGCCAACCATGAATTTTTGCCGGGTGTTGATTTTCCAGAATCATTAATTGTTGAGTCTGATCTGCGAAAAGCGGTTGAGGCTTGTCGTGATTTGCTGGTGGTTGTTCCCAGCCATGTGTTTGGCATTGTTTTGCAAAGCCTGAAACCGTATTTACTTTCGGATACGCGCATCTGTTGGGCAACCAAAGGGTTGGAACCTGAAACGGGGCGACTACTGCAGGATGTGGCCAGAGATGTTATCGGTAATGCGCATTCTTTAGCGGTTCTATCCGGTCCAACGTTTGCGAAAGAGCTCGCGATGGGTATGCCAACGGCAATTTCAGTGGCATCACCGGATGAACAGTTTGTAAAAGACCTTCAGGAAAAAATTCATTGTAATAAGACGTTCCGTGTTTACGCCAATAGTGACTTTATTGGTCTGCAGTTGGGTGGAGCGGTGAAAAATGTGATTGCTATTGGTGCAGGGATGTCTGATGGTATTGGCTTTGGTGCCAATGCTCGTACGGCTTTAATTACTCGTGGTTTAGCGGAAATGACTCGTTTAGGTACAGCTCTAGGTGCAGAAGCTGAAACCTTTATGGGGATGGCAGGACTGGGTGATCTGGTTCTAACCTGTACTGATAACCAGTCACGTAACCGTCGTTTTGGCTTGGCATTAGGTCAGGGGAAAGATGTCGATACTGCCCAAACTGAAATTGGTCAGGTTGTTGAGGGGTACCGCAATACTCAAGAGGTATGGGCCCTTGCTCAGCGTATAGGAATAGAGATGCCAATAGTTGAACAAATTTATCAAGTATTGTATCAAGGGAAAGATGCACGCTTAGCCGCGCAAGATTTGCTTGCTCGCGATAAAAAAGCAGAGCGATAACCTGATAATACAGCGTCCAGGATAGACAAATGAAACAGTGCGCAAAAAATAAAGTTTGGCAGACTATTATTAAGGAAGCTCGAGAGCAGTCAGAACAAGAACCTATGCTTGCCAGCTTTTATCATGCCACCATTATCAAACATGAAAGTTTAGCGGCAGCATTGAGCTATATTCTTGCCAATAAACTGAATACGCCTTCTATGCCAGCGATGGCGGTACGAGAAGTGATTGAGGAAGCGTTTGCTGCTGATAGTAGTATTACTCAATCTGCTGCTTGTGATATCTGTGCAACCGTGAACCGGGATCCGGCTGTTGAAATGTATTCAATGCCTTTGCTTTACCTTAAGGGCTATCATGCGTTGCAAGGGTATCGTGTTGCTAATTGGTTGTGGAAGCAAGGGCGTGTTGCGCTGGCAAGTTATTTCCAGAATCAGATCTCTGTAACCTGTCAGGTCGATATACACCCGGCGGCGAAGGTGGGTTGTGGCATTATGCTCGACCACGCGACAGGTATCGTGATTGGTGAAACCGCGGTTGTGGAAGATGATGTGTCGATTCTGCAGGATGTTACTCTGGGTGGTACGGGTAAAGAGAGCGGAGATCGTCATCCTAAGATTCGTGAAGGCGTGATGATTGGTGCCGGGGCGAAAATACTGGGTAATATCGAAGTGGGAGAAGGCGCGAAAATTGGTTCGTGTTCAGTTGTACTACAAGCCGTTCCCCCTCATACCACAGTGGCTGGTGTACCTGCTCGTATTGTTGGCAGACCGAAGTCGGAAAGACCATCGTTTGATATGGACCAGCAATTTAATGGTCGTACACAAACGTTTATCGGTGGTGATGGGATATAATCATTCCAGTTGTCGCCTAATGACGGGGATATGCGTGTTTGTGGTCGATGCCGGTTTGTTAGAGGTTGAGACGATCAAAAAAAGGGATAATGCCGTGGCATTATCCCTTTTTTTTATGCGATAGTTTCCAGTTCAACTAACACTTCTTCCGCCCACTCTATCCATGCCTGACGAAGTAACAGGTTACGACGCAGGGTTAAGCGTTCTAAACGTTGTTGCTTATCCAGCACGGCTGGGTTGGCATAGTAAGCCGCTTCAATTTCCTGATAGTGGGAAACCAGCTTACGTGACTCAGCAACTAATTCAGTCAGCTGAATTTTAAACGGAGCCGCGTCCTGAACAGAACAAGCGACCAGTTTTGCGCTGAACTCGTCACGTACTGTTGGGTGAGCGGTTGGTTGTTCAAACCAATCACCCAGAGCACTGCGGCCAGAATCTGTAATCGAATAGACTTTTCTGTCTGGTTTACCTTCTTGCGGCTCTAATACACAGGTAACCAAACCTTGTTGGCCCATTTTATTCAGCTCGCGGTAAACTTGTTGATGGCTCGCTTTCCAGAAGTAACCGATACTTGCTGAAAATTCTTTAGTGATGTCGTATCCCGTAGCATCACGTGTGCTTAAAACAGTGAGAATTACGTGTGGTAATGACATGTCTTTAATCCAAATTGGTTAAGTAAGTTAAACTTTGCCAGACTATCATTTGTGCTTCTGTTGGCACTCATTGTTAGAAAGTTAAGCAAATTCAGCACAATACGTGCTAATCATGTCACCTTTAAAAGCCGTTTATCACCTAAGTACAGATATGTATACACATACCCTGCTGCAACATTTTTGTATTTATCGGGGCGTCGCAGAGGTGCAGTAGTATATCTAAATAATAAGCATAAAGTAGAATAGCAGGAAAATTTAGTTAAAAAAACTGATATTATTCTCAATAGGAAAATGACAACAAAATAAAAGACCGCAAAGAGCGGTCTTTTTTATGTTTTACCAAATTTTATATTACCCGGTATTGCGCATACCAGCAGCAATGCCTGCAATTGTTACCATTAATGCTTCTTCCAGTTCCGTTTCTGGCGTCTCTGATTGGCGAGTACGATACAGAAGTTCTGCCTGAAGCATGTTCAGTGGCTCTACATAGATATTACGCAGGCGGATTGACTCTTGACCCCATGGGTCGCTCTGCATCAGGTTCTCATTATTCTCTACATTAAGAACGGTTTTAATGTCTTTCTGCAATTGCTCACGCAGGCGTTGACCCAGTGGTCGCAGTTTTTCATCAACCAGTCGTTCATCGTAATAACGAGCCAGATCCAGGCTGCACTTTGTGTATACCATTTCAAGCATCCCAAGGCGGGTTGAGAAGAATGGCCATTCACGGCACATTTCTTCCAGCATTGCCTGGTGGCCTTTATCAATGGAGTATTGAATGGCTTCACCCGCACCTAACCAAGCCGGAAGCATTAAGCGGTTTTGGCTCCAGGAGAAGATCCAAGGAATTGCACGCAGGCTTTCCACTCCACCGTTAGGATTACGTTTTGCAGGACGCGAGCCTAGCGGAAGTTTACCCAGCTCCAGTTCAGGTGTTGCCTGACGGAAATACGGAACAAAGTCTGGCTCTCCGCGAACAACCTGACGGTATGCGTCACAAGAGACTTCTGACAGGGCGTCCATTAAATCACGCCATTCCTGTTTCGGTTCTGGTGGTGGTAACAGGTTTGCTTCCAGGATAGCGCTGGCGTACATGCTGAAGCTGTTGACTGCAACTTCTGGTAAACCGAGTTTAAAGCGGATCATCTCACCTTGTTCTGTGACACGCAGGCCGCCTTTAAGGCTCTTCGGTGGCTGAGAAAGCAGTGCGGCGTGTGCTGGCGCACCACCACGACCAATGGTACCGCCACGACCGTGGAATAGGGTCAGCTCAATGCCTTCTTCTTCACACGCTTTAACCAGAGCATCCATTGCACGATATTGTGCCCAGCCTGCAGATAGAACACCGGCATCTTTCGCTGAGTCAGAGTAACCAATCATCACCATTTGGTGGTTTTGAATAAAGCCACGGTACAGATCGATACTCATCAGTTGCTTGATGACATCTTCAGCGTTGTTTAAGTCTTCAAGGGTTTCGAAAAGTGGACATACATCCATACGATACGGACAACCTGCTTCCTGCAATAACAGATGAACTGCCAGTACATCTGAAGCGGTGCGGGCCATTGAAATGACATATGAGCCGAAAGCCGCACGTGGCTGAGCTGCAATGATCTTACAGGTGTCGAGAACCTCTTTGACTGGCTCTGATGGTTCCCAATCGCGAGGAAGTAATGGACGCTTAGAGCTCAGCTCATTCGTCAGGAAGGCAATTTTGTCCTGTTCACTCCACTGGTCGTAATCACCGATACCTAAATAACGAGTTAATTCTGATAGTACATCCGAGTGGCGAGTACTTTCCTGACGGATATCCAGGCGAACCAGATGTACACCAAAGGCTTTAATACGACGCAGTGTATCAAGCAGTGAGCCATCCGCGATAACGCCCATGCCACACTCATGCAGAGATTTATAACAGGCGTACAGAGGATCCCAGAGTTGGCTGACATCCTGAAGAGGCGCTTTCTTAGCCAGTTTTTCGCCATGTATTTTGGCATCTAGTACGTCAAGGGTCTCTAATAGCAGTGAGCGTAGACCTTTCAAAATAGCACGATACGGTTCGTGTTCGTCTTCTCCCGCTAACTGGCGAACTTCTTCACTGCACTTAGTCATGGAAAGTTCGCTGACCAGTTCATTTATATCGCCAAGATAAAGGTCTGCCGCTTTCCAGCGAGAAAGTAGCAGGACTTCACGGGTAATGGTGTGCGTTACAAACGGGTTACCATCACGGTCACCGCCCATCCAGGATGAGAAGTGAACCGGGCGGGCATCAAGCGGAATGCCTTCGCCAAGATACTCTTTTGCTCGTTGGTTCAGTTCACGCAGAAACTCTGGTACTGCTTGCCATAGTGAGTTTTCTACCACGGCAAAGCCCCATTTAGCTTCATCGAGTGGCGTAGGGCGCTGTTTACGAATTACGTCTGAATGCCAGCTCTGTGCGATAAGCTGTTCCAGTCTGCGCTCAGTTTTCTGGCGCTCTTTGGATGAAAGTTCAGTCAATTCAAGTCTGGATAAACATTCATTCATTTTAACCAACTTGTTGATCATCGTACGACGAGTGATCTCAGTTGGATGGGCGGTTAACACAAGTTCGATATTGAGTTCACGAATCGCTTGAGCGGTATCGAGCTTGCTGATTGAATTCTCGCTAAGTTTTGAAAACAGTGCATGGATCGTATCGGGTTCACACACCTGTTCTTCACAGTGACGTGAAATGGTGTGGTACTGATCAGCAATGTTGGTCAGATTTAAAAACTGGTTAAAAGCGCGAGCAACTGGCGTCAGTTGATCGTTGGGAAGGTTTTTTATCTCTTCAATGAGAAGGTCTCGGTCAGCTTGGCTACCTGCCATGGCAGATTTTGAAAGCTTGCGGATGGTTTCCACTTTCTCGAGAATAACGTCACCGTCAGCGTCTTGGATCGTTTGTCCCAGTAACCGACCGAGCATGCTCACGTTACTTTTGAGAGCAGAGTATTTTTCGTTCATTATCATCCTGCCTTGTAAAAAAATTACATCCTGTGTTCCTTGTTAGACGAACAATTTACTTAAGTTTGCACTGTATAGTCAAATGATGCTGGTCATTTCTTTGCCAATTTTCATCCCTATACCTGGAATGTTAGTTTGACTAATTTTCACTATTTGTTGGAATTTTCTTACAAAACAACAGGACACACATCACACTCTTATCTAAGGGAGTGCGCCTGTTGAGTCCGGGTTAGAAGCAGTACTTGTACATGGCTTTGGAAAGAACATTTATTGTCGGATCAATAAATTCAAAAGCCAGGAATTCGTCTGGCTGATGAGCTTGATCAATTGAACCCGGTCCCATCACTAGTGTCGGACACACTTCCTGTAAGAAAGGCGCTTCCGTACAGTAATTGACGGTTTGGGCTTCCATTCCGGCAATTTCACTGACACCCGATACGAATGGGTGGCCGTGTTCACATTCATAGCCTGGGATCGGCTCATGCAACGGTTCAATTTCAATCCGTCCCGGCCATTTTTCCTGCACTTGAGTCAATGCCGCTCGTAACATATTGTCCAGCCCGTCTAAACTGATTCCGGGAAGTGGACGAACGTCATAATGAAGTTCACAGCAGCCACAGATTCTGTTCGGGCTGTCACCGCCATGAATATGCCCAAGATTGAGTGTCGGACTTGGAATCTCAAATCCGGGATGGTGATATTCTTTTATTAATTTATCGCGCAATTGCATTAGGGCATACAGGACTTCATGCATGATCTCTATCGCATTGACGCCTAATGCTGGGTTAGAAGAGTGACCTGACTTACCAGTAACACGTACGGCATTGGCAACATGCCCTTTATGGCCGCGTACTGGTACTAAACTGGTCGGTTCGCCGATGATGCAGTAATCCGGTTTGAATGGCGTATTTTCGGTGAAATGACGAGCGCCTAGCATGGTGGTCTCTTCATCACAGGTTGCCAGAATATACAAAGGTTTAGTCTGTTTGCTCCAATCAACTTTCTTTACCGCTTCTAGTATAAAAGCAAAGAAACCTTTCATATCCGCTGTGCCCAAACCATAAAATTTATTGTTCGCTTCCGTTAAGGCATGAGGGTTGTAATTCCATTGGCCTTCATCGAAAGGCACTGTATCGCTATGTCCTGAAAGCAGTAAACCACCTTCGCCTTCGCCCTTTTTAGCAATCAGGTTTTGCTTGCCTAGCGCGACATCAATTATCTCTACCTTAAACCCTAGCGCACTGCACCAGTCCGCCAGTTTAGTTATGACTTGTTCATTTCCTTCATCCCAACGGCTGTCAGTTGAGCTAATGGATGAGGTTGAAATCAGACCTTCATAAACCTCAAGGAAACTTGGCAATTGCATATTATCTTTGCTCCTACTATTGACAGAATAACGTTGAAACTGTAAAACACATATTAAATCACTTTTTGTGAATAAAAAACCAATAAAGCAGCTGTTTCTTAATATTTATAGTCACTTTTGTTCGCTGCTTTTTTACTCAACTTTGGATGATTCAGATGCTAAAAACAACCATCATCGGCGCAAGCGGTTATACCGGGGCAGAACTCGCTCTTATGGTACTCAAACACCCTGAGCTCACGCTATCAGGTTTGTATGTTTCAGCCAACAGTGTGGATGCAGGAAAGTCTATCGGTCAACTACACGGTAAACTAGCTGGTGTGATTGATGAGCCTGTTCAGCCATTGGTCGATGTAGAAAAAGTCGCTTCTGAGTGTGACGTTGTGTTTCTCGCAACCGCTCATGAAGTGAGTCACGATTTAGCACCGACATTTTTAGCTAAAAATTGTCAGGTGTTTGACCTTTCTGGCGCGTATCGTGTTCAGGGAGAAGCGTTCTACACTCAGTATTATGGGTTTGAACATCAGTATGCTGATTGGTTGAATAAAGCAACATACGGTTTAGCTGAGTGGAACCAGCAAGGAATTAAACAGAGTCAGCTTATCGCGGTTGCGGGTTGCTATCCGACGGCGTCTCAACTGGCAATTAAACCTCTGATTGAAGGCAATTTATTAGATACACAACAATGGCCGGTTATTAATGCGACCAGTGGTGTATCGGGTGCTGGTCGTAAAGCCACCATGACCAACAGTTTCTGTGAAGTAAGCTTACAGCCATATGGTGTGTTTACTCATCGCCATCAACCTGAGATTGCTGCTCACCTTGGACGTGAAGTGATATTTACACCTCATCTGGGGAATTTTAAGCGCGGCATTTTAGCGACTATCACCATGAAACTGGCATCGGGTGTAACAGAACAGCAGGTTGCTGAAGCGTTTAATCAGGCATATCAGGATAAACCCGCTGTACGTTTACGTGCTGAGACATTACCTCGTATTCAGGATGTTGAGTTTACTCCGTTTTGCGATATCGGCTGGAAAGTGCAGGGCGAACATATCATTGTCGTATCAGCGATCGACAATCTATTAAAAGGCGCATCGAGTCAGGCGATGCAGTGTTTAAATATTCACTACGGTTTCGATGAGCTCACCGCTCTGGTTTAAGGGTTTAATTATGACGGATACAAAGCAAGATCCATTGGTGATTAAGTTAGGCGGCGCGGCATTGTCGTGTGCAGAAACGCTGAGTAAACTTTTTGGTGCGATTGCACAGTATCAGGCCCAGGCTCACCGACAAATTGTCATCGTTCATGGTGGTGGCTATCTGGTGGATGAACTGATGGCGAAACTGCAATTGCCAACAGTGAAGAAAGACGGCTTGCGCGTGACGCCTTATGAGCAAATTGGTGTGATTGCCGGTGCTCTGGCTGGTACAGCAAACAAGATGCTGCAGGGGCAGGCGATCAAAGACGGTTTGAACGCAGTTGGCCTGTGCTTGGCTGACGGCGGCCTGTGTGTCGTCGAAGAACTAGATTCTGAGCTTGGTGCGGTAGGTAAAGCAACGGCTGGTGACGGAACAATTGTTAATTTGCTGCTAGATGCTGGCGTGTTACCTATCATCAGTTCTATCGGGATGACAAAAGATGGTCAACTGATGAACGTAAATGCCGATCAGGCCGCCGTATCCGTCGCAACAGCATTGAAAGCTGAGTTGGTACTGCTGTCCGATGTGAGTGGTGTTCTGGATGGTAAAGGTCATCTGATTTCAGCACTGGACGAAGCAAAGGCAGCCCGTCTGATTGAAGGCAAAGTGATTACTGACGGCATGATTGTCAAAGTGAATGCGGCGCTTGAAGCGGCAAAAGACTTAGGTCGTCCGATCGAAGTGGCGACATGGCGTTATCCGGAGAAACTCGCCAAGCTATTTGCTGGTGAAAGTATCGGTACCCAGTTTTTACCTCAATGATTATTGAGACTAATAAGAATTTAAACTAATTGAAAGGAATCCTGAGCCCTGACCGCCATGTGCAGAGCCAGATATTTGGAGAAAAAAAATGAGTAAAGTTGAAGTTAAAAAAGTTGTCGTAGCCTACTCTGGCGGTCTGGATACATCAGTAATCATTCCATGGCTGAAAGAAAACTATGGTTGTGAAGTTGTAGCGTTTGTTGCCGATGTTGGCCAGGGCGATGAAGAGCTGGTTGGTATCGAAGACAAAGCCATTGCTTCTGGTGCTTCAGAGTGTCACGTTGTTGACCTGAAAGAAGAGTTGGTAAAAGACTACATTTACCCAACACTAAAAACAGGCGCATACTATGAAGGCAAATACCTGCTGGGTACTTCAATGGCTCGCCCTGTGATTGCTAAAGCACAAGTAGAAGTAGCACGTAAAGTAGGTGCAGATGCACTGGCTCACGGTTGTACTGGTAAAGGTAATGACCAGGTACGTTTTGAAGGTGCTTTTGCTGCACTGGCACCGGATCTGCACGTTATCGCTCCTTGGCGTGAGTGGGATTTAGTCAGCCGTGAAGAGTGTCTTGATTACCTGGCAGAGCGTAATATCCCTTGTGCAGCATCTCTGACTAAGATCTACTCTCGTGATGCAAACGCATGGCATATCTCAACAGAAGGTGGCGTTCTTGAAAGCACTTGGAATGCTCCAAACGATGATTGCTGGGCATGGACTGTAGATCCTGAACAGGCACCAAACGAAGCTGAATATGTCACTTTGAAAGTTGAAAAAGGTGAGATTGTAGCGGTTGATGGTAAAGCATTGTCTCCATATCAGGCTCTTGTCGCGCTTAATGAAAAAGGCGTGAAACATGGTATCGGCCGTATCGATATCGTTGAAAACCGTCTGGTTGGTATGAAATCTCGTGGTTGTTACGAAACTCCAGGAGGTACAATTATGATGGAAGCGTTGCGTTCAGTGGAACAATTAGTACTGGACAAAACATCTTTTGAATTCCGTGAAGAAATTGGCGTGAAAGCCTCTCACATTGTTTATGATGGTCGTTGGTTCACTCCGCTGCGTAAATCTGTATTTGCTGCAGCCGAAGAACTCGCACAAGACGTAAATGGTGAAGTCGTTATCAAGCTTTACAAAGGTCAGGCAACAGCAACACAGAAACGTTCTGAAAACAGCCTTTACTCTGAAGAGTTTGCAACATTCGGTGCTGACGAAGTTTACGACCAAAGCCACGCTGAAGGCTTTATCCGTCTTTACTCTTTGTCTAGCCGTATCAAAGCGCTTAACGAAGCTAAGAAGTAATCAATAAGCTTCCCAGGCTGAAGCTAAAATAAAAAAAGGATCGCGTATCTGCGATCCTTACTTATAAATATAAAACACTTAAACACTGGCAGAAATGAAGTATTCTTTGGTTAAGAAACCATGGAATTAGATGCAGGAGAAACGCAATGGCATTATGGGGCGGAAGATTTACCCAAGCAGCAGATACGAGATTCAAAGATTTTAATGATTCATTGCGCTTTGATTACCGATTGGCTGAGCAAGACATTGTTGGTTCAATTGCATGGTCTAAAGCTTTGCTTTCTGTTGATGTGTTGACGGAAGATGAACAGCAGAAGCTGGAGCTGGCTCTGAACGAGCTTAAGCTTGAAGTGATGGAAGATCCTGAACAGATATTACGTTCAGATGCAGAAGATATTCACTCCTGGGTTGAGCAGCAACTGATTAGCAAAGTGGGTGATCTTGGTAAAAAGCTTCATACTGGTCGTTCGCGTAACGATCAGGTCGCGACGGATTTAAAGCTATGGTGTCGTCAACAGGGGCAACAGTTGTTAATTGCTCTGGACCGTTTGCAAAGCAAAATGGTTGAAGTAGCGAAAGAGCATCAGACAACCGTACTTCCTGGGTACACCCATTTACAAAGAGCCCAACCGGTGACCTTTGCGCACTGGTGTCTGGCTTACGTAGAGATGTTTGAGCGTGATTATTCACGTGTCAGCGATGCTATTAAACGCCTTGATACTTGTCCATTAGGTTCTGGCGCACTGGCTGGTACTGCATATCCTATCGATCGTGAGAAGCTGGCACATAACTTAGGTTTTCGTCGTGCAACGCGTAACTCTCTAGATTCCGTATCAGACCGTGACCATGTGATGGAGCTGATGTCAGTGGCGTCTATTTCTATGCTGCATCTTTCACGTCTGGCTGAAGATATGATCTTCTATAACTCTGGTGAGTCAGGTTTTATCGAATTAGCGGATACAGTGACTTCTGGTTCATCATTGATGCCACAGAAGAAAAACCCGGACGCTTTAGAGCTTATTCGTGGTAAAACTGGCCGTGTTTACGGTGCATTGTCAGCAATGATGATGACAGTGAAAGCGCTGCCACTGGCCTACAACAAAGACATGCAGGAAGATAAAGAAGGCCTGTTTGATGCTTTGGATACCTGGAATGACTGTATGGAAATGGCAGCATTGTGTTTTGAAGGTATTAAGGTTAACGGCGAACGTACCCTGGAAGCGGCCAAACAAGGTTATGCGAACTCGACAGAACTGGCTGACTATCTGGTTGCGAAAGGCATTCCATTCCGTGAAGCGCACCATATCGTCGGAGTGGCTGTTGTCAGCGCAATTGATAAAGGCTGTGCTTTAGAAGAGTTGAGTTTGGATGAACTGAAAACGTTCTCTCCGGTGATTGAAGAAGACGTTTACGCCATACTTACCATCGACTCCTGTTTGGATAAGCGCTGCGCTTTAGGTGGGGTTGCTCCTCATCAGGTGGCTTATGCGGTCGATCAGGCGGAACTGCGCCTATCAGAGCGCGATGCGACCTCTGTTAAGGTGCGTCCTGCCCGTCTGACGGATATCGAAACACTCGAAGGTATGGTGACTTACTGGGCGAATATGGGAGAAAACCTGCCTCGCTCACGTAATGAAATTGTGCGCGATATTGGCTCATTTGCCGTCACTGAACATCATGGTGAAATTACCGGTTGTGCATCGCTTTATGTATATGATTCAGGTCTGGCAGAAATCCGCTCATTAGGTGTTGAGGCTGGCTGGCAAGGTCAGGGACAGGGAACGGCGATTGTACAATATCTGGTGAACAAAGCGCGGCAGATGGCGATAAACAGGGTATTTGTTCTGACTCGCACGCCTGAGTTCTTCATGAAGTTAGATTTCATTCCAACATCAAAAACTCTGTTGCCGGAAAAAGTCCTGAAAGATTGTGAGAAATGCCCTCGTCAGCATGCTTGTGATGAAGTTGCCTTGGAAGTGAGTCTCTCGGATAACTTAATCACAAAGGTCAAGGTCGCATAAGTAACTGAATTTTGGTCAGAGAAAAAAGATCGTAAAAAAGATCAAAAAACTTTGGAACTAATACAAGGAAGCAGGGTCTACTTTAATACCACTGCTTTTTCTTAGAAGAATCTAAGAAAGCCCTAAAACCCATTTAGTTTTAGGGCTTTTTCTTTTTCTACGCAATTATCTGAACACTAACTTATCCTGACTGGTCTTAATCATTTTTCCCCTGACGTTTGCGCCAGGGCAGGATGACGTATTTCATCCATAAATGCAGAAATAGCAAGGCATTGAACGCAAATCCAGCAATGATCAAAGTGATCGATTCAATACTGCGTGGATCGTGTTTAAAAAAGAACAACCAAACCACCCAGCACAGTACTGATAATACGGTGAGCTGGTCCATACAGCGCTGACAACGACCTATTTTTTTCCAGAACCAACTTTCTCTGCAGTTATTACAAGCCATGATGTTTATCCATTCTAATACCCGATCATTTTAACTCCCAATTTTCATCGTGTAAGAACAAATTGTTATTTATTTGAGCGATAAAATCTTTGATAGTTCTTATCATTTAATGTTATGGTTTTGATAGTTCAATTCTATGGAGTGAATGATGAATATTCGCGATTTTGAATACTTAGTTGCTTTGGCGGAACACAAACACTTCCGTAAAGCGGCTGAGGCCTGCTTTGTCAGCCAACCGACGTTGAGTGGTCAGATTCGTAAACTGGAAGACGAATTAGGGACTATCTTACTCGAACGAAGTAGCCGCCGGGTTTTGTTTACTGATTCTGGTCTGCAGTTGGTGGATCAGGCAAAGCGCATTTTAGGTGAAGTAAAAACATTCAAAGATATGGCCAGCAAGCAGACAGGCGATATGGTTGGTCCTATACACATTGGTTTTATACCGACTCTGGGCCCGTACCTTCTGCCAAAGATAGTGCCAACACTGAAAGAGACTTTTCCTGATCTAGAGTTATTTCTCCATGAAGCACAGACTCATCAACTGGTGCAGCAGCTTGAAGACGGTAAGTTGGATTGTCTTGTCCTGGCTGCCGTGGATGAAACCGAGCATTTTAAAGAGATTGATATATATAACGAACCGATGAGTATTGCTGTGCCATGTGAGCATCCATGGGCGCAGAGAGAAGAAGTGGATATGCTGGAACTGAAAGGCAAAACGGTGCTGGCACTTGGCGATGGCCACTGCTTACGGGATCAAGCGCTTGGTTTCTGTTTTGCAGCAGGTGCGAAAGATGACGACCGGTTTAAAGCAACCAGCTTAGAAACGTTGCGTAATATGGTGGCTGCCGGTGCAGGTATCACGCTACTTCCTCAGCTTTCTCTGCCAGCAGAGAAAGTTAAAGATGGTGTTTGCTATATTAAAGCGATAAACCCGGAACCTTCGCGCCGCCTAGTCGTCGCATACCGTCCGGGTTCACCATTGCGTCAGCGTTTTGAAACTCTGGCCAAAATGATGAAACAAACTTTATGCCAGTTTACTTAAGTTGTTGGTCATTCTAGGTTGCTAAAACAACCGACAACGACGTTATAGATTTTGTCATTAGAAGTGCAAAGATCATAAAAAAAAGAGGCTTTTCAGCCTCTTTTTTAAACCCATGAATTACTGCTAGAACAATTCATCACCACTATCAGACGAGTAAATATTGTCTGAGAGATTTTCGGTCACGTATTCTGTCGGCTCAGTCCCTTTGAGGAAATACTCAAACATTGAGGTTGAGTCCTGTTTATTCGTCAGCAGGCCAGTGTTACGATCTATTCTAACCCTGACAATATCGTTTGGCAGCGTTTTGTCGTGCTCAGGAATATCTTCTAATGCCACATCCATAAAGCTTATCCACGCTGGCTGCGCTGTTTTTGCTCCCGCTTCTGCACCTGACACATCATCTTCAATATTAGGGTTCGGTGTAGTACGTCCTAAATTTCGGCTGTGCTCATCAAAGCCAACCCACGCAGTAGCAACCAGACCTGGAGCATAACCGTTATACCAGGCATCTTTGGAATCGTTTGTGGTCCCAGTCTTACCTCCGATATCACGGCGTTTCAGTGCCTGAGCTCGCCAGCCGGTGCCGTTCCAGCCGGTTTTCTCTGCCCAGTTACCGCCGCCCCAGATATTGCTGTACATCATCTCGCGAACCAGAAATGCGGTTTGTTCGGAAATCACTTGCGGCGCATAGTGAGACTCGACATCTTGCTCATTAAATTCATCATCCGGCTTGTTACAATTCTGGTGACAGACGATGGTTGGCTGAGCTTCGAACTTCAAATCACCAAATGGCCCTTCTACTTTTTCAATATAGAAAGGTTCTACATAGTATCCACCGTTCGCAAATACTGAATACCCCTGTGCCATTTTCACCGGTGTCAGGCTACCAGCACCCAGAGCGATGGTTTCCGATCTTGGTAATTGGTCGATATCAAAACCAAAGCGGGTCAGATACTCACGGGTATTATCTAAACCGACTTCACGTAACACGCGAACCGCCATAACGTTTTTCGACTGTGCTAAACCGATACGGATGCGTGTTGGGCCACCATAAGTCGGTGGTGAGTTTTTAGGGCGCCATGCTGTACCCTGGCTCTTATCCCATTGGTTAACCGGAGCATCGTTAATCAGTGAAGCCAGAGTCAGCCCTTGATCAATAGCTGCAGAATAGATGAATGGCTTGATGCTCGAGCCAACCTGACGAACCGACATGGTCGCACGGTTAAATTTGTTGTGGATGAAATTAAATCCACCAACCAGTGCTTCTATTGAGCCGTTTTCCGGATTCATGGCGACAAATGCCGTATTAGCATTTGGTACCTGGCTTAGTGTCCATACCGGCTCTGATTGTTCATCAGACATCTGACGTACCCAAACCTGTTCACCGGCTGACAATATATCTTCTGTGCTGTTTGGGAGTGGTCCCTGACGGTCATCGGTGATAAAGCGGCGTGCCCAGCTCATACCATCCCAGTTGATCGTGAACTGGCCCTGATTTTTGACCCATACCTGAGCTGATTTCGCCTCAGTACTTAAAACAACTGCTGGTGATAGATCACCGTAGGTCGGTTCATTTTTAAGATGATCGACAATTTGTTCTTCTGTCCACACAGCCTGACCGGGTTTCCACAGTGTTTTTTCTGCACCACGGTAACCATGACGTTGGTCATAATCGAGTAGGTTATTTATTGCTGCTTCATTGGCTGCCTGCTGCAATTTTGAGTCAACAGTGGTGTAGATATTCATCCCAGAGGTATACGCATCCTCACCGTAGCGCTCTACCATCCATGCCCGGGCAATTTCAGCAACATAAGGGGCACGAAGCTGAATCTCTGCACCATGATAATTCGTTGGCAGTTCCTCGTTGCGAGCTTGTTCAAACTGAGCCTGAGTGATGTAGTTTTCTGCCAGCATACGAGTCAGTACGACATTACGTCGGTTTGTTGCCCGTTCCAGTGAGTAAATCGGGTTCATTGTCGAAGGCGCTTTTGGCAGGCCGGCAATCATCGCGATTTCGCCAAGTGTCAAATCTTTAACTTCTTTACCAAAATAAGCTTGTGCTGCCGCCCCAACCCCGTAGGAACGGTAACCTAAGTAAATTTTGTTCAGGTAAAGCTCAAGAATCTCATCTTTAGTTAACAGTTGCTCAATGTGAATAGCGATAAAAATCTCTTTGATTTTACGCATGATTTTCTTCTCATTGGTTAAGAAGAAGTTTCTGGCGAGCTGTTGGGTAATGGTACTTGCGCCCTGAGAAGCACTACCCGAGGCCAATACCGCTATTGCCGCACGGGTAATGCCGATAGGATCAAAACCATAGTGTTCATAGAAGCGAGAGTCTTCGGTTGCAATGACCGCTTCGAGTAGTTCCGGTGGCATATCTTCCAGTTTTAACGGAATACGGCGTTTTTCACCGAACTGTGCGATCAGCTTGCCATCTTTGCTGTAGACCTGCATTGGTGTTTGTAGTTGAACATCGCGTAGGGTCGCGACATCAGGTAATTCTGGTTTTACATAATAGTAGAAACCAAAAATTGTACTGACTCCAAGAGCT
>Ga0075011_10000403_pt1 | contig 22873 bp, 13 predicted proteins | sample TARM_MetaG_T_14_FD_72354 | JGI IMG/M metagenome (GOLD analysis project Ga0075011, IMG submission 72354) | Freshwater microbial communities from Pennsylvania, USA, analyzing microbe dynamics in response to fracking - TARM_MetaG_T_14 | ecosystem: Environmental > Aquatic > Freshwater > River... | reverse complement strand
GCAAAGGGCGGAGCCGGAACGGCCATGGGCCCGACAAAGAGCCGGTTGAAGTCGTACTCCGCGCCGGTCCAGTCGGTGTCGTCCGCGATAGTCAGGTGAAAATGTCCGGCAACGGCGGCCGTGGCGCGCTTCAGGTCCGCCGCATCCCTGGACGCGAAGAAATCCCGAAGGGCCCGGGACCCGTCACGGTTGCATGATGCGTGATCCGCCATGATTTCCCTCCATAGAACAACATACTGCTTTCATGATTAAGCAGTATGATAATCCCACCTAAGGGCGACAGACGGGAAAGTGGGGATAGAATGGGTAGAGGCAACTACCCATTTCGTGATTGGATCAGGCGGTCAGCCCCAGGGTCTTGAGGTGGGCGTAGAGACTGACGCTCTTGCCGTGCAGGCCGAGCTTGCGCCGGATGTTCTTGCGGTGGGTCTGGACCGTTTCCACGGAGATGTTCAGGGATTCCGCGATCTCCTTGGACGGGTGGCCGGCCTGGATGAACTGGGCCACGCGGGTCTCCATGTGGGTCAGCTTGAGCAGCAGCGGGTCCGAGCCGCCGCTGCCGGGCGCGAGCCTGGCCAACTGGTCCTTGGCCACGGTCAGATACCCCCTGCGGATGGCCGCATCGTCCTCGTTCTCTATCCGTTCCAGGGCGGGCAGAACCAGGTTGTTGACCTTGGCCGAGACCTCGCCCAGAAGCTGCTCCCGCTCGCGGTCGATGGATTGGAGCACGTTGCGCAGGGTGATGTTCATCTCCTCGAGTTGCTCCTTTTCCAGGCGCAGGGCCTCGGTGCGCTCGGAAACCACCCGCTCCAGCGTCTCCCGCTGCACGGCCTGGGCCGTGACGTTGGTCAGCATGATCATATATTCGTCGCTGGCCATGGACACGCTGCCGATGGAGTTGATCTGCATGCGGTAGACCACGGCCTCGTCAAAGGGGCTCAGCTCGCAGGACATGCCCACAGGATAATACTTGAGCAGGTCCTCCACGGACTGGCCTTCCACGGACAGGACGTCCCAGACCGGCGCGCCGAGAACGTCCTCCCGGTCCAGCACGGCCAGGACCGCCCGGTTGGCCTGAATCACCCTGCCGTCGCCGCCGACCACAAGAATCAGCTCGGACGAGGCGTCCAGGATGTTCTCGTAGCGGCACTTCTCCAGCGTCAGCAGCCGGTTGGCCTCGTCGAGCTTGCGGGCGGCCAGGTCCGGCAGGATGCGCGTCCAGTCGCGCACGAACAAGACCTCCAGGGCGTCGCCGTAGAGCTTGACGTGGCGCCGGGCCAGGACCTTGCTTTCGAACGAACCCTCCATCTTTTCGAGCACGTCCACAAGGCTATGGATGAAGGTCTTGAAACAACCCAGGTACATATCCGCGGTGATGCCGCGCATGCGGTGGTGGCGGGCGGACTCTATCTGCGCCCGTCCCCACTCCCCCTCGTGACGGATGAGCCAGGGGAAGCCGGGATTGGGCAACCCCATGTCCCGATGCAGGCGCATGGGCGCGAGGAAGTCGCCGAGCGCCTGGAGGCAGTCGGCCCGCTTGGCCGTGGTGTGCTCCAGATACCCCGCCTGCTCCATGCGCACGGACCAGCGCGCGAGGAAGTAGTCCTCCTCCCGCTCCATATCCAGAAGCAGATCCCAGTGGTGCCGCTGTTCGCCCGACCGGTTCTTCATGACGCCTCCCTCGTATATACCCAATGGATACCCATAGCTTGCAATATACCGGACCGGGCGTATGATCAAGCCATGAAAAACCGACGCCCCCCGTCCGCCCTGTTCACGGTCTGCGCCGCCCTGGTTTTCGCCTGGGCCGCGCTCCTGTCCGCCCCCGCCCTTGCGGACCAGACCCGCTCGGCCGTGCCCGGCGGCGAAGTCCGCCTGGAAGGGCTCCTCAAGACCGGGCAACCGGTCAAGGCGATCTTCGACCTGAAAGGGTACGCGCTCCCGGCCGGGGCCTACGCGGCCATCAACGTGGAGTTTCCGGTCCGCCCCGAGGGAACCAGGCCCGAGGTCAGGCCCGGCTATCCCGAAACGGTCATGACCTTTGCCGAGCCCGGCGCGTATCGCGTGCTCATTCTGCTCAACCAGATCAGCAAGGGAAGCTGCGGCGGGGTCACCGCCAAGCCGCTCATGGAATCCACCCTGGACCTGAGCGTGGCCCCGTAACGGCCCGACCACACGCACGCAAAAAGGCCCGGAGTCATAAGACTCCGGGCCTTTTGATTTACGGTTGCGTTCCCTACTTCGTGTCCGGCCCCTGGCCAAGGGGCAGCTTGGTGAAGCGCCCGCCGTACAGGATCGGGTCGCCCTTGTAGCCGAGCTTTTCGAAGTCGATGTAGTCCGACTTGCCGATCAGCCCGCCCACGTCGCGGCCCATCATCCGGAGCAACTCGAAATCCGCGCCCTTTTCCGTCAGTTCCCTGAACCGGGCGTTCCGGGAGTCCTGATGGCAACGGTCGCAGGTCTTGTCGCCCTTGAGGCTCTGGTGGCACTGAACGCAGGACAAGGCGTGCTCCTTGGGCATGACCTCGTGTTCGATGCGCCAATACATGTTGGTGGCCACCCACATGTACTCGCCGCTATAAGGCAGATTGGCCTTGGCCATGCCTTCCTTGAACGCGGCCTGCCAGTCGGTTCCCTTCCAGAAGGCGGCCTTGTCGTCCTTGTCGTAGGGGAAGAGGTGCGGCACCAGCAGGTACCGGTTCTTCGCGTCTGCGGGCTGGATGCCCGCCATGATCTTGAACGGCGTGATCTTGGAGCGCGGGTCCGCAAGGGAGCCCACGGGCCGGGTGATGTCCGTGACCACCATGGCGTCCTTCTGCGCCGGGGTCAGGCGCTCGCCGGTGCGGAACCCCTTGGCCGCCGGCTCGATCAGGTCGCCCAGAAGGCGGCGTTCCATGAACCCGTTGAACCAGGCGTAGACCGGCTTGGATGCCTCCTGCCAGCGGAAGTCGCCCTTCATCCAGGAATAGTCCGGCTTGCCGTACTTGTCCTTGTGCACCTCGCGCTGTTTGTCGCCCGCCGTGGACCAGTCCCACCAGGTCTTGGTCGCCGCGCACTTGGAGTAAATGGGCGAATGACAGGTGTTGCAGGCCACGGTCTCGCTGTGCTTGTTCAGATGGTGGTCCAGGAGACTGTCGCCGTAATGCGGCTTGGACGTATGGCAATCCTCGCAGGCCCGGGTGCCTTCGGATACGGGCACGGAGGTGGACCGGCCAGATATCTTGTGGTTGCGGGTCTTGTGGCACTCCACGCACTGGAAGTCGTAGCCGCCCATGTGCACGTCGCAGTCGCGGTCCGGCCAATACAGCTGGGCCGACATGTCCGCGTGCTTGACCGCGTCGCCCCCGCCGCCGCTGAAGTGGCAGACGCCGCATGTCTTGCGGCTGGTCGGGCCGACGTTTTTGGCCACGTAGACCATGTCCACCTTGGGGTCGGGCATGCCCGCCGCTGGCGGGGCCTTCTTGTAGCTGCCCGTGGTGTCGTGGCAGACCAGGCAGTCCATGTTCTCCTGGTTGGAGAAGTCAAAGGTATTGTCCTTCCAGCCGTATCCGGCGTGGCAGGAGGTGCAGCGCTTCTCGTTGCTGATGACCGACAGGCAGAAGTTGTTCAGCGTGGTCGTGCCCTTGCCGGACATGACGCTCTTGCGGTGTTCGACCGTATACGGTGACGGACCGCGCCACAGCCAGTGGGCCGTGGTCAGCATGTCCTCCCCCGCCTGCTCGTGGCAGCGCAGGCACTCCCTGGTGACCTGCTGCGGAGTGGGGTTCTCCGGGATCTTGACCAGCTCCCGGTGATCCGTCGGGCGCTTGGCATGGCAGCCCTCGCAGCTGACAGGCCCCTGCTTCATCTTCTCATGACAGTTCATGCACTGCATGTGGTAGGCGGCCTTGAGCCCGATACGCTCCTTGCCGTCCTCCTGGCGGTTGTCCTGGTGGCAGGCGCGGCAGGCCACAGCCTCGGGACTGCTCTTGTCCGCCGGTCGGAAGTGGTGGCAGGCCGCGCAATCGCCGTCCAGAGCGGCCGCGTGCTTGGCGTGCATGAAACGCACGGGTTCGTACTTGCGCTCATAGGTGTCCACGTAGGGGCTGTCGAGCAGTATGTAGCTGCGCTTGACGTCCTTGAGCCCGAGCCCCAGCTTGCGCAGGCGCTGCTGACGCAGGGGCAGGTCCTCCATGAACACGTCCTCGACAAACGGATACATCTTTTGGGCTTCTTCCTCGGCCTTGACCTGATCGGCGGGCGTCCACCCTTCTGGCATGGGCGTCCTGTCCTTGCGGGACTTGACCATGGGCTCGCCCCCCGCGTTCGTGGCGGGGGCGGGCGCGGGCGCGGCAAGAACGCACACGGCGGTGCCCAGAATCATGACCAGAGTGGCGACGAGTTGCCGAATATACTTGGTCGTCATCGCGACACCTCCTGTCGTTGGGCGGAAAGCACCGGGAACCAGGTCACGATCAGACGGTACAGGAAGAAGATCGTGGCCACGGCCCCGGCGGTGACGAGTATCTCGCCGATGGCCGGGTAGTAGGGATGGTTTGCATACGGGGCCTTGAACGAGACCACGAACACGTTGAACCGATTGAGCATCACGCCCGAGACGATGAGCAGGGCCGCGACGAACAACAGCCTGCGCGAGCGGCGCACGGCCGGGAAGAGCAGCATGATCCACGGCAGGACCACCCCGAGCCCGACTTCCACCAGGAAGGCGTTGCTCTGGGCCGATCCGTCCAGCAGGGTGACGTAGGCCCCGCGCGAGATCAGATCGCCGAGCTTCAGGGCCATGTAGATGCCGAGCAGCAGGATGGTGATCTTCGACAGCGGTGTGAGCACGTTCATCTCCGACTCCAGCTTGAGCGAGGACGTGGCGATGGCCGTCTCGACCACGACCATGGGATACCCCACGGCAAAGGCCGAGGTCAGAAACAACAGCGGCTGCAACGGCGTGGCCCACAGCGGCGACGTCTTGGTCGGCGCGATGACCATCAGGGTACCCAGGCTGGACTGGTGCATGCAGGACAGGACCACCCCGAGAATGATGAAGACCCACATGGTCTTGTCCAGGCTACGGTTCAGGAAGGCCAGCAGCCTGATCTTTTTGCCCAGGCGCTCGGCCAGAACCGGAATGAATTCGATCCACAGCACGGTCACGTAGACCATGACGCACATGGCCACTTCGAACAGGGCCGAGTTGTGGTTCTGATAGAAGATCGGCTTCCAGATGGCCCAGGAGCGGCCGATGTCGAAGAACACGGCCAGGGCCACGAAGGTGTAGCCCAGCGCGGCGGTCAGCAGCGCGGGCCGGGTCACGGCCTCGTAATAGTGGCGGCCCAGGATGTGGGCCAGAAAGGCGGTGGTGAACCCGCCCGCCGCCAGGGCCACGCCCGAGGCCACGTCCAGGCCGATCCAGATACCCCAGGGATAGTGATTGCTCAGGTTGGTCACGGCGGCCAGCCCATAGGTGTAGCGGATAATCAGGGTCACTCCGGCCGCGATCATCAGGGCCAGCATGACCAGCACGCCAGGCGTCCAGAACGGCCGATCGATAGGTTGCGGCTTATGCGTCATGGCCGTCCTCCTTGCCGTGGTCGGCGGCGTGGTGCTTGCGCGAAGTCACGCCCATGACCGCCCCCAGGACCCCGAACAGGGCCAGCGGCGACCACAGGTAGCTGAACAACGCGCTCTGGATGGTCTCCGTGGTCTGCGGCATGGGCCGGGCGGGCAGCTCCTGGAAGCCGACCTTCTGAAAGTCCACGTTGGAAATGTACAGCCAGCTCGTGCCGCCCACCTCCTGTTCGCCATATATATGATCAATGTACTTGCCGGGGTCGCCGTCAATGCGGTTTCTGGCCAGACGCAAAAGCTCCGGGCGCCTGCCGAAGGTGATGGCCTCCACCGGACAGATGGCGGCGCAGCCGGGCCGGCCCCCTTCCTTGGAGATGCGCTCGAAACAGAACGTGCACTTGCGCACCCTGGGCAGGATGGGCCGGTCGTATTCGTAGGCCGGGATCTCGAACGGGCACGCGGCCATACAGTAACGGCAGCCGATGCACTTGTTCACATCGTAGTGCACGGCCCCGTTTTCCTTCTTGGTCAGCGCCCCGGTGATGCAGGCCGAGACGCAGGCCGGGTCCTGGCAGTGCATGCACTGGACCTTGACATATGTGGGCACCAGCCTGTCGCGCTCATCGATGCGGCCCGTGTAATAGCGGTTGATGACGGTGAAAACGTTCTGGTCCGGCCGCCGCTTGGCGTCCAGGATGGTCAGGTCGTCGAACTTCACGGCGGGCTCGGGCAGGCCGTTGACCTCCTTGCACGCCAGCTCACACTTCCGGCACCCCACGCACCGGGTCAGATCCACCAGACAACCGTAGGGGGCCGGCGGCGCCTTGGATTGCCACGCCTGCGCATTCCCGGGCATGGTCGAGGCCGCCCCCGCGATCCCCAACGCCCCCAGAAATCCTCTGCGAGAAATTGTCATTACTATACCTCCTTACATTCCGAGCCATTATTGGCAATTCACGCATACACTGTAGGGGAATTCGTCAATCATTACATTGATCGTGATCAATTTCTGGCAAGACAATTTTGCCCTCCCTGAATGCACCGACATAAAAGATGCGACCGGAGCGCATTGCCCCGGCCGCATTAACCAACCGTAATCAATAGACTATTCCCCATGCGGAACCGACTCTTGCCGCGCCCCGTCCCGACGCCTTTTCCGGCGGGCGGAAAAACCCGTTTTTTCGCCCGTACGTGCAAGCTATAATGTACGGCCATTTCAAATCTGTTATGGTCTGCAATAGTTCCGTCCACTTTTCGCACAGGAGGGTTTATGCTTCGAAAGATACTGCTCTTCGCCACGGGGGCCGCACTGGCCGCCATCACCGTCACAGCGGCACTGGCCTATGATGTGCCCGACCAGATCATCCTGGAACGCCCCAAAGGCAACCAGGCCCTGAACTCCTGGGTCACGCCGGTCAAATTCCCGCACGGCTTCCACGCCATCCGGCAGGCCTGCCGGGACTGCCACCACAAGGAGTCCGACAAGACCCTGGGGCAGTTCGTCGGTTGCAGACAGTGCCACACCGACGACGATCCCAACGAGGCGTCAGGCTTCTACCGCGCCTGGCATTCCCCCGGTCCGCCAAGCTGTCTGGGCTGTCACACCCGCATGCGCACAGAAGGCGGCAAGAACCCGGTGGGCTGCACAACCGCCTGCCACAGGCCCAAGTAGCCCAAGGAGGACATTATGCCTAACGGGAAGAGATTCGACGCACTCAAGATGCTGGCCGGCGGGCCCAAACCGAGCCGCCGGGAGTTCATGAAGTTCTGCGGCACCATGGCCGTATTCATGGGCATGGGACCGGCGTTCGCCCCGGCCATCGCCGACGCGCTCATGAACAAGAAGCGGCCTTCCGTGGTCTATCTGCACTGTGCGGAATGCACGGGCTGCACCGAGGGACTGTTGCGTGCCTACGAGCCGTTCTTCGACGAGATCATCATGAGCACCATTTCCCTGGATTATTGCGAAACGATCATGGCCGCTTCCGGCCAGGCCGCCCACGCCGCCCTTGAAAAAGCGGTAGCCAACCCCGAGGGATACGTCTGCGTCATCGAAGGCGGCATCCCCACCTACCACGGGGGCGAGTACGGCAAGGTCGGCGGCGAAACCATGTTCCAGCTCTGCGCCCGCGTGGCCGCCAAGGCCAAGGCGACCATCGCCATGGGCTCCTGCGCCTGCTTCGGCGGAGTGCAGGCCGCCGCGCCCAACCCCTCCGGGGCCAAGGGCGTCAACCAGGCTCTGGCCGCCGTGGGGGTTTCGGCCATCAACATCTCCGGCTGTCCCCCCAATCCCATGAACTTCGTGGGTACCGTGGTCCACCTGCTGACCAAGGGCATGCCCAAGCTCGACCACTGGAACCGGCCGACCATGTTCTACGGCGACACGGTCCACGCCCACTGCCCGAGGCAGGAGCACTTCAACCGCGGAGAATTCGCCCCGAGCTTCGACAGCCCGGAGGCCAAGAAGGGATGGTGCCTATACCAGCTCGGCTGCAAGGGACCATACACCTACAACAACTGCCCCACAGCCCTGTTCAACCAAGTCAATTGGCCGGTCAAGGCGGGAGCGCCGTGCATCGGCTGCAGCGAACCCAACTTCTGGGACGATTACTCGCCGTTCTTCCACCCCATTGAAGACGGCCCCAAGGGTTAACCCACGCCATCTGGAAGGAGGAAATTCCGCATGAGCCAGACCACTGCCACAACCACCGGGAAACGGCTGATCGTCGATCCGGTGTCGAGAATCGAAGGCCACCTCAAGGTCGAGGTGGAACTGGAAAACGACCGCGTCAAGAACGCCTGGGTCTCCACCCAGCTCTTCCGGGGAATCGAGGTCATCCTCAAGGGCCGACCGCCCGAGGACGCCCCCCTGTTCACCCAAAGGACCTGCGGCGTGTGCACCAACACCCACGCCCTGACCTCCATCCGGGCCATTGAGGACGCCCTCGAACTAAAGGCTCCTCCCCTGGCCCAACTGATCCGCCACCTGATTCTGTCCACCCTGATCATCCACGATCACCTGGTGCATTATTACCATCTGCACGGGCTGGACTGGATAGACATGGCTTCGGCCCTGGACGCCGACCCTGTCGAAGCGGGCAAGATCGTGGCCGCCACCAGCAACCGCGACAGCGATCCGAGCAACCTGTTCATCGTCCGCAAGCGCCTCAAGGAATTTGTGGCCGGCGGCCAGCTCGGATTCCTGGAAAACGCATACTTCCTGGGCGGCAACCCGGTCTACCGGTGCACGCCCGAGGAAAACCTGATCCTGGCGTCCCACTATATCGAAGGGTTGCGTATCCAGCTCGAACTCGGCCGGGCCATGGCCCTGTTCGCGGGCAAAAACCCCCACGCCCAGTCAATGGTCGTGGGCGGGGTGACCTGCTACGACAGCCTTCGCCTTGAGGTCGTGGACCATTTCCGCCGGATATGGGCCAAGACCAAGGAATTCGTGGACAACGCCATGATGCCGGACATCCTGCTCATGGCCAAACGGTTCCCCGAGGCCCTGAACTATGGCAAGACATCGAACTTCTTCGCCTTTGCAGACTTCCACAACCCGGAGAGCGGCAACGACCCATACTTCAAATCCGGCGTGCTCTGGGGTAACGACCTGACCAAGCACGACAAACTGGACATGGGCTTGATCGACGAGCACGTGGCCCGCAGCTGGTACGAAGGCGATACGGCGCGCAAGCCTTACGACGGCGTGACGGCTCCCATGTACACGAGCTATGAGGACAAAGAGAAATACTCCTGGTCCAAGGCCCCGCGCTACAAGGGCGAGCCCATGGAGACCGGGCCGCTGGCCCGCCGCGCCCTGGCCTATGCGCGCAAGGAGAAGGAGACCCGGACCATGCTGGACGGCTTCTTCAAGGCCGCGTCCATGAAACCGGAGCAGCTCTTCTCCACCATGGGACGCACGGTCTGCCGCGTGGTCGAGACAAGCATGCTCATCAACCGCATGAAGGGCTGGATCGACGAGACCGAAAAGCGCGTCAAGGCCGGGGACACGGACATATACAAGCCGTGGAAGATGGTCGACGACGCCAAGGGAGTGGGCACCTGCTGTGTCACCCGGGGCGCCCTGTCCCACTGGATACGCATCAAAGGCGGGGTGATCGAGAACTTCCAGTTGGTCGTCCCGTCCACCTGGAACCTCGGCCCGCGCTGCATCGAAGGCAAGCTCAGCCCGGCCGAGCAGTCCCTCATCGGCTGCCCATGTCCGGACCTGGAGCGCCCGGTGGAAATCCTGCGCACCATCCACTCCTTTGACCCGTGCATCGCCTGCTCGGTCCACATGGTGGACAACCGCAGCGGAGGCATACGGAAATTCAAAATACGCTAACCCGAACAGGGGCCGGGCAACGCCCGGCCCCTGTTTCTTCCGCTGTCCCCCCTTCCGCACTCAATTTTCATTTGACCCGAGCGAAAGTTGCTCTATTATGGAAATAATAGATGGGTTCTCCTTGCAACAGGCATCGGCGGATAAAATGGCCCTTTCCCGTTCCATCCTGCACACCATTCTCCTGGCGGCGCTGATCTGCCTTGCGGCTATTCCTGCGTCCGCGGCTAACGGCACCGTCCCCAAGGTTCTCGAATCGGCCAGCGAACTCGATTATCCGCCCTTTGCCCTGGTCCAGGCCGACGGCACGGCCGGAGGCTTCTCCGTGGAACTGCTCAAGGCCGTGGCGCAAAAGGCCGGGCTCCAAATCCGCTTCAAGATCGCGCCCTGGGCCGAAATCAAACAAGGGCTGGCCAACGGCGAGCTCGACGTCCTGCCCCTGGTTTCCTATTCCAAGGAGCGCGACACCTACTTCGACTTCTCCATCCCCTACCTGCAAATGCACGGCTCCATCTTCGTGCGCAAAGGGACCAAGGGCATAAGAAGCGAGGCCGACCTCAAGGACAAGACGGTCCTGGTCATGCGCGGAGACACGGCCCAGGAATACGCCGAGCGCAACCATCTGGCTGGAGAGCTCATTCTGATCAAGAGCTACGGCGAGGCCTTGCGCCTGCTCTCCGAAGGCCGCTACGACGCGGTTCTGATGCAGCAGGTGGTCGGCTGGCAGATCATCAAAAAGCTCGGTTTGGACAACATCGAGGATGTCAGGTCCGAGGGCCTGGACCCGACCCTGCGTCCCTCGGCCGAATCCATACCCGGGTTCGTCCAGAAATTCTGCCTGGCCGTCCCCGACGGCAGGCACACTCTCCTGGCCCGGCTGAACGAAGGACTGTCCATCGTGTTTGCCGACGGCACCTACGACCGGCTGTACCTCAAGTGGTTCAGCCCCATCCTGCCCCGCCCCGAGCCCTCCTTTATCGAGATGACCCGCCACTCCCTGCTCTTCGTCCTGCCGGTGGCCCTGTTCATGGCACTCGGCGGCCTGATCTTCCTGAAGGTTCAGGTCAATCGGAAGACAGCCAGCCTGCGCGAGGAGGTCGAACAGCGCAAACGGGCCGAGGCCCAGGTGGCCAGAAGCCGTGAGTGGATGCACTCCCTGTTGGACCACCTGCCCCTGTCCGTCTATCTGCAGACCGACGAGCGCCGGATCTCCTTCGCCAACGAGCACTTCCGTTGCAGCCACGACCGGGACACCGGCCGCCCCTGCCACGAGATCATGTACGGTAATCCCGACCCGTGCGTCCCGTGCCGGACGGAGCAAGTCCTTCAGTCGGGCAAGGCCCTGACCTGGGAGAAACCGGAGCGCGACGGCAAGACCCTGCTGGTCCACAACGTTCCTTTCCGGGACATGGACGGCACTCCGGTGGTCCTGGCCGCGGCCATGGACATCACCGAGACCAAGCGTATCAAGGAGGCCCTGAACGAGAGCGAGAACCTGTACCGCACCCTGATCAACAACATGCCGGACATCGTCATGCGCTACGACCGCCGGTTGCGCCGCCGTTTCGTTTCGGAAAACATCGAGCAATATTCTGGCTTGCCCTCTTCGTATTTCATCGACAAGACCAGCTGGGAACTGGGCTTGCCCGAGAAACTATGTCGGTTCATGGACGAGCATATCAACAGGGTTTTCGAGACCGGCGAGCCCTTCGAGACCGAATACCACGTCGCATGGAACGAACGGGAATTCCACTTCGACTGGCGGCTTTTCCCGGAACGCGACGCGGACGGTACAATCCAGACCGTCGCCTCCATCCACCGCGACATCACCCGCCAGCATCTCATAGAAGCGGAATACCAACTCCTGTTCAACGGGATGCTCGACGGCTTCGCCTCCCACGAGATCATCTGCGACGAAGCAGGCGCCCCCGTGGACTACCGCTTCCTGCGGGTCAATCCGGCTTTCGAACAACTGACCGGCACCAAGGCCGCCGACATCCTGAACCGGACCATCCGCGAAGCCTTTCCCAGCATCGAATCGTACTGGATCGAGACCTACGGCAAGGTGGCCCTGACCGGCGAGCCCATCGTCTTTGAGCACTACGCCTCTGAGATGGGCAAGTACTTCAACGTCAGCGCCTTCTGCCCGGCCCCGGGCCGGTTCGCGACCATATTTTCGGATGTCACAGACCGGGTGAACACCTCCAAGGCCCTGGTCGAGGCCAAGGAGCTTGCCGAATCCGCCAACCGGGTGAAGTCCGAATTCCTGGCCAACATGAGCCATGAGATTCGCACCCCGCTCAACGGCATCATGGGCATGCTCCAACTCCTGCGCTCCGGCGATCTGGACGAGGAGCAGACCGAGTACGCGGACTACGGCCTCGAAGCGAGCAAACGGCTGACCCGGCTGCTCACGGACATCCTCGACCTGTCGCGCATCGAAGCGGGCAAGCTCGACATCCGCGAAGAGCCCCTGAACCTCAAGGACATGCTGGCCGGACTGGAGCAGATGTTCGCCATGGCCGCCCGGTCCAAGGGAATATCCCTCCACCTCAGCGTGGCCGACGATCTGCCGGAACGGCTTTTCGGAGATGAAACCCGCCTCCAACAGGTCCTCATCAACCTCATCGGCAACGCCATCAAGTACACCGAGGGGGGGCGGGTGGATGTGGAGGTCTCGATGCTGCCCGTCCGGAAGCCGGACACGGCCCATGTGCTCTTCACGGTCTCGGATACCGGCATCGGCATCCCCGACGACAAGATGGGCGCCATCTTCGAGCATTTCACCCAGGTCAGCAGCGGCTTCACCCGCCACTATCAGGGAGCCGGGCTGGGGTTGGCCATCTCCAAGCGCATGGTCGGCCTGCTCGGCGGAACCATGGCCGTGGACAGCACCGCGGGAATAGGCACAACGTTCGCCCTCTGCGTGCCCCTGCGCCCGGCCGATGACAATCCGGCGAAAGTACGATTACGGATCGCCGAGAAGCCGACGTCGTCCTCCTCCCTGAGCATCCTCCTGGCCGAGGACGACAGAGTCAACAGCCTGGCGGTGTCCGGCCTGCTCAAGCGCATGGGGCACCGGGTCCGGGCCGTGGATAACGGCGAGATGGCCCTAATGGCACTGCGCGACGCCCCCTTCGACCTGGTCCTCATGGACATCCAGATGCCGGTCATGGACGGGGTGCAGGCCACCCGGGCCATCCGGGACGGCGAGGTGGGGCCGGAGAAGACCGCCATCCCGATCATCGCCATGACCGCCTACGCCATGAAGGGCGACCGCGAGAGCTTCCTGGACAAGGGTATGACCGACTACATCGCCAAGCCCCTGGACAAGACCGACCTGGAAAGCGCCATCCAACGGACCGTCGCGTAGCTGGCCACGCATCAATCCGCCCCCCCCCTTTCAGGTCTGCATCCGGGGTGATTCGCCCCGCTCGTTCGCACGATTTAGTACCATTGTGAAAATATTCTTTCCACCCGCCATTTTTCCCTTGCAACTGGCGGAGAATTTCTATCAAGATGAATAATCGGAAATACCCCTTCCCGGGGCAGCTCCCCTCTTCCCAACCTCTTTTCTTTCACAGGTGGTCACCATGCTGCACATTTCCAGAGACGACTGCGTCAACACCGAAACGGCGACCCGGAAGGAATGGATCGACGTCAACGGATTGGGCGGGTACGCGTCCAGCACCGTCATCAACTGCCATACCCGGAAATACCACGGTCTGCTGGTCGCGGCTCTCAAGGAACCGAAAGGACGTTTCGTCCTGCTCTCCAAGCTGGAAACCTCGGTTCTGGCCAACGACCGGGAGTTTTTGCTCTCGTCCAACAAGTTTCCGGGCGTATACCATCCCACCGGGCACCAGTTCGCGGACGGCTTCGACCAGGGGCTCTTCCCGTCCACGACCTACCGCATCGGCGACGCGCTCATCCGCAAATCCTTCCTCATGGTCCACGGTAAAAACACGGTGCTGGTCTGCTTCGAGCTGCTCGAGGGCAAGGTCAAGCCCGCTTTGCGCCTGCGCCCGCTTCTGGCCTACCGGGACATCCATACGCTGACCCGCGAGAACATGTTCCTGCGGCCCAAGTCCTACCCCGAAAAAAACGGCCGCAAGATCCAACCCTACGAAGGCATGCCGCCCCTGTACATGGGCACCAACCGCTCCTCGGAGTTCTTCCCCGGCCCCAAGTGGGTCCGCAACGTCGAATACCTCATGGAACGGGCGCGAGGCTTCGACTACCAGGAGGACCTGTTCTGCCCCGGCATGTTTGAAACACGCCTGGAAAAGGGCAAACCCGTCATCTTCGCCGCGTCCGTTGAGCCCCTGGGCAACCTGGAACGTCAGCGCAAGAAGGAACTCGCCCGGCGCGAAGCCGAGTTCGACGCTTGCAAGGACCGCAGCAAGTCCGTGCAGCGGCTCAAGTATTTCTCCGGGCAATTCCTCATCCGCAACGCTTCAGGGTTCGCTTCGGTCATCGCGGGCTACCACTGGTTTGGCGAATGGGGCCGCGACACCATGATTTCCCTGCCCGGCCTGACCTTCCACGCCGGGCGCAAAGCGTTCGGCGAGGAAGTCCTGGCCGCATACGCCGGGCTTGAGCGCGACGGGCTGCTGCCCAACTACCTGGACCAGCACTCCGATCACCTGGCCTACAACTCGGTGGACGCTTCCCTGTGGTTCTTCTGGGCCGTGCAGGAATATCTCAAGACCAGGGGAAGCAGGGAATTCGTCATGGACAAAATCTATCCGGCCCTGCGCAACATCGTGGCCGCACACCTGGACGGGCGCGTGCCCCTGTGCGGGCTGGACCCCGACGGCCTGCTGTTCGCGGGCAACGAGCACACCCAACTGACCTGGATGGACGCCCAGGCCTACGGACGCCCGGTCACCCCGCGCCACGGCGCGGCCGTGGAGATCAACGCCCTGTGGTACAACGCCCTGCGCTTCTTCCTGGAGCTGGCCGAAAGCGAGGACGACGTCCTGGCCGGGCGGGCCCAGGACGCAGCCGACCGGCTTCAGGCCCACTTCACGGCCCGGTTCTGGAACGACCGCGACAACTGCCTGTGCGACGTGGTTGACGCACACGGCCAGGACCGACGCATCCGGCCCAACCAGATATTCGCCCTGTCCCTGCCGCACTCCATGCTCGACTGCCACCACATGCGGGCGGTCATCGGCGTGGTCCAGGCGCACCTCCTGACCCCGTACGGTCTGCGCACCCTTTCACCCCGCGATCCGGAGTACTCGCCCTTCTACAAGGGCGACGCCAACGCCCGCGACTCCGCCTACCACCAGGGCATGGTCTGGCCCTGGCTGGCCGGACACTTCGGCCAGGCCCTGCTACGCCAGGCCGAGGACCGCGCCGGAGCCAAAGCGTTTTTACGCAAGTTCTTCAAGCCGATCCTGCGCGCCTTTCCCGAGGATTTCTGCATCAGCGCGGTGCCGGAACTGTACACGGGCAACCCGCCGCATGCGCCCAAGGGCGCCGTGGCCCAGGCGTGGTCCATGGCCGAAGCCGTCCGTCTGAGCAAGCTCCTCAAGGAGAAGTAGCCATGCGCGTACTCATGTTCGGGTGGGAATTCCCGCCATACATCTCCGGCGGCCTGGGCACGGCCTGCCTCGGCCTGACCAAGGGGTTGGCCCACCTCGACACCGACATACTATTCGTCCTGCCCAGGCTCGACTCCGACGAGGAGGCGCACCACCTGACCCTGGTCGGGGCCAACCGGCTGCGCACCAAGGTCGGCGTGTCCGAAATCCGCAAGCTCCAGGAGCGGCTGTCCGTACTCGAAGTGCTCTCCCCCCTGCGCCCCTATCTGACGGAGACCGAATACCGCTCTTTGCTGGAGAGCAACGAGCTGGTCACGGCCGAGGACATCTTCGGCGAGCTTGAGAACGACTTCTCGGGTGGATATGGCGAAAACCTCATGGCCGAGATCGTGCGCTACAGCCTGATCGGCGCGCACCTGGGACTGACCGAAGAATTCGACGTCATCCACGCCCACGACTGGCTGACCGCTCCGGCGGGCATCGAGGCCAAGCGGGTTTCGGGCAAGCCGCTGGTGGTCCACGCGCACGCGCTGGAATTCGACCGCTCGGGCGAGCACGTCAACCAGCGGGTCTACGACATCGAGCGGGCCGGATTCGAGGCTGCGGACCGGATCATCGCGGTCAGCCACTACACCAAGGAGACCATCGTCAAACGGTACTCCATCGATCCGGCCAAGATCACCGTGGTCCACAACGCCGTGGCCAAGGAGCGTCGGCAGGGCCACCTGCGCGTGAAAAAACCGTTCAAGGAGAAGCTGGTCCTCTTCCTGGGCCGGATCACCTTCCAGAAGGGACCGGACTACTTCGTGGAGGCCGCGGCCAAGGTCCTCGAAAAACACCATGACGTACGTTTTGCCATGGCCGGAACCGGAGATATGTTCCCGCGCATGGTCGAGCGCATGGCCGAACTCAGGATGGCCGACCGCTTTCACTTCACCGGCTTCGTGCGCGGAACCGACGTGGAGCGCATCTACGCCATGAGCGACCTGTACGTCATGCCCAGCGTGTCCGAACCGTTTGGCATCACCCCGCTGGAGGCCATGGTCTTCGACGTGCCGTGCATCGTGTCCAAGCAGTCCGGCGTGGCCGAAATCCTGGAGGACGCGGTCAAGGTGGATTTCTGGGACGTGGACCGGCTGGCCGAAGAGATAGGGGACATCCTGACCAACGAAAAACGGGCCAAAGCCCTGGTCGAACAGGGCCGGGAGACCCTCAAAAAGATCCAATGGGACCGGGCAGCCGAAAAGGTCCTCGACGTGTACCGGCAACTTACCGGAGGGCGCTCATGATATCCGTGTGCTTCTACTTTCAGGTCCACCAGCCCATGCGCCTGGACAAGGGCTATTCCTTCTTCCAAATGGGCCGCAGCCACCACTACCGCGACGAGGCCGCCAACCGCGAGATCATGCGCAAGGTAGCCGAAAAGTGCTATCTACCCGCCAACCGGCTGATGCTTGACCTCATCGAGAGGCACAAGGGTAAATTCCGCATATCCTACGCCATCACCGGCGTGGCCATGGAGCAGTTCCAGGAGTTCTGCCCCGAGGTTCTGGACTCGTTCCGGGCCCTGGCCGACACCGGGTGCGTGGAGTTCATTGGCGAGACCCACTATCACTCCCTGGCCTTCCTCTTTTCCAAGGAGGAATTCCGCCGCCAGGTGAAAATGCACAGCCGCATCCTCGAGGAATTCTTCGGAGCCAAACCCGTGACCTTCCGAAACACCGAGCTGATCTACAACAACGATCTCTCGCTGGAGATCGAGAAGATGGGTTACAAGGCCATCCTGGCCGAAGGCGCGGACCAGGTACTCGGCTGGCGCTCGCCCAACTTCGTTTACCAGCCGGCGGGCTGCTCCAAGCTCAAGGCCCTGCTCAAGAACTACCGGCTGTCCGACGACGTGGCCTTTCGCTTCTCGGACCGAGGCTGGAACGAGTGGCCCGTGACCGTGGACAAGTACGCGGACTGGTTGAACAAGGTGGCGGGCAGCGGCGAGATCATCAACCTGTTCATGGACTACGAGACCATCGGCGAACACCAGTGGGCCGACACCGGCATCTTCGAGTTCTTCAAAAACCTGCCCGAGGCGGTCCTGTCCCGGGGCGACTTCGCCTTTGAGACGCCCGGCGAGGCCGCCGCGCACCTGGACCCCATGGCCCAGCTCGACGTGCCCTACTTCACCTCCTGGGCGGACCTTGAACGGGACGTCACCGCCTGGCTGGGCAACCCCATGCAGGACCAGGCCGCTGAGCTGGCCTATTCCCTGGAGGACAAGGTCCTGGACTGCGGGGACGAGGACATAGTCGCCACATGGCGCGAACTGTTGACCAGTGATCATTTCTACTACATGTGCACCAAATGGTTTTCCGACGGCGACGTGCACAAATACTTCAACCCATACGATACCCCGCACCAGGCGTTCATCACCTACATGAACGTGCTCAACGATCTCGCCCTCCGGCTGGACGGCGCGGACCGGCGGCAGGGATAGGAGCAAAGCCATGGAGACAAGTTGGCTGTTCGAAGTTTCCTGGGAAGTGTGCAACAAGGTCGGCGGCATCCACACCGTCATCAGCAGCAAGGCCCCGCAGGCCATGGCCGCCTTTGAAGGCCACTACGTCGCCGTGGGGCCGCTACTGGACCGCAACCCCGGCTTCATCGATACCGAGCCGCCGGAAACGATCCGCCCGGCCCTGGAGCGGCTCAAGGCCTGGGGCGTGGAAACCGCCACCGGCCACTGGGATATCCCCGGCGAACCCCTGGTCCTGCTCGTTGGCTTCCGCAACGCCTTCCCGAACCACGACAAGCTCCTGTTCCAGCTATGGAACGACTTTGGGGTGGATTCCATGGCGGGCGGCTGGGACTACATCGAGCCCGTCCTGTTCTCCTCGGCCGCGGCCATGGCCATCAAGGAGATCGGCGAGGACGTGTGGGACGGCGCGGACGTCTACGCCCATTTCCATGAATGGATGTCCGGCGCGGGCGTGCTCTACCTGAAGAAACACGCGCCCTCGATATCCACGGTCCTGACCACCCACGCCACCATGCTCGGCCGGGCCATGTCCGGGTCGGGCGTGGATATCTACAAGCGGCTGGAGGAAATCGAGCCATCCCTGGAGGCCAAGGCGTTCGGGGTCACGGCCAAGCACTCCATGGAATCGGTCTCGGCCCGCGAGTCGGACTGCTTCACCACGGTATCCAACATCACCCGCCGCGAGGCCTCCAACCTGCTCGGCACCAACCCGGCCGTGGTCACGGTCAACGGCTTCAACCTCAAAGGATTCGCCGAACCCCGGACCGTGGCCGCGACCCGCAAGAGTTCGCGCAAGCAACTCCTGAACCTGGCCGCCCGGTTCCTGGAACGTGACCTGGCCCCGGACAAGACCCTGCTGGTGGCGACATCCGGGCGCTACGAATTCCACAACAAGGGCATCGACCTGCTCCTGGACGGGCTGGCCGACCTGGACGGCGAACTCGCCAAGGCGGGCAACGACACCACCGTGGTCACCTTCCTGCTGGTCTCCTGCGGCTACGCTGGGTTCAGCGACGAAGCACGGCGCCGCCTGAAAAAGGAACGCTACGACATCGAGAAGTACGCGGGGATCAGCACCCACCACCTGGGCGACGCGGACCACGATCCCGTGGTCCTGAAGTGCCGGGAACGCAAGCTGGACAACGGGCCCGAAAACCGCTGCTGCGTCATCTTCATCCCGGTCTACCTGGACGGCAACGACGGCGTGCTCAATCTGGAGTACTACGACGCCCTGGCGGGCATGGACCTGACCGCCTTCCCTTCCTTTTACGAGCCATGGGGCTATACCCCCATGGAGAGCGCGGCCTTTGCCGTGCCGACCATCACCTCTGACCGGGCCGGATTCGGCCAGTGGATCATGGAGAAGCACCCCAAGGGACACCCGGGCGTCCATGTCCTCGACCGGCTGGACGACGACTATGAGACCACGCGCGAGAACCTGACCCGGTTTCTGGCCGACTTCACCCGCTGGACGCCCGAAGAGCGGGCCTCGCGCAGCGCCGAGGCCCGGCGGATTGCCGAAGAGGCCACCTGGGTCCATTTCTATCCGCGCTACCTGGAGGCCTACAAACACGCCGCCGAAATCCGCACCGAACGCATAGCGGGCGTGCAGCGCATGGCCACCGCGCCCGGTGCCGAGATCAGTTTTTCGGGCGTGAACACCACCCAGCCCCGGCTGCGGGCCTTCACCGTGGTTACCGAACTGCCCGCGCCGCTCGCCCGGCTGCGCGACGTGGCCGAGAATCTCTGGTGGGTCTGGCACCGCGACTCCCAGGAGCTGTTCGAGTGGATGGACGCGGACAAGTGGCACGGCAGCGGCCACAACCCGGTCCTGTTCCTGGACACCATGCGCAGAGACCGGCTGAACGAATTGGCCGTGGACCCGGAATTCATCGGCCGCCTCGATTCGGTTCTGGAACGGTTCGACGCCTATATGGCCCGGAGCGCGGACGCGAACGTCAACGGCATCACCTGGAAGAACCCGGTGGCCTACTTCTCCATGGAGTTCGGCCTGCACGAGTCCATCCCGGTATACTCCGGGGGCCTGGGGCTGCTGTCCGGCGACCACATCAAGTCGGCCAGCGACCTGAATCTGCCGTTCATCGGCATATCCCTGCTGTACAAGAACGGTTTCTTCCACCAGAGGATCAACGGCAACGGCGACCAGGTGGTCGAGTACCGCGAAAACGATTTCGCGACCATGCCCATCACCCCGTTGCAGAAGGGCGACGAGAAGGTCATGGTCACCGTGAACCTGCCGGGCCGCACCGTATACGCACAGATATGGGAGGTCCACGTGGGCCGGGCCCGTCTGTACCTGCTCGACACGGACGTGGTCGAGAACTCCCGCTCGGACCGGGACATCACCTCCAGGCTCTACGACCCGACCTCCAAGGGGCGCATCGAGCAGGAGATCATCCTCGGCGTGGGCGGCGTCCGCCTGCTGACCGCTCTGGATGTGACCCCGTCGGTCTACCACCTCAACGAGGGCCACTCCGCCTTCCTGCTCTTCGAGCGCATCCGCCACCTCATGCTCATGGACGGGACCGACTTCGCCACGGCCAAGGAGATCGTCCGGGGCAACACCGTGTTCACCATGCACACCCCGGTACCCGCGGGCAACGAACGCTTCGAGAAGTCTTTGGTGGAGAACTATTTCCGGAGTTACGCCGAAGAGATGGGCGTGCCCTGGGACGGCCTGTGGAACCTCGGGCACATCTACGCCGAGGAAGCGGACCACCTGAACATGACCGTGCTCGCCCTGCAGCTCTCGTGCAGACGCAACGGCGTATCCCGGCTGCACGGCGACGTGTCCCGACGCATGTGGCAAGACCTGTGGCGCGGCTTCATACTGAGCGAAATACCGGTGGGGCACGTGACCAACGGGGTGCACATCACCTCCTGGCTGGACGAGCGCGTCCGTCACGACATCGAGGAATCTTGCAGCCTATCCATACACCGCACGCTCATAGAGCAAGACGACTGGGAATGCCTGAACGGCCTGGACGACCGGCGGCTGTGGGATACTCACGTGGCCCTGAAGCATCGACTGTACGACGAGGTACGCCGGTCCATCTCCAATCAGTGGACCCGCGAGGGCGAGCCGCCCAACCGGCTGCACGCCTTCCTGAACGCACTCAATCCGGACCACCTGACCCTGTGCTTCGCGAGGCGATGCACGGCCTACAAGCGGCCCACCCTGCTCTTCCACAACCTGCAACGGATCAAGGAAATCCTGACCAACGCCGAGCGCCCGGTGAACATCATCTTCGCGGGCAAGTCCCACCCGGCCGACACCATGGGCGCGAGCTACATCAACCTCATCTGCCGTCTGGCCAAGCAGGACGACTTCCTGGGCCGGGTCATCTTCCTGGAGAGCTTCGACATTCGCCTGGCCCGCCTTCTCGTGTCCGGCGCGGACGTCTGGCTGAACAACCCGACCCGCCTCATGGAGGCCAGCGGCACCAGCGGCATGAAGGCCGCGATAAACGGCGTGCCCAACTGCTCCATCCTGGATGGCTGGTGGGACGAGGCCTTTGACGGCCAAAACGGCTGGGCCGTGGGCAGCGGCCTAGTCTACCAGAACCAGGTCAACCAGGACATAGTGGACGCGGACAACCTTTACGCCACCCTGGATTCCGAGGTGGTCCCCGAGTTCTACGACCGGGGCGGCGACGGCGTGCCTCATGCCTGGGTAGCCCGCATGAAGGCGTCCATGAAGACCGGTTTCCGGCAGTACGGCACCCACCGCATGGTCCGCGACTACATCGACGAAATGTACCTGCCCGCCATGGAGCTGGCCGGGCTGCGCGCCAAGCACAACAACGAATTGGCCATGGGCTTGGGCGAATGGCGCACGCGCATACCGGGGCGGTTCGCCACCGTGAACATCAAGGAGGTTCAGGTGGAGGGCATCAGCGGCGACGTATTCCGGCTGGGCAACAAGCTGACCGTGACCGCCAAGGTGGACCGAGGGCAGATGCTGACCGAGGAGATCGTGGCCGAGTTCGTGGCCGCCACCCCGGACGAGGAGGCCATCGTGGACTGCATCCCCATGCAGCTCAAGCACACCGAGGGAACCACCCTGCTCTACCAGACAACGTACAGCCCGTCCGAATCCGGCCCGGTGCGCTACGGCGTCCGCGTCCTCCCCACGTACCCCGGAGTCGCCAACAAATGCGATCCCAGGCTGATACGGTGGAGCTAGGGAATTAAGCGGCTTCCGAGAGCGGGCCATCCGCACATTTTTCCGGCGGGCGCTGATCCTCAGGTAGACGGCTACGCTGTGGACAGCGCCCACCGGAAATACAGCGCTCAGGTGTTCCGCTTTCGAAAGCCTTGTGCGCACCTTATTCCCTCCAGATTTGCAAGGTCAGCGGACCCCGACTCGGTTTCGAGTCCGGGGCCGCTTTTTTGCGCCCCGCCCAGCGAAGCGGCCAAAAAAATTCTGAGAAAGTAAGGAGGAAGAGGGGGAGGCCGGAGGCATCTTTTGATATTGTCTCGGAGGCGGCATCGCAGTACAACGTGGGTGGAGGCATCAGGCGTCATGCGTAAAATGCTCGTCATCACCCGCGACGGGAACCGGTCGGAGGAAATCGGCGGTCTGCTCGGCCGGGAAAGGCCCGCCGAGGCAGGGTCGGTTTTGGTTCCCCGGGACACGGCCCCGGACCGCGAGGTGGACACCCTGTTCGTGGACGTGGAGTCCCTGCTGGGCAAGCACACATCCGTGGCCAAGGGGCTGGAAGGCTTGTGGGCCCGATATCCGTCGGCGGCCGTCGTGGTCATGGCGGACGAGACCAATACCCACCACGCCGTGGACGCGGTCAAGGCCGGGGCGTTCGACTATCTGACCCGGCCCGTGGAGCGCGAGGAGCTGGACTTGGT
>Ga0075011_10000402_pt1 | contig 22903 bp, 23 predicted proteins | sample TARM_MetaG_T_14_FD_72354 | JGI IMG/M metagenome (GOLD analysis project Ga0075011, IMG submission 72354) | Freshwater microbial communities from Pennsylvania, USA, analyzing microbe dynamics in response to fracking - TARM_MetaG_T_14 | ecosystem: Environmental > Aquatic > Freshwater > River... | reverse complement strand
TTAAGATCAGTGAACTAACTGAAGAGCAGATCGATCAACTGCGTGATGGTGTAGCTAAGTACACTGTAGAAGGTGATCTACGTCGTGAAGTATCTATGAACATCAAGCGTCTTATGGACCTTGGCTGTTACCGTGGTCTTCGTCATCGTCGCAGTCTACCACTACGTGGACAGCGTACTAAAACCAACGCTCGTACCCGTAAGGGTCCGCGTAAACCGATCAAGAAATAGTCGGAAGGGTATAGAGTACAATGGCAAAACAACCAACTCGCGCACGTAAGCGTGTACGCAAGCAAGTTGCTGATGGCGTAGCGCACATCCATGCATCTTTCAATAACACAATCGTAACTATCACAGACCGTCAAGGTAATGCTCTAGCTTGGGCAACTGCTGGTGGTTCTGGTTTCCGCGGTTCTCGTAAGTCTACTCCGTTCGCTGCACAGGTTGCTGCTGAGCGTTGTGCTGAAATGGCTAAAGAATACGGCCTTAAGAACCTAGAGGTTATGGTTAAGGGTCCAGGTCCAGGTCGTGAATCAACTGTTCGCGCACTGAACGCTGCTGGTTTCCGTATCACTAACATTGTTGATGCGACACCAATCCCTCATAACGGTTGTCGTCCACCTAAGAAACGCCGCGTATAACGTTTCTAGGAAGATTGGAGAAAGATCATGGCAAGATATTTGGGTCCTAAGCTGAAGCTTAGCCGCCGCGAAGGTACTGACTTGTTCCTTAAGTCAGGCATTCGTGCGATTGATACCAAGTGTAAAATTGACAACGCACCAGGTGTACACGGCGCTCGTCGCGGTCGTCTATCTGAGTACGGTGTTCAGCTTCGTGAGAAGCAAAAAGTTCGTCGTATTTATGGCGTTCTAGAAAAACAATTCCGTAACTACTACAAAGAAGCTGCACGTCTTAAAGGCAATACTGGTGAAAACCTACTTCAGCTTCTTGAAGGTCGTCTTGATAACGTAGTTTACCGCATGGGCTTTGGCGCTACTCGCGCAGAAGCACGTCAGCTAGTAAGCCACAAAGCTATCCTAGTTAACGGTAAAGTTGTAAACGTTCCTTCTTTCAATGTTGCGGTTAACGACGTTGTTGCAATCCGTGAGAAAGCTAAAAAGCAATCTCGCATTAAAGCAGCTCTAGAAGTTGCTGAACAACGCGAAAAACCAACTTGGATTGAAGTAGATGGCGGCCAAATGGAAGGTACATTCAAGCGTATGCCTGAGCGTTCTGACCTGTCAGCTGACATCAACGAACAATTGATCGTCGAGCTTTACTCTAAGTAAGGTTAAACTAAAGAGAGGACACAATGCAGGGTTCTGTAACAGAATTTCTTAAGCCACGTCTTGTTGATATCGAACAGATTAGCACGACACACGCAAAAGTAACTCTTGAGCCGTTAGAGCGTGGTTTCGGCCATACTCTGGGTAATGCACTTCGCCGTATTCTTCTATCTTCAATGCCAGGTTGTGCTGTAACTGAAGTGGAGATTGAAGGCGTACTACACGAGTACAGCACCAAAGAAGGCATTCAAGAAGATATCCTTGAGATCCTTCTGAACCTAAAAGGTTTGGCTGTTCGCGTTGCCGAAGGCAAAGATGAAGTGTTCATTACGCTAAACAAATCAGGCTCGGGCCCTGTTGTTGCAGGTGACATCACCCATGATGGTGATGTAGAGATCACTAACCCTGAGCACGTGATTTGTCATCTAACGGATGACAACGCTGAGATCGCTATGCGTATCAAAGTAGAACGTGGTCGTGGTTATGTTCCAGCTTCAGCTCGTATCCATACTGAAGAAGATGAGCGTCCAATCGGTCGTCTACTTGTAGATGCTACTTACAGCCCAGTAGACAAAATTGCCTACTCTGTGGAAGCCGCTCGCGTAGAACAACGTACTGATTTAGATAAGCTCGTTATCGATATGGAAACGAACGGTACTCTAGAACCTGAGGAAGCAATCCGTCGTGCAGCAACTATTCTTGCTGAACAATTGGATGCGTTCGTAGATCTTCGTGATGTACGTGTACCTGAGGAGAAGGAAGAGAAGCCAGAATTCGATCCAATCCTACTGCGTCCTGTAGACGATCTTGAACTAACAGTTCGCTCTGCTAACTGTTTGAAAGCAGAAGCGATTCACTACATCGGTGATCTAGTACAGCGCACTGAGGTTGAGCTACTTAAAACGCCAAACCTTGGTAAGAAATCTCTTACAGAGATTAAAGACGTGCTTGCATCACGTGGTCTATCTTTGGGCATGCGCCTAGAGAACTGGCCGCCAGCGTCTATCGCTGAAGATTAATCGATACTAGTTAGAAGGATTAGGTCATGCGCCATCGTAAGAGTGGTCGTCAACTCAACCGCAACAGCAGTCATCGCAAAGCGATGTTCAGCAACATGGCTAGCTCTCTAGTACGTCATGAAGTTATCAAGACTACTTTGCCAAAAGCAAAAGAGCTACGTCGCGTCGTTGAGCCTTTGATTACACTAGCTAAGACTGACAGTGTTGCAAACCGTCGTCTAGCATTTGCTCGCACTCGTGATAACGAAGTTGTGGCAAAACTATTTAACGAACTAGGTCCACGTTTTGCAGCTCGCCAAGGCGGCTACACACGTATCCTAAAGTGCGGTTTCCGTACTGGTGATAAAGCTCCAATGGCATACATTGAGCTTGTCGATCGCCCAGAAGTAGCTGTAGAAGCTGCTGCTGAGTAATCAGTTCGTATAATTAAAAAAGCCGAGTAGTAATACTCGGCTTTTTTGTATGCGTAGATTTTATCTTTGAACACGGGCTAACCAGATAAGTATGCGTAGTGTCGTTTTTGATAGATGCTAAGTAAGAAATACTAATAAAAAAAGGTCAGCGAATGCCAACCTTCTCATTATCAATTCTATATCAATTCTATTTATAGAATGTCGAGTAGCTCTACTTCAAATACTAGAGCTGCAAAAGGAGGAATTGCAGCGCCAGCGCCACGCTCACCGTAGGCAAGATCTTGTGGAATATAGAGTTTCCATTTTGAACCCACAGGCATCAGTTGTAGTGCTTCTACCCAACCTTTGATTACACCTGTTACTGGGAATTCAGCTGGTTGACCGCGAGATACAGAGCTATCAAATACGGTACCGTCAGTCAATTCACCGTGGTAATGAACACGTACTTGCTTGTCAGATGTCGGGATATCCCCCGTACCTTCTGTAAGAATTTCGTACTGTAGACCAGATTCAAGAACGGTCACTTCAGGGCGTAGTGCGTTATCTGTTAAGAATACTTCACCGTCGGCTGCGGCTGCTTTGGCAGCTTCTTGGCGTAGAGATTCTGCACGCATGTGCAACTCTTGCAGTGCATTATTGATTTCATCAATTTCAATTGATGGCATGTCGCCTACTAATGCGGTTGCGATACCTGCGGCGATGGCGTCAACGTTAAGTCCTTCTAGACCACTACCCGCAAGTTGTTGGCCCATTTGTAGACCGATACCGTAGCTTGCTTTTTGCTCTACAGTGTCAAATTTTACTTCAGACATAAACAGTCACTCTTTTTATGTAAATAAACAAGTGCCAAAGGATATCAGTTTCAAGCATGGGATGAAATGCTAATGGGAAATATCCAATATTGAACCTTCAGGTTGTGACAAATCGCAGATCCCAAAGAAAAATGTTCAAGATTGTGTCAACGTTTACGTTATCGCCACCTTGGCTCTATACTGATCCCTCTTGAGTTTTTATACTGTAGCTCGACAGAAAAGGAGACGGGTTAAGATGAATCGTCGTCACAAGAAGAAACCGCAAACTGATTATTTAGCGTTTATCCAACAGAAGTGGCATGCATTCGATTGGCGTGGCCTTATTTTACGTGTTCGCACAGTTTGGCTGGCGCTGCCTAAGCTTCACCAGCGCGCTTTATTAGCGATCGTTCCAGTAGTGTGTTTGCTCATTATTATTCCTTTTCCTGAGCGAACAGAGCAGGCCGCTGTACCGAAAAGTAGTGAGCGTGTGGAAATTAGCATAAATACGGTTGGGTTGAGTGAACAAAAAACGCCTCAACAAACCGATCGTAAATCTGAGTTCTGGCGAGAGTACACGGTTAAAAACGGGGACACTTTGTCGCAGGTTTTTCGGGCAAATGATTTACCGATGTCTGATCTTAATGCCTTAGTCAAAATTGAAGGCAGTGACAAACCGCTCAGCCAAATTACCCAAGGCCAATTAGTTCGCTTCAAACTCGCGGCTGATGGGCAACTCGATATCCTGCAACTTGAGAAAAACGATCAATCAGTGATGTTTTTCAGGCGCTCAGATGGCGGATTTGGCCGTAGTAAATAACACGCTTTGATCAAGGGGGTTATTTACTTGCTGAGCTGCATGTCGATATGCGGGATATCATCTTCTAGATACATCGCCGACGTTTGTTGAAAACCATAACTTTGATAGAAGCTAGCAAGATAGTGCTGTGCACCAATTTCAATATCTTGATTGGGCCACAGCTTCTGGCATTCGGCTAATGCTTGCTGCATTAATTGGTGTCCAAGGCCATTTCCTCTCGCTTCTTTTTGGGTTGCAATGCGACCAATACTGACACTTGGGTAGCTAATCCCCGCAGGGAGTAAGCGCGCGCAGGCAACAATCTGCTGATCCTGTTCACCAATTAAATGAAAAACACCCGGCTGAATATCCTTATTATCCAATTCAGGGTAAGGACAGGTTTGTTCGACCACAAAGACATCGACGCGCAGTTTAAGTAGCGCATAAAGTTGATGAGTGGTTAATTGTGAGAATGAAAGACAGTGCCAAGTAATCATCGTAGTGCCCCTTTAAAAATGGATGTTGTTACTCTATCAAGCTTAAGTGCATGATTCATTAACAAAGGTTAAGAGTGAGCTACAAACTTGATGAATGATAAATAAAGATTCACTAGCCACACGAGGTTAAATAACGATAATAGGCGTTTAATTTTCGTCTAACGAAAGGACGGTCTCTTGAGTAATCTCTCTTTTTCAACGGTAAATCTACAACCAGAACTTCTTTCTAACCTCGATACTTTGGGATACACCAAGATGACGCCGATTCAGGCGTTAAGCTTGCCAACCATTTTGGCGGGTAAGGATGTGATTGGCCAAGGAAAAACAGGCTCAGGAAAAACAGCAGCGTTTGGTTTAGGCGTATTATCTAACCTCAACGTTAAGCGTTTTCGCGTTCAAGCTTTGGTGCTATGCCCAACGCGGGAGTTAGCCGATCAAGTCGCAACGGATATTCGCACACTCGGCCGCGCCATTCATAATATTAAAGTGCTCACCTTGTGTGGCGGCATGCCAATGGGGCCACAAATTGGTTCGTTAGAGCACGGTGCACATATTTTGGTTGGTACTCCGGGGCGTATTCTTGACCATTTAGACAAAGGTCGTATCGATCTCTCTGAACTCAATACGTTAGTGCTTGATGAAGCGGACCGAATGCTCGAAATGGGTTTCCAAGAAGCGCTGGATGCGATCATCAATGAAACGCCAACCAGCCGTCAAACATTGCTGTTTAGTGCTACGTTCCCAAATCAAATCAAACAAATTGCGCAGCGGATTATGCGTGAGCCTGAAATGGTCAAAGTTGAATCCACCCATGATACGTCCAGCATTCAGCAATATTTTTATAAAGTAGAGGGTACAGAGGCGCGTGATCGCGCGTTAGAACTGCTGCTTTTACACCATCAGCCTGAATCTGCCGTGGTGTTCTGTAATACAAAGAAAGAAGTACAAAGTGTTGCTGAAGATCTACATCACAAGGGCTTTAGTGTGGTGGAACTGCATGGTGATTTAGAGCAGCGTGACCGTGACCAAGCTTTGGTGCAGTTTGCTAATAAAAGTATCTCCATTTTAGTTGCAACCGATGTGGCGGCACGTGGCCTTGATGTCGATAACTTAGATGCGGTATTTAACTTTGAGTTATCACGTGATCCTGAAGTGCACGTGCACCGCATTGGGCGTACTGGCCGAGCGGGCAGTAAAGGTTTAGCTTTTAGCTTCTTCAGTGACAGTGAAATGCACCGAGTGGCGATGATTGATGAATATATGGATATGCCCATCGAACCTGCTAAATTGCCTGATGCCAGTGCGCTAAACAACGTGCCTTATCAAGCCAATATGGTCACTATCCAGATTGATGGCGGTAAAAAGCAGAAAGTGCGCCCGGGAGATATTCTAGGGGCGTTGACCAGTAACGACGGTATTGACGGTCAATATGTCGGTAAAATTAACATGTTACCGATGCGCAGCTACGTTGCAGTCCATAAATCGGTGGCGAAAAAAGCACTGAAGAAAATGGAAAGCGGTAAGATGAAAGGACGCCAATTTAGAGCACGCCTTCTAAAATAAGCCCCTTCATTTAGAATTAAAGCCAGCGAACAACTCGCTGGCTTTTGCGTTTATGAGGGCTTTGAACTGACGGGTGTCGAATCCAAATAAGCGCTGGCCTGCTCCTTACCCATGTATTTTGCCAGTGTATGCAGCGGAACTTGTTTCAAGTTCACCACAATTAAGCCATCTAACGCATTGTTAAACGCGGGGTCGACATTAAAACAGACGAGCTTGCCATTCATCCCTAAATATTGGCGCAGCAATACAGGAAGACCCTTGCCATTTTCCATTTTTGCTAACACTTTCGACAGCAGAGAAATGCTTGCCAAAGAGGAGAGCAAGTTGGTTTGCCAAAATGTGTTCCCATTGCTCCGTAGTGGAGTGGAAGGTGAAACCAAGGTTGCCTTTTCATGATCATAATGATGAATAGAGAGTGTGGCGGCCATTAATTGTCGCGCGGTGTGGCTGTAATCGTTGCTAATGCTTACTGGGCCAAACAAGTGCGTGTATTGTGGATGACGCGCGACAAACGCAGCAATACCTTTCCACAGCATTAACAGTGAGTTGAGGTTGCGCTGGTATTTCGAGGAAACCACCGAGCGGCCTAGCTCAATACTGGTATCTAGTGTGTTGATGAAGGCTTCATCATACTGAAATAAGCTACGGGAATAGAGCCCTGCTAACCCTTGCTTCGCTATCAGTTCATCCACTAACCCCAAACGATAAGCTCCAACAATTTGACGGTCTTTCTTGTGCCAAACAAAGAGTTGGTAGTAATGGCGATCATACTCATCAAGATCACAAGCTAAGCCGCTTCCTTCACCTACGGCGCGAAAACTCTCTTCACGAATTCGACCAATCTCTTGCAGTATGTGGGGCAACTGCTCGCTTGCGGCGCAATAGACAATCCAATCACCTTGCTCTAAGAGCTTGCTTTCGCTTGGCAGCGCGGCGAGATCTTGCTCGAGTTTCTCTACAATAAGCGCATCAATAATAGGAAGGGGCGATGTTACTAATTCTGGTGAGGATGGCGTTGCAGTGGGTGCTGCACTCATTAAATAGGTATTGAGACGCAGATAATGAACAATGTCCCGTTCTTGTTCAAATGCTTTTACTTCGGAATAGGGGATGGGATTGCCGATGGAAATTTCAATGTTGTGCGCCTGCTTATTCAGTAGCTCGCGGCCGAGCAATGCCGTTCGCAGTAATGGATGAATTCGCCCCGCTTGATAAAACAGAGTGCTATTTTTACCATTAATAAAGATCGGGACGGTGGTGGCTTGGGCGCGTTTAACAAATTTGGCGACGGATTGACTCCATTCGATATCCGACAGTGTTTGCGATCCTTTAGGGTAAGTAGATACCTCACCAGCGGGGAAGATAATCAATAAGCCACCTTGAGCCAAATGAAGGTTCGCATCTCGAATGGCTTGCGCATTGGTGCTGCGAGCACTTTTACTATTGAACACATCGACACCGATAAAGAGCTCACTAATTTCAGGCAGGCGCTTTAGCAACTGATTCGCCAGCACTTTAATATCGGTGCGTACTGAACCAATTAAATCGGCTAATATCACCCCTTCAATTGCGCCCAGCGGGTGGTTAGCGACGATCACCACTGGGCCTGTTTGTGGAATGTTATCGATGCTGCCCAAAGCAAGGCGATATTCGATATTGAGTGCCGCTAGCGTGTAACGCATAAACTCAAAGCAAGAGGGTTTGGCAGGACGCTGCTGATACAGTTTATCCAGTGTTGCAAGCCCAGAGGCCCATTCAACAATTGATTCTGCGACGCCAAATGGAGTGTGTCGTGGTAAACGAAAAGGACTGGCTAGCATAATTACACTCCTTTATTCAGCCACTGGTGCAATAAACCATCACCGTTTTTGAGATCTCGTCGCACCAAAAAAGCCGCACACAACCAAACAAGACAAGCCATCGCAAATAGCAGGCCGCTATCATTGCCGACCACTTCTCCTACTTGGTTAAACTCTGGCATCACAATGCCAAGAGGCGTAAATAAATGAAAGAAAATCGCACCACTCATAATGCCGACGCTCATCAGTGCACCAAGGCCATGCCAGCGGCTAAACAGCAAAATAGAGGCTATCAGTTCAGCCGTTCCGATTAAATACCCGCCATACACAGCAAACCAACCGAGGCCAGACCACGCACCTAAGGTGCCAAAAATATAGTTGGTTTCGTAAGAGCCGGAAAACTTAAAGACAAGCGATTGAATAAAAACAAACGCAATCAAGAGTGAGGGAAGATGTTGGCTAGCTTTAAACGTCATGGTGTGGCTCCTACTACTTAATTAAATTGGGCCAATTTTTATCGGCCTGTTGGATGTGCACCGCTTGGTTGGCATCCCATAATGTTTTGATCTTTTTGTCGTAATTGAGATAGAGCTTGCCGTCGACAATCGCCCATTGATTGGGATCTCCCGGAGCAAAATCATTCTTTTCAGAGACGGCCCAAGCGCAGTAGCCGCCATATTGCGGCGCATATTGGTTAGGGTTATTCAGAAACAGTTCAAGGTTCTCTTTTGAAGAAAAATACCACTGCGCATTTTTATAAAGGGTCGAAAAATCGGAGGAGCCTTTTACTGGCTCTCCTTCGGTGAAGTAGGCGACGGTGTCATAGCCACTCAGCGCTTTATTGCTCAGAAAGCTGGTGTAAATTTCATCCTCAGCGAGGCTCACGTTGCTGACAAGTAGTAGTAATAGTCCTAGTAAACGTTTCATTGTTGATTCCTCATAAATTGGCGACCCAAGGCGTGGTTTTGTCGATCTCATCGCGCTGCTGGTGGAGTGATGTCTCACTGAGCTGTAAGCAAGGTGAACCTGAGATATAGGTCATATACTGCTGCTGTTGTGTGACGCGTAAATAGGTAAAGCTAACGGTGTGCGCATCTTGACGATGCATACAGGGTGCCCAATGTGGATGGGCGACATGGTGGTGGGCGTGAAACTTTAGTCGCTGTTGCACACTATCTTCCTCGGCGATTAAAGCTTGATAGAGCTGCGAGCGGTAGTGTTGCACCTGTTCTAAATCGACACTGGATGAAAATAGAGGCGATTGCGTCACCGCGATTTGGCTCTGTTCACCATTCCACGCCAGAGCCATTACATTGCCTTGTACATCAGTTAAATCAGGGTCGAAAGCAAGCAAAGTGAATGGTGCAAATTGCTGAAGGTTGAGCTGTGCAAACGCTTGGATAACCTTCTCAACACTGATTTGACTGGATAAATGCTTAAGCAATTGACCGCGGCTCACTAAGCGTTCGGCATCGGCTCCTTGGGGGATTTTACCTTGGTAATTATTGAGCAAGCACAAAGCCAAACCGCATTCATTAAGGCTGATCCAACTGCCTCCACCAGCAGGATCAATCGGCATCAACACTTCAACACCAGCTTGTGTGTATTGTTTAGGCGGCAACGCTAATGGGCGGTTTTTTTGTTCATCACGGTTAAAAAACAGATGATAGCCGTGTTTGTCGAGTAACCAAGAAACTGAGCACATGTTATTGCCCCCGAATGAAGGAGGCCGTGGCTGGCGCTAAGCCGAAAGCGGCATCAGTTTCTACATGCAGCAAATGAGCAACCACTTTAGCCATCGCAAAATGGTGCTGTGCATGCAAAGTGGCGAAGCTTAACTCTCGCTCCCATGTTGATGAGAGAGAGCACACTTGCGTTTCCTGCAATGAGGTTTCAACAAGTACCGTAACGGATTTTTGGAGTGAGGCCGAGCACTGCGTTAACCATTGAATTAAATACTCAATTTCGGCCAAGGCCGCAGCGCGGGACGTCTCAACGAGGTGGCCCCGGCGGCGTTGGTTGTAATCAATAGTGCTAGTTGAGTTAGCCAGCGCATGAAACAGATCCAACCAATGACGAAAATGTTGCCCCACTGAACTGGCGACAATTGGCGTGGCTAAGTGGGTGTAGTGCCTATCTTCTAACTGTTCGAGAAACTGGTGCGCTTGTTCCAGTGTTTCAATGCCGCCTTGGATCACGGGGGCATGATTAGGCTGCGATGCGCTTTGTTGTGAACTTGTGGTGATTGCAAACATATTTCTATCCCTATGATTGTTCTTATGGATAAGGTTAATCCGTGTTTGGGTAATGTTCGGTTAAGGCCTTTTCTTTGCGCCAAGCGTTCAGCAGTTCAGCCATTTTGGGTGTTTGATGGCCTAACTTTCGCTGTTGCGCACCAATGTCGAATAAGATTCGGTACTGTCTGAGTAAGGTCGAGAAGATCTCACGCAGCGGTGTTTCTCTATCCCAAATATGAGCGGCTTCACTGCTTGCGCCATTGATTTCCAAAATCGTGAACTGTTCTCCAGCCATCAATTGGTGAATATTGGCAAACTTGATATCGAGCCGCCCATAGTGAAACCCGTCAACATTGTTAAAAATCTCATCTAACTTGTTGGTGAGAGCGCGAGTAATGTAACGGTTACCATTGCGGAAAATCGATCCGCGACTATGGCTGCCCGCAAAGGCGAGTTGAAACTCCTGCCCTGCTTCAAGAACCCAATCGAGCTTCTCAAGGTGGCGAGGAAAATAGAGATGAGGGAGTTGCCCTGCGCGTGGGCAGCGTTCAATTAACTGCTTTAAAGTGTGAATGCCATCCCCAGTGACAAACGGGGCATACTTAAGTGTGATGGAAATAATGTTGCCTTGAGCCTCACCGGGATAGCGCACATAAAATACGCCAGCTTCAGCCTGATACGGCGCTTTTTGTTGCAGTAAAAAACGGGCATTAATCGGAAATGATTGAATGTAGTCACTCAGTTGCTGTTCATTTTGCAGCAGTTTGACGCCAACGCCGCGGCAGCCTAAATCTGGTTTAGCGACAAGAGGGAAATTCAACGATGCTTGTTGCATTGCAGACAAAGCCTGCGCCGTTTGCTGATCCAAAGTCTGATGGCTTTTCGTTCGGGTGATAAAGGGCGATATCCACTGCTGAGCGTATTCACCGGCTAGATTAAGAATGTCGTGTTTTGACTCTCCAACCATGCCGCTGAGCTTGATGCCGGGGTTTGCAATTAAGGGTAAGCCCCAGTTGCCATAACGCAGCCCTTGCAGCAGGCTTTGAATCACCACCGGAGTGTAGAAAAACCAACTGGGCAGAAATTCATAAGGAGAAATGCTGCGTTTGGTGTCTTGCTCTAAAAGCGGCATACCCGCGTTGATTTTGCCATGTGCAATGCAAGGTATTTCTAATTTGGCGTTCATGACAATCCTTTAGAAAATGATTTGTTGAGAAGACGATTAGTGAGCATTAATAGCCCAACCGCGATAGGAATAATGATCCATTGATAATGAGAGGACTGTTGCCAAACCTGACTCCCTAGGTAATAAAGCGTTGAAAAAACGATCAGTGTCCACAGTGCTGTGGCCGTCAGTACGGAGCACAGAAATAGCGCCAACGGAATAGAAAAAAAGCCGCTCAAAGTAAAGCCCACCGTTCTTAGGCCGGGGACAAAGCGAATAATAAACAGATTTAAAAAAGTATGATGGTGCAGTTTGCGACGGACGGTTCGAAAATGTTTATTGGTCAGCGCTTGATAACGAAGCGGACGAACGCGTTGTGCCACTTGGCCTAAGTAATACAAACCGAGATCGCCACTAACAATGCCGACAAAAATAGCCAACAACGCCAAGCCGGGGGGCATGAGATTTTGCAAAGCCAGTGTGGCGGCGGTGACAATAGCGACATCCTCTAACAAATAGGAAAGCAAAATTACGCCGATGAATAGTAAAGTCAGTGAATGACTTTCGGCTGTTAGAAAGGTTTGAATGTCGATAGCAAGCCCCACACTTCCTCCTTAGCAAATTATGATCAAGTATAGAATAAGGCGCTGATTGCGCTTTTATTCTCATTACGAGGACAAAGACCTGCCAAAGAATAGAAAAATTGCATATTTGATGATTTTTTATAATTAAATTTAATCAAACTAATGTTTGAAAATTAAACAGAGGTTGTAACGAGCCTTAAATGAAGCGTGGATAGTCAAGAACCATCAAGATCAGAGTTAGGGTTGTCGAGCGGGAAATAAAAAACGCAGCGAAAGGCTGCGTTTGTGGGATGAAAGCGCCTTAATTCATTGGCCTCTTTCAATCGATTTGAGTGGGGTTATTGGGTAAGGTCAATCCTGTAAACCGCAAAACCAACCTCATCGTTTTCCACCAAAGTCATTGGGTATTGGCCTTTCTCTTTGATGAACTGTGCTGCTTTCTCACTTGGAGAGGTTTCAAAACGAATATCTAATGCAGTATTGGTTTTAATCGGAGCAAACGACCAGTTGTTATCAGCACTTGGCGTAACTTGACCTTTTTCTTTACTCACGCGCGAAATGTAGTTGGCAACGGCCGTGCGGTTTTCGTCGGGTGAGTCAAAGGCAACAAATTGTGCGCCCGTGCCTGCAAATTTATTGCTGTAAGCGCGGTAGTTATTGGTGGCGACAATAAAGGTCTGTTTTACATCGATAGGTTTACCTTGATAAGTTAAGCCTACAATGCGCTCAGCATCTTTATGCGCCACTTTGCAATCACCATCGTATTTGGCGGGTTGAGTCACATCGATTTGGTAATTCACCCCATCCATCACATCAAAGTTATACGTGCGGAAATCAGCCCAATTGATCAAGGATTGTGGTTGAGTGCTGTGCGGATCAATCTGATTAAACTGCCCCGCGCTGCATTCCAACCACTCCTTCACTTCTTTACCCGTCATTTTCAGCGCGACTAATGTATTAGGGTAAAGATAGAGATCTGCTGCGTTACGAAATGTCAGTTGGCCAGCTTCGACTTCAGTGAAACCAGCAGGATCATCTTTACGGCCACCAACTTTGAAAGGGGCTGCGGCCGATAACACCGGCAAACCATCAAGATCAGGGTCGCCTTGAATAAAGCGTTCCACATAATCTTTTTGTGCAAGGTTAACGATTTGCACGGTTGGGTCATCTTGTACCAAGGCTAAAAAGCTGTACATCACATCATTCGCTTGGCCAATCGGTTGATTCACGAAATCTCGCGTGCCTTTGTGGTCTGACTCTAAGGCTTTCACTATGCCTGTATCGGCTGCTGCCAATGATTTCTTATTGGCTTTATCGAAGATTGGGCGAGCTTGGGATTGACCATTCACGACTGACCATTGGCCATCTTTGCTTTGCAAAGTCAGATCCATCACACCAACATGGCTACCCCAGCGCCCCGGCATGACAGCGGTTACGCCATTAATAGTGCCTTTAGTCACATCTGCTCCTGGCAGTTTGGCAAAATCTTGGCTAGGGAATACCGCGTGAGAGTGACCAAAAGCAATCGCGTCAATGCCTTCTACTTGGGTGAGGTAGTAAACCGAGTTTTCTGCACCAACGGAATATGGGTTAGCTGAGACACCAGAGTGCGGGATCGCCACGATCACATCGGCACCCTCTTTTTTCATCTGCGGGATCAGCTCCTCGGCTGTTTGCTTGATGTCTTTGGCAAACACTTTGCCATCCAGGTTTTTCTTATCCCACACCATGATTTGTGGTGGGACAAAACCAATGTAACCCACTTTAATTTGGTGCTCTTTGCCATCGGTATCTTTGAACGTGTGCGTTTTAATGAGATAGGGATTGAAGAGGTGTTTGCCCGTTTGTTGGTCATAGACGTTGGCATTGACATATGGGAATGCGGCGTCGTTAATACTCTCCTTTAAAAAGGACAAACCGTAGTTAAATTCATGATTACCAATGTTACCCACATCGTAGCCGAGCTGATTCATCGCTTTGTAAACTGGGTGAACCTCACCAACCTTAATGCCTTTGGCGGCCATATAGTCACCCATTGGGCTACCTTGGAGCAAATCACCGTTATCGACCAAAATGCTGTTTTCGACTTCGCTGCGCGCTTGCTTCACTAACGTCGCCGCACGGGATAAACCAATCTGGTTCGATGGCTTGTCTTTGTAGTAATCGTAATCCATCACATTGGTGTGAATATCGGTCGTTTCGACGATACGCAGTTTAATGGTGTCCGCCATTGCTGGGCCAGCCATTGCTAACATACCGCTCAAAATCGCGATGGAGAGAGGTTTCACTGCCACTTTCATTGTGTACTCCAGTTAGGGGTAGGGAACAAATAACTCGTCTAATGTAACAAAATCTTATGAAACGATGATTTCAATGAATATCAATTTGTGATGTTACGCGTTAACTCACCGGCATTCTGTCGACAAGATCTCATCATTGATTGGCTTTTAATCAGAGAGATAGTCACTTCTTATTCGGAATTATCCATTCCCTTATCAGCTTTTGATATAAAAAATGAAATTTTAGAATTTCAGGTAATATGAAGAGCCCGCCATAATGCATCCATGAATTAAGTTATGGATAACAACAATGAGTACGACGGAAACCATTTCTCAGTTGCCAATCAAAGGGCCGCGCTTAGTTGCGGTCAACAATGATGCTTTGGCAAGTAGCGCTCCATCGTACGTCAAAAGCCAATTGACCTGCGGTGAAGTGGCTTTGATTGGTGCAGGGCCGGGCGACCCAGAACTGCTGACGCTCAAAGCGTTGAGCTTTCTACAACAAGCCGACGTGGTGTTGTACGACTACCTAGTGTCTGATGAAATTATGGCGCTGGTGCCGAGCGATACCATCTTAGTCTGCGTGGGTAAGCGCGCTGGACACCACAGTGTTCCTCAAGAAAAAACCAATCAATTGCTGATCGATTTTGCACAGCAAGGTTACAAAGTCGTGCGTATTAAAGGCGGCGATCCGTTTATGTTTGGCCGCGGTGGTGAAGAGTTGGAAGTGCTGTTTGATGCGGGGGTGAAATTTCAGGTGATCCCCGGTATTACAGCGGCGGCAGGCGCAACGGCCTATGCGGGAATTCCACTGACTCATCGTGATTATGCGCAATCCGCTCTGTTTGTCACCGGCCACCTTAAAGCGGAAAACGATGACATGGATTGGTCAACACTGGCGCGTGGTAATCAAACCTTAGTCATTTACATGGGCTTGATGAAGTCGAGTTATATCCAGCAGCAGTTGGTTGAACATGGACGCCAAGCCAACACACCAATCGCGATTATTGAGCGCGGTACTCAGCGTTCGCAAAAAGTCTTCAAAGGGCAGCTCTGTGACTTATCACAACTGGCGGAACAGGCGCAGGCTCCGGCCTTGATTGTGGTGGGCGAAGTGGTGGCGCTGTCGGAAAAACTGCATTGGTTTGGTGAACAACCCGCGCAGCAAAACCAAGTAAATTATGCCTAATTGCAAGCCTAGTCAGTTAGTTCCAACTCAATACTCAAACCAATTTCTCATTGCACAAGGCTCGCAATGCGAGCGAAAAGGAAGCATGAAGATGGATCAACAACGCTTAACCCATTTACAACAGCTCGAAGCCGAAAGTATTCATATTTTACGTGAAGTGGCTGCTGAATTTGATAACCCAGTAATGATGTATTCGATTGGTAAAGACTCTTCGGTGATGCTGCATTTAGCGCGCAAGGCTTTTTATCCGGGGAAAATTCCGTTTCCTTTGCTGCATGTCGATACTGACTGGAAGTTTCGCGAGATGATTGAATTTCGTGATCGTATGGCGCACAAGTATGGTTTTGAGCTTTTGGTACACAAAAACCCAGAAGGGATCGCGATGGGGATCAGCCCTTTTGAGCATGGTTCTTCAAAGCATACCGACATCATGAAAACCCAAGGTTTAAAACAAGCGTTGAACCAATATGGTTTTGATGCTGCTTTTGGTGGTGCGCGTCGTGATGAAGAGAAATCACGCGCGAAAGAGCGTGTTTATTCTTTTCGTGATAAGAACCACACGTGGGATCCGAAGAACCAGCGTCCGGAGCTATGGAAAACCTACAACGGCCAAATCAATAAAGGTGAGAGCATTCGTGTTTTCCCGTTGTCGAACTGGACTGAATTGGATATTTGGCAATACATCTATTTGGAAAACATCGAGATCGTACCGCTGTATTTATCGGACATTCGCCCAGTTGTCGAACGCGATGGGATGCTGATCATGGTTGATGATGAGCGGATGAAGCTGCAACCTGGAGAAGAAGTTCAGCACAAGAGTGTGCGTTTTCGCACGTTAGGTTGTTATCCACTTACTGGCGCAATTGAATCAGAGGCCAATACGCTAACGGGCATCATTGAAGAGATGTTGGTGGCCACTTCCAGTGAACGACAAGGCCGCGCCATCGACCACGATCAATCAGGATCGATGGAATTGAAAAAACGCCAAGGTTATTTCTAAGCCTCTAAGGAAAGATTATGAATAGTGCAGTTCAGGCTCAGCTTTCTGAGATCGGTATTGAAGCTTATCTCACGCAACACCAGCACAAATCGTTACTGAGATTTCTGACTTGTGGCTCAGTTGATGATGGAAAAAGTACCTTGATTGGTCGTTTGCTTCATGACACAAAACAGATTTATGAAGATCAACTGGCCGCCGTCCATTCCGATAGCCAGCGTGTTGGCACGACGGGCGAGCGCCCCGATTTAGCTCTGTTAGTTGATGGCCTGCAAGCGGAACGTGAGCAAGGGATCACCATTGACGTGGCGTATCGCTATTTCTCTACTCAAAAGCGCAAATTCATCATTGCCGATACTCCGGGGCATGAGCAGTACACGCGCAATATGGCGACGGGCGCATCCACTTGCGATCTCGCAGTGATTTTGATCGATGCCCGTAAAGGCATTTTGGATCAAACGCGTCGCCACTCATTCATTGCCAATCTGTTAGGTTTGAAGCATTTTGTGGTGGCGGTGAATAAGATGGATTTGGTCGATTACTCACAAGATCGTTTTGAGCAGATCCGTCAAGACTACGTGGAATTTTCAAAGCATCTGCAAGGTGATACTGATATTCAGATCATCCCGCTTTCTGCTCTGGAAGGGGACAACGTGGTCGAAGCAAGCCAACATATGCGTTGGTATCAAGGCCCATCACTGCTGGAGCTGCTTGAAACAGTGGACGTTGATCAGCAAAAAGGAGCCGGTGAGTTTCGTTTTCCAGTGCAGTATGTGAACCGACCGAATCTCGATTTTCGCGGTTTTGCTGGCACGATTGCAGCGGGCAGCATCAGCGTTGGAGATGCAATCACCGCACTTCCGTCCGGAAAAACATCCACCGTGGCACGTATTGTTACTTTCGATGGAGATTTGCCGCAAGCGCAAGCAGGCCAAGCGGTGACGTTAACGCTCAGCGATGAAATTGACATCAGCCGTGGTGATCTTATTGTGCTGCAAGGAGCGCAGGTTGAATCAACTAACCATCTATTAGCCGATGTGGTCTGGATGACAGAACAACCGCTCAAAGCCGGGCGTGAATACAACATCAAAATTGCAGGTAAGAAAACCGTCGGCCAGTTGCAAGCGGTGCGTCACCAGTACGATATTAATAATTTATCGACTTATCACAGTGAAGAGTTGCCGCTCAATGGCATTGGCTTGTGTGAATGGTCGCTAACAGAGTCGATCGCGCTGGATAAATACTTAGACAGTGCCAATACTGGTGGTTTTATCATCATCGATCGCCTGACGAATGTGACGGTGGGGGCGGGCTTAGTTCGAGATAGTTTGCAAAACATCGCTCATGCTCAAAGCACCCACTCTGCATTTGAAGTGGAATTGAATGCCTTGATCCGCAAGCACTTTCCACACTGGGAAGCCAAAGATCTTCGTCAGTTACTCAAGGCTTAACTGTGGTGATTCGCTGGGAGGGATTGCCGCTTACAGCGTCCCTCTATTGGCTAGTTTGAGGCAACAAAGGATTGAGTAATGAGTACGAATTTGGCCAATAAAGATGAAAATGTTGTCTGGCATCAGCATACGGTGGATAAGTCGTTCCGCGCCAACTTAAAACAACAACAACCAGCAGTATTGTGGTTTACGGGGCTGTCAGGGGCGGGAAAATCAACTATTGCTGGTGCGTTGGAACAGCGTTTAGCTCAACTCGGGTATCACACCTATTTACTCGATGGGGATAATGTACGCCACGGCTTGTGCAGCGACCTTGGGTTCTCAGAGCAAGATCGGCGAGAAAATATTCGCCGTATTGGTGAACTCGCGAAGCTGATGGCCGATGCTGGGTTAATCGTGTTATCAGCATTCATTTCACCGCATCGCGCTGAGCGTCAATTAGTGCGCGATATGCTGCCACAAGGTGAATTCATCGAAGTGTTTGTCAATACCAAGTTGGACGTGTGCGAGCAGCGCGACCCGAAGGGGCTGTATAAAAAAGCGCGCGCTGGTGAAATCAGTAATTTTACGGGTATTGACTCTGAGTATGAGTCGCCGCAAAACCCTGAGATCGATCTTGCGGCTGGCGAAAAAAGCATTGATGAGCTGGTGGAAATTTGCCTAACAGCGCTGCAAGTACGAGCGATTATCGCCTAATGTAGAAGAGGGCTCATCAGCTTGAGCCCTTTATTTTTGAGGCTAGACGGCGTGATGAAAAGAGCTGCTGGCAACTTCGGTGTGGACAGTGAATTTCTGGCTAAGCACCGCCAACATTTGATCGTAGTATTGCATATTCGGTTTATTACCTAGTAGCTTACACAGCTCATTGCCAGTGGGACTGAAACGGTAATAGAGCAGCCTTACCCCTTTACTCATCGATTGCAGTGACAGATTCTTGCCTTGATAGGTCAACAGCAGTGCCGGTTCAAGTTCAATTTCTCCAGATTCCAGTTCAGTGGCATGCAGTAAGCCAAGCTCGATCAGTACCAACAGGCTCGAATAGGGTAATTGGAAACTACCCATATTGATGACAAATGTGTTGATGCGTTTTCCTAAACTAAAAATACCGTTAGTAGCACGAATGCCGACCAACAGCTTGCGGCTGTTATCGCTGCCAAAACAGCAGGCTAACGCTGAGGCTTTTTGGAGTATCTGCGCCTCTTTCGGTGTCATGTCTTGTAATACTTGCAGTGCTTTCATTGAGGTTGAACCGGGGTTGGTCACCTCGCGTTTGAGCACTTGCGCCCAAAGTCGCTGCATCGAAGAGTTGTGGATGTCTTGCGCCATATCGAAAAAACGGTGTAACCAATCTTGATCAGGCTCTCCCGCGGTCTCATTTTTACAAGAGACATGCGCCAGTTTGACGATCTGCTCTAGGTTTTTTTGTCGCTGCTCTTTACGTTGCTGTTCTCTAAATAAGGCGCGATCAAGCGAGGTTTTTTCTGGCGGATCCGTTTGTAGCAGCGCATCTAAGCCGTGATATTGAGCAATATTCAAAATGCGACTACCACTGTCTTTGATATAGCTCGATTTTTTTTCGTGGCTTTGACCTGAGTTGGCTTGATGTTCAATCACTACAGGGTTGTTGGTATCTGCCATTTTATGTCCGCTTCAATCACCCATTTCATTCATGGATTAAAATGTAACGTGTAACGCATTTTCCATCTAGGAAAAACATTCGTTCTAGATCATAAATTTGCGCTATCCCTAATGATAATAACTTGTTAAAATTGTTATCGGAATTTATGGGGCGCTTATGAAGTGTTGGAAAGAAAATAGACTGAAAAAGCACCTATCGATTACTTTACTATTGTTGATATATGTCGCTTTGCTAGCGTATTTATCTAAATATATCGTTTAGTTTAGATGAATCAATAGGTTGCTATTTTGTTAACTACATGTCGTCGTATTCTTCGATCGCAGTGCCTTCGATCACATACGCTGTTTCGGCCAGATCGTGGCTAACACTTTCGGTTTTCAGTGTCCCAATCAGATAAATTACATCCCAGAGCTGCTGGATTGGAGCACCTTGCGGATATTTCACATAAATAATTTGGTTTGGTGGCGGTGGCGGCACGTGAATGCATGCGCCAAAGTAGGGCACCAGTAGAAACTCAGTAACGTTATTGGCGTCACCTTCCAGTGGGATCACAAAGCCGGGTATTTTGACCATGCTGCCATTGAGCTCTTTTCTAACCCCGCCGATTTTTGATTGTGCAGCCGTCATTTCGCCATCATGGTTCAATGCAGGCATACCATCGGCGTTGAATTGGTTACGTTCGTTCTCGGGGATCAGATCGATCCAATCGAGCGTCAGTACTTGTTCATTACTCTGTGCGTACATCGGTAACAAGCCTGATAGCAGCAGCGTGCTGATAAGCAGTAGTTTTTTCATCGTTAAGTCCTAAATTCGAATGGTCATTCCATCGCTAAGTGATTGTCTATAGGCGCGTAGAGCTGGGATAACACCAATAATAATGCCAGCCAGCTGTACATAAGCTAATAATTGCCACTCATAGCTGCTTAAGGTGCTGAGTGTGATTTGAATGCCATAATGCTGCGCAATAAAAGGTTGCGCCAGTGCGAGCAGTGAATATAACCCCGCTAATCCAACGCAGATGCCAATAAAGGTCAGCGTCGTCGCTTCGCTGATAAGCAGAGCAAAAATATGTTTAGGTTGTGCGCCCATGGCGCGCAGAATCGCCATTTCACGGCGTCTTTCCTGCAAGCTTGTCAGTAAGCTGCTGAGCATGCCAAGTAACCCGGCTGCTACCACAAAGACCGACACCGCCATTAAAGCTTGTTCTGCCATTGACATCATACCCCACAGTTCTTGCAGAGCGACGCCGGGCATAATGGCGCTCAAAGGTTCTTGGCGATAGTTATTGATTTCACGTTGCAGTGCAAAGGTTTGAATTCTCGATTTTAAACCGATCAACATGGCGGTGATCTGCTTGGGTTGGAAGTTGTGTTGTTCAAGTTGCTCTTTGGATGGTGAATTGCCTAAATGCGCACCCGATTCCCAACCCACGTGAATGGCTTCAATCGCTTCTAATGAGACATGCACCGTTTTGTCTACGGGCGTTCCCGTTGGCGCTAAAATACCCACTACTTTGAAAGGGAGGTTGTCGTGGCGGCTAAAACTCACATCGCTGATCCCATGCGCAATAATGATGTCACTGCCAATATGATAACCTAAGGTTTTGGCGACATCAGAACCCAACACCGTTTCAAATAAACCATGAAATTCAGTGCCTTGAGAGAATGTGAGTGGTTGCTTACTTCCATATTTGAAATGCTCGAAATAATGGTGATTGGTGCCCATAACGCGAAACCCTTGGTGTGAGTCACCCAATGAAATGGGGATCGCCCACTTGACGCTGCGATGTTCACTGAAGGCTTGGTAGCTTTTCCAGTCGATATTATTGGTGGCATTGCCAATTCTAAATACCGAATAGAGCAGCAAGTTGACTTGTCCAGAGCGGCCACCGACGATTAGATCCGTCCCTGAAATGGTGTTGGCAAAGCTCTCTTTAGCTTGAGTTCGAATGCGTTCAACCCCCATTAACAGAATGACTGAAATGGCGACCGTCAGAATGGAGAGTAGTGCTGTGGTTTTGCGGTTAAGTACGCTTTTCCACGCCAGATTGGTAATTACATTCATGCTGTCACTCCTGCCTGATTCAATTGAGGGAGGTAAACTGCGCGGTCAAATAAAGCTTCTAAGGTGGGATCGTGGCTCACAAACACCAGCGTTGAACCTGCCCGATTCGCCTCTTCCAATAACAGTTCGATAAACGCGAGTCGATTGTCGTGATCCAGCGCAGAGGTTGGCTCATCGGCGATGATCAGCTTGGGTTCTCCAATCAGTGCTCTCGCCGCCGCGACACGCTGCTGCTGGCCAATACTCAGTTCGATAACCGGTTTAGTCAGTAGTTCAGGTGCAAGATGTAAGCGAGTGAGTAACTGTTTTGCTTTCTCAATCAGATCGCCTGCAACATTCTGCTTGCGAGTGCTGGAAAAATGGCAAGGTAGCGTAACGTTTTCAATCACTGAGAGATAAGGCAATAAATTAAATTGTTGGAAAATGTAGCCAATGTGATCGGCTCGAAAACGATCCCGTTGACGGGAAGTTAACGTCGACAGGTTGGTGCCTAAAATAGAGACCTCCCCTCGTTGTGCTTGGTTGATCCCAGTCAGTAAGCTCAGTAAGGTCGATTTGCCACAACCACTTGGCCCTTTAATAAAAAGGTGCTCTCCACGTTTTACACAAAGATCCTGGATAGATAAGGCTGGTTGTGAGCTATTCGGCCAACGAAATTCGACCTCTTTCAATTCAATGACAGACGTCAGCGATAGAATATGCAAATCACTCATTGTGAATTCCTTTAACGACAGTGAACCTAGAGTAAGTGTGTGCTTACTCTAGGTTGTTGCTTATACGCCTTAAAACGTAATGCGAGTGCTGTTTGTTTTCAACTCAGAGGCAGATTGTGCTTTGTCTGTCAGTACATTGGCAGAGATAGTTTGGGTATTTGGGAACAAGTTAAACCATTGCGTGTCGAGGTACTGCAATTGCGGCATGTTATCGCAGTGATATTGGTACTGAATCGTGAATTCACCGTGACCACTGTGCTCGCCTTCATCATGCACATCTTTTTTATGGTCATGGTTTGCGTGTTGAGCATCTTTATCTTGATGTTTATCATCATGTTTTTCATGATTGTCGTGGTCGTGGTCGTGGTCGTGGTCGTGGTCGTGGTCGTGGTCGTGGTCGTGGTCGTGGTCGTGGTCGT
>Ga0075011_10000400_pt1 | contig 22951 bp, 19 predicted proteins | sample TARM_MetaG_T_14_FD_72354 | JGI IMG/M metagenome (GOLD analysis project Ga0075011, IMG submission 72354) | Freshwater microbial communities from Pennsylvania, USA, analyzing microbe dynamics in response to fracking - TARM_MetaG_T_14 | ecosystem: Environmental > Aquatic > Freshwater > River... | reverse complement strand
TCTTCCAAGGAGCGGTGTTCACGATCGCCGTAGGTTGATTCGAGGTAAAGGATTTGCGTATGCGACGCCGGTGTGAGCGCATTGAGTAAAAGCCTGTTTTTACTGCCCAAATCGCCTGAAAAAATAACACTTTTACGCACATTCTCTTCTTCGTATTCGACGTTCACGTAAGCACTCCCCATAATGTGCCCCGCATTGTGCAACGTGATCTTTAAAAACGGCGCAAGGGCTATGGTCTGTTCGTACGCGACTCGACGCATTTTTCGCGCAAAAACCATTTCGACATGTTCTTTGGTGTAAAGCGGCTCTTGTACGCTGTTTTCTTCGCCTCTGCGCAACGCTTTTTTAAGTTGGGTTTGGTACTCTTCTTCCAAAAGCGCGGCACTGTCGAGCAACATAATATACGCAATATCCAAGGTTGCTTCCGTGGCAATGATCTCGCCGCGAAAGCCCTCTTTGACCAATTTGGGAACGCGCCCGATATGGTCGTTATGCGCATGGGTCAAGATCAGATAATCGATACTCGCGGCATCAAACCCCAAAGGGGCATAATTATCCCTCCATTGCGCTCCTTGGATCATACCGCAATCGATTAAAATCCGTACCGAACTTACATCCAATAAATGACACGAACCCGTGACCGTAGAGGCCGCACCGTAACTCGTCACTTTTGCCATCGTTTATCCTTTGAATACGATTTTTGCCAAGCGCTAAAGACGACGCACACCGGATCATCTTAAAAATCCACACGCCTTTGGTGCCTTTACCTCTTGCAAAATACGTTTACAAGAGGGTTAATGTATAAACTTATCAATAATTTCTTGATACTTTTTCTCGATCACATGTCGCTTCTTTTTAAGCGTATTGGTCAACTCTTCTCCCACGGTAAATTCTTTGTCCAGAAAGTGGATATTTTGCAGCGTTTCAAAAGGTTTAAATCCTTTGGTATGGTGTAGAAGTTCGTTCATTTCACCTTTTAGTTTCGCGACAATTTGCTTGTCGTCCATCACCTGCTCGATCGTTTGAACCGCTTTGTCGAAATGCTCCGCCACATAGACTTTGAGTTTTTCAAAATCGGGTACGATCAGCGCACCCAAACCTTTTTTGGCATGTCCGACCAAAATTGCGTCGGTAATGAAGGGCAACATCGAAAGCGTCGACTCGATACGGCTCGGATCGACGTTTTCGCCATTGGCAAGTACGATAATCTCCTTGGAACGTCCCGTAATGACGAGTTCGTTTTTTAGCGTCAGTTTTCCCAAATCACCCGTTTTGAAGAAGCCCTCTTCGCTAAAACTTTTGGCGTTTTCTTCGGGGTTTTTATAATAACCGCTCATGACCTGCTCGCCTTTGACCCATATTTCGCCGACTTCGCCCGCACCTAAATATGCCCCGTCTTTCGAGACGATACGGATTTGCGTTCGAGGTACGACAGGACCTAACGTCGAAAAAGTGTCGCAAAGCACCGAACGTCCCGCAATCGTCGGCGCGCATTCGCTCATACCGTAGGCGTTAACGATACGAATGCCGATCGCATCGATCCATTCATCGAGAAAATCGGGCAAAGTACCGCCGCCGCTCACGGCAAGGCGTAGTCTTCCGCCGAATTTTTCTTGCACCAAAGAGAGCTTTTTTTTGGCAAAGCGATTGAGTGGAGCCAGTAAAAGACGTTGAAAGTATGCAGGTATTTTTGTACGACATGTCAGCCAAAAAGAGGGCTTTTCAAAACAGGGTAATTGATCTTTGAGGATGCGATCCGCACGATTGTACGCCGCCGAAATCGCAACGAGCTTTTTAAAAATCTTTGCTTTTTGGGGGTCTTTTTTCTCTAAGGTCGTATTGATTTTCGTGTACATCGACTCCCAAAGCCTCGGAACCGTTGCGACGATCGTCGGTTTATAGCGTTCCAAATCCGCCGCAAACGTCTTTAGCGTCGAGTAAACGATGCAACACCCGTGCGACATTGCAACGTATTCGGCGGCACGCTCGAAAATATGCCACGAAGGTAAGATCGAAACCCATACGTCTTCACTTTGCAGCGCAATGAGCGGAGGAAGTTCGCGAACGTTGTACATCACGTTTTGATGGCTCAATACGACGCCTTTGGGCGTACCGGTCGTACCGGACGTATAAATCAGCGTCAAGGTATCCGTCTCGCTCAAACGCTCTTTTTGCCTCTTAAACGCGTCGACGTCGTCTTGATAAACGGTTTTATCTTTTAAAAGGTCATTGTAAGAATAAAGATGATTAAGGAGCGAGTGCACTTTGGGTGCTTCGACGATAAAAATCGCTTTAAGTTCTTGATTTTTGAGCATAGCTTCGTGTTGAGCATAGGTTTTTTCGTTTTCAACGATCAAGAAATCGGCTTCGGAGTGCGAAAGGATAAACGCTAACTCCTGCGTAGGCGTGTCGCACCCTCTGGGAATACTGATCGCACCGAGCGAAAGCAACGCCATATCGGTTACGATCCACTCGTAACGATTGTCGCAAAGCAACATAACTTTAGAATTTTTGTCGATTTTTTTGGCTTTAAAAGCCCGAGAGAGCACTAAAACGTCGTCGAAGAGTTTGGCATACGTGACTTCAAACTCCTGATCGGCAACGTTGTAAATAAAGGCTTTGTGATCTTTATAGCGTTCACAGACGCTCAGGAAAAGGTGAAAAAGCGTATTGTCCGCGCGATGCAAGCATAATCCTTAAATGAAAAAATTACTTTGATTGTAATCTATCTTTGTAAAAGGGAAGCTTATCTTTGGCGAAAGGATTTCAAAACCGATACGATAATAGCAATTTGGAGCACTAAAAGCAAAACATGTAATGCGTAAACTTGTTCTATTTTCTGCGTCGTACCGCACCATTCGATAGCTTTGTAAAAAAGATAGGCGACGATCATACCGATCAGGTAGCCTTTTTGTTTCATAACGTCGGCAAGAGAGAGCAATGCGGTACGCTTTAACGCCAAGGTTTCGATACGGATGAGATACCCGCCGAAGACGAAAATCGTTTGGTACGAAAGGTAGATAAATAAAGCGTTGAGATAACTCAACTTAAACGCCAAAAAAGCCAAAACACTCCCTAGCGTTACGACTTCGACGAGCAACGAAATGCGGTAAAACACGAGAAGATTCATCATCTTCTCGTAAAATTTCGCTACAACCAGTAACCCGATCGCCAAAGCGATACCGCCCAAAGAAAACACCGAAGGCTCAAGCGGTGTATACAGCACAAAAACACTCCCGACCGTCACGCCGAAAAAGAGGGAATTTAAAAGCTTGTACCAAAGATACGGTCGTAACGCCAAGCGCATTAAAATCTCGCCTCTACACCTGCGTAGTAGCTTCGCTCCGCCGACGCGTATCCGTATACCGTTTGATAGTAACGATCGAAGAGGTTATTGACTTTTACGTATACGTCCCATGTTTTATCGATATGGTACGTCATTTTGGTATTAGCGACAAAATAATTGCCCGTTTCATGTGTCGTAAAACCGTCTTGGCGCGATCCGACGTAAGTTCCGTTCAACGTCCAAGCCACCTGTTTAACAGGCATATATGTGGTATAAAACGTTGTTTGGTATCGTGGGACGTTAGGGAGTCGTGCGTCGTTTTTATCTTTTGCATCCACGTACGTATAATTCGCTCCGGCCAGCAAAGTTTGAAAAAGCTGGTGTTCATAAGAAAGTTCAACGCCTTTAAAAACAGACGTACCGTCGATATTGACGTTTCCGTATCCGACCCAACCGATCAAATCTTCAATTTCGTTTCTAAAAAAATTCATATTAAAACCGGCATAGCGAATTCCGGCATTAAAACTTTGAATCGTCTCCGGCTTTAGGGTAAAATTTGCCGTTCCCCACGGATTAATCATATCCAGCATCGAAGGCGTTTTATAGGCCGTCGCATAATTGGCATAAACGTCGCATTGATCGTTCACAAGGTATTTTACGCCGATTTTTCCGGTTGCTTTATCGTCAAACGCGCTAAAACTATCGTAACGTAACGCTTCGTTAAGCACGATATTTCCAAATCGATTGGTATTATTGAAAAATAAAGCTTTGGAATGCTCGTCGCGTTCTTTTTCGCTATCGCCGATAGAAGTATAATTGAGTTCTCGTTTTTCGTACGATGTTCCTAAAACCATATGAGAATTATCGGCGTATTTCCACGTATCTTTGATCTCTGCGGAAGGAGTTTTACCCTCATAGTCGTTTAATCCCCACGTCGCATCTAAATTTTTCTTTGTAAAATTGCTTTGGGAAAGCGTCGTCTCGATCGTATGATCGGCAATCAAATAGTGATAGCTAACATAGCCTGAGCGTTGGCGAAAATCGCTTCGCTCTATCGAATTTGGATCCATCGCATACGTCAAAGGATCTGAACCGTCATAGTGATTAAATGCGTTAATGTCGTGATACCCAGCTTCAATGCGGTTACGCTCATCAATCCAATAACCCGCTTTTAGGTTAATCGTCGTATTACGGTAAGGATCGTCTTCAAAACGATCAATGTCTTCTCCGTGAGGCGCATATGCGCTAAAACCGTCTTCAAGTACCCGTTGAACCGTAAGCATAACATCGAATTTATCGGTTTTATGGGACACGGAAGTATTAATGTTTTGATACCCGTAGCTACCGATTTCAACGCCTGCACTCGCATGCGTCCCGTTTTGCGCTTTTTTCGTAATAATATTGACGACGCCCGCCGCCGCATCTGCTCCCCAAATACCGCTTTGCGCTCCCTTAATCACTTCGATACGCTCAATATCTTGGATGAGAAGATGGCTAAAATCGGCACCGGAAGTATTGCTTGGATCATTGTAACGTACGCCGTCTACCATAAGAAGCGTGTATTTATTGCCCATGCCTTGTATAAAGAGGCTTGAAGACTTGCCTTGCCCCCCGTTTGCGGTAAAGCTGATGCCTGGGATGGTATTTAAAGCTTCAACAACGGTGGTGATGCCTTTGAGAGAAAGTTCTTCGGAGGTGATAATGCTGACATTATCGGTGACGTTGGTCGCACTGACCAAGGATTTGGAAGCGGTGTAGACTTCAGACTTTTGTTCTTTGATCTTTTTTGAGACGACCAAAACGGGTGCGCTTGTCTCTTCAAGCAGTTCCGTCGTCTCGGAGGAAGCTTCGGCTTTGGGCGTACTGAGTTGCTTTTCGTTATCGACGACGCTTTGTCCTTCTTGGGCAAGCGCAATCGTCGCATTTAAAGCCAGTATCGCCGCTAGGCTAAAATACTTCCCGCGGAAACCTTTGAGTTTTTTCATCTATTCTCCTTAAAAATTGAGAAGCTTATTTTATCTTAAATGGCGTTATTTTGATACTTTTTTGATGGATTGTACTTTATAATAAATGTTTTACAATCTTTTACATGTAAGGTAAAAATGCGCGGGCGTTGCGTCTTGCAAAACTCAGCGTTAGCGTAGTCTTTAGAGCTTTGCTCTAAAGACGTGACAAAGATAAAAAAGGAGCCGGTATGTTTTTTGACTCGCGTTACACGCTTCCGACACTCGCGGCTCTGGCTTTCGTGACGAGCATTTGTCTGCTTTTTTACGACTCTTTGGAACTGATCAACATTGCGTTGATTCATTTTATTCCGATTATCGTCATTGCGTTAGAGGGAAATTATGCACGTACGACGCTTATCGCTTCGATCAGCGTTTTGCTCTTTAACTACCTTTACGTCCCTCCCGTTTTTACGTTTAACGTGTACGACATTATTCACGTATGGACCTTTGCGATTTTCCTCTTTTTCGGATACGTCATTACGTGGCAAGCCAAAAAAATTAAACGCAACGAGATGAAAGAGATCTTGCTCAATACGATTTCACACGATCTTAAAACGCCTCTATCTTCGATCTTAGGCTCTATTACCCTCCTCTTGGAAGATCAGAAATTAAGCCCCGAAACCCAAAAAACGTTGCTCAACGACATCAAAAACAGCTCCGACAAGATGAATCGCCTCATCAACAACCTTTTAGACAATGCCAGACTGAAAGATAAAAAACTCGAACTTAAAATGGAGTGGTGCGATCTTGAAGATTTACTCGGCGTCGCGCTTAAAGACTTTGACGACGCGCATATCAAACGCTCGTTGCACATTTTCATCGATCCGACGCTACCGCTTTATTGGGGCGATTACAACCTTTTGGGAAGACTTTTTGCCAACTTATTGGATAACGCTTTTAAATATTCCAACCAAAACAAACAAATTTACATCAAACTCAAACAAGAAGACGATCGCATTCGCATCCTCTTTTTCAACGAGAGCAATCCTCTCAACGAGCGTACGCTTGAGACGATTTTCGATAAATTTTACCGTGCCGAGGACAATCAAGAAATTTCAGGCAGCGGCATCGGCTTATTTATTTGCCAAAGTATCGTCCAAGCCCATCACGGAGAGATTCGAGCGTACAACAAAGACAACGGTATCTGCTTTGAAATCACCTTGCCGATTCTCAAATACCCTACCCAACTGCATAACGAGGCGGAATAATGGCAAACGAATGTATCCTCATCGTCGAAGACGACGAAGCCATCGCGAAACTTTTGACGATTTCACTCCAAGAATACGGTTTTAAAAGCAAACACGCCCACGATCTTGCGTCTGCCAAACGCGACGTTTTAAGCCTCAATCCGCTTTTGGTCATTTTAGATTTAGGACTACCCGACGGCGACGGAAAACACCTCATCGCCAAGATACGTAAGCAAAGTAAAATACCCATCATCGTGCTTTCGGCGCGTAACGACGAAAAAGAAATTATCGCGGCGTTGGATTTGGGCGCGGACGACTACGTGACGAAGCCTTTTTCCACCAGCGAACTTTTGGCGCGTATTCGCTCGACCTTGCGTCGAATCCATCCCGAACCGCCGCATGCCATTCTTACATGTAAGGAATTAACGATCGATTTCAATCAAAAACAAGTCACGCTTCAAGGCGCATTGCTGAAACTGACGCCGACCGAATACGCCCTGCTTTCCTATATGATGAAAAACGCCGACAAAGTGCTACCGCATCGCCAAATTTTAAAAGAAGTCTGGGGTGTGGGTTATCAAAACGAGATGCAATACCTTCGCACTTATATCAACTCGTTGCGCAAAAAAATCGAAAAAAATTCGACCTATCCCGAATATATTTCCACCGAATCAAGTATCGGGTACCGTTTTTCAAGCCACGGTACAAAGGAGTCCGAATGAATCAAAAGACGCTTAAGATCATCTTTTTAAGCTACCTCTTGGTCGTTTTGGCCGGCGCGATCGCATTGATGCTTCCCTTTGCGCATCACGGCAAGCTCGCTTTTATCGACGCCCTTTTTACGGCGACGTCCGCAACGTGCGTGACGGGACTGATCGTGAAAATAACGCCGGAAAGTTTTAGCATTTTCGGACAAGCGATCTTGGTGCTTTTAATGCAAATCGGAGGCGTGGGTTACATGAGTATCGTATCGCTTTTTTACCTTTTTATGCGAAAAAGCCTCAATATCCACGAAAAAAATCTTGCCAAAGAGTCGCTCAACTACGCCAACCACGATATTCCTATTTTTTTACGTAAGGTCTTTCTCTTTACCTTCATCATCGAACTTGCGGGCACACTCATTTTAGCCTTACGCTTTTCAACGCACATGTCGATTCCTCAAGCTTTATGGCAAGGATTTTTTCACAGTGTCGCGGCGTTTAACAATGCCGGTTTTTCGCTTTTTAGAGACAATCTTATGGGCTACCAAACCGATGCGACGATTCTCTTGACGATCGGTGCGTTGATTATTTTAGGAGGGCTTGGCTATTTGGTCTTGGTTGAACTTCACGCAAAACTTATGCACCAACGTTTTATGCTCTCCGCCCACACCAAAATCACGTTGGTCGGTACAGTGCTTTTGCTGCTTTCGGGAACGCTTCTTTTAGGGGCGATCGAATGGAACAATCCAAACTTTTTCGGTCATCTTTCACTCGAACATCGCTTTTTAAACAGCTTTTTTCTCTCGGTCAATTTTCGAACTTCGGGCTTTAACAGTCTGGATTTATCGCAACTCAGCGATACGTCGCTTTTTTGTTCGACGATTTTTATGATGATCGGAGGCGGTGCCGGAAGTACGGCAGGCGGTATCAAAATCACCACCGTCGCCGTTTTGATTATTGCAACGTTGCACACGATCAAAATCAGCAACCAACCTCCGCATGCGTTTAAACGTACGATTTCCGCCGAAGTGATTCATCGCTCTTCCGCGATTATTTTCGTTGCTTCGTTTATCGTCATCCTTGCGACCGTTGTCTTGGTACAAACGCAACACAGCGCTTTTTTGCCGACGCTTTTTGAAGTCGTCTCCGCGTTTTGTACCGTGGGCGTATCGGTCGGAAACGGCGACGTATTGAGTCTTTCGCAAACGTTTGATCTTGTAGGAAAATCGCTTGTTATCGCACTGATGCTCATCGGACGTATGGGTATTTTTGCCGTCGGTTTTTTGATCGTCGGAAAAGAAAAAATCAAACATGTACAGTACCCTGAAGGAAGGATTATTTTATGAAAACGTATGCCGTCATCGGACTAGGAAAATTCGGTTTTCACATCGCCAAAGGTTTGGCGGAACAAGGTATGGACATTATCGCCATCGACAACGATGCGCATAAAATCCAAGATATCAGCGAATTTATCGAAGATGCCGTCGTTTTAGACAGTACCGATATTCGTGCTTTAAAAGAAGCCGGCGTCGTCGGGCTCGATACGGTCATTATCAGCATCGGTGAAAATATCGAAGCGAGTATTTTGACCCTGATGGCACTTAAAGAGCTTGAAAACAAAACGATTATCGCCAAAGCGATTACGTTGACGCACGGGGAGATTTTAGCAAGACTCGGAGCGTTTAAAGTCATCTATCCCGAGCGCGAATCTGCCAAAAAACTCGTCGAAAACCTTGTGGGAAACGTCGTCATCGACCAAATCGATTTTAGCAGTACGATCAAAATCGCCAAACTCATCGCAACCCGTTCACTCATCGGTAAAACAATCGGCGAAGTCGAAACGGAATTTGAGGGCGAAATCCATCTGATTGCCTGCAAAACACGCGATAATTGGCAATTTTCCCTCGAAAAAAGTTATAAAATTCGCGAAGGCGATATGTTATCGTTTATCGGGAAAAAAGCGTTCATCGAAAAGCTAAGAAGCTTAGCCAAACATGAAAGTGCCTAATTCTAACGGTTTTTTTATCCGATCTACGCTATAAACGACGTGCGGTAAAAAACGCATTGCCTAATTTTTCATCAAAGCCAAGGAGTGATAATGAACCTTATGCCTCTCACACCCGAAGAAGAACGCGTCATCGTTCATAAAGGCACGGAAATGCCCTATTCGGGAGCATACAACGACTTTTACGACGAAGGCGTTTACCTGTGCAAACGTTGCCTTACACCGCTATTTCGCTCACAAGACAAGTTTCATTCCGGTTGCGGTTGGCCGAGTTTCGACGATGAAATCCCTCAAGCGATCCAACGCGAAAAAGACCGTGACGGTAGGCGCACGGAAATCCTCTGCAACGCCTGCAAGGCGCACTTGGGACATGTTTTCGAGGACGAAGGGTTTACGCCCAAAAACACGCGCCATTGCGTCAATTCGATCGCGCTCGTCTTCCAAGCCCGAAAGAAGTAGCATCCAGTTTATGCTATAATACTTCCATCAATTATTTCATAAAGGAATTTCGTATGACCCCAAGCGACCCGGACTCGTGTAGCTTAACGTTTTTTGTTCTAGGAGCAATCCTATGACGCTACTGATTGTGTATCTCTCCCTTGCTCTTTTCATCTCCTTTCTTTGCTCCGTCCTTGAAGCGGTACTGCTCTCAAGCACCAACTCTTATATCGAGACGCTTCCTAAAGAGACCAACGAAAACGCTATTGTGTTGCTCAAAGAGCTTAAAAACAACATCGATAAGCCTATCTCTTCGATTTTAACGTTCAATACCTTTGCCCATACGATGGGTGCGGCGGGCGTAGGAGCGCAAGCACAAATTTTATTCGGAGAGGAGTGGCAAACGGCGGTTGCTTTTGCCGTAACGTTACTGATTTTATACGTTTCCGAAATTATCCCTAAAACCTTCGGTGCTTTATACTGGAAAAAATTACTCATTCCTTCTGCGTATATGATCTCGTTTTTGATCACGATTACGACGCCTTTTACATGGGTTTCTTCGCTTTTGACGAACTATATTTCCCGCAATAAAAAACATCAAAGTAACTATTCGCGCGACGAGATTATGGCGGTTGTCGCCATGGGCGAAAAAGAGGGATCGATCTTAAGTAAAGAGAGCGATTTGATCGAAAATCTTTTAAAACTGAAAAACATTAAAGCCAAAGACATTATGACGCCAAGAAGCGTCGTGTTTGCACTGCCTGCGACCACCACCATCGAAGATGCGATCGAAGACGATCGCATGTACATTCACTCGCGTATTCCCATCTTCGGCGAAACGCTCGACGATGTCGTGGGTATCGTCTTTAATCAACGCATTTTAGAAGAGAGCGTGGAAGACCACGACTCGACGACCTTGGAGCAAATCTCGTATGAAGTGCATATGGTTTCCGAGAACTTACCCGTTCCCAACCTGATCGACCAATTCGTCAAACGTAAAACCCACCTTTTCGTGGTCTTTGATAGCTACGGACAAACCGCGGGCGTCGTCACGCTCGAAGATGCGATCGAAACACTTTTAGGCGTTGAAATCGTGGACGAAATGGACGAAGTCGAAGATATGCAGCTGTTTGCCAAAGATCGAAGTAAAAAATTTCAAGACCGTATGAAAGTCGAGCGCAAAAAGCTCGAAAAAGCCAAAGTCGGCTAAACCGAGAGGTTTTTTAAAAACCTCTTGCGTACCGCCACGTTCCCTGATGCCTCGTTAAACGATTGACGCAGGCATAGGGTTGATCGATGCGCATCATCTCTTGAATCGGAAGGTTTAAGAGCGTTGAAAGCAGCACGCGATTGACCCCCGCATGCGCAACGATAATCACGCTCGAATGAATCGCTTCGCAGGTAATTACGTCAAAAGCTTCTTTTGCCCTCAGGGCTACGGCGTGAAAATTTTCACCGCAAGGCGGCGTAAAATATTCCAAATCTTCCCCTCTTTTCGCATACGATTCCGGATCGTGTGATCGAATCTCCGCCATCATTTTGTTTTCCCATGCCCCCATATCGATCTCGCGAAATGCTTCGACGATACGATACTCTTGCGAAATAATATGCGCCGTTTTGACGCAACGTTTGAGAGGACTGGTATAGACGGCGTCGATACGAATCGATTGAAACGCCTCACGTAAAGCATACGCCTGCTCGATACCTAAAGCATCGAGTCCAAGGTCGGTTTGTCCCAAATAACGCTTTTCGTCCCCGTTATCGATATGCCCGTGACGCAAGAGATATACCGTGTCAACCATAAGCAAAAACCTTACATGTACATTTTTCGATCTTGGCGATAATCATTTTAACGGCTTCCAAACGTTGGGCAATATGGCGTTGTGCTTCGAGATTTCCTTCGCATTTTTTCAGTGCCTTTTCAAAACGCTTTTCATACCCGCACACTTCTGTTTCGCACACCAGTTTATCGGCTAAAAACAATAACTCGTTTGCGCTTAACGGTGCTGTGCGATCCACCGTAATGTCCATATGCGTCGCGATCATATCGCCGATCGTTTCATAGCCCATCGCACGCAGTTTTTCCGCACCGCGCGTTGCATGATCCTTTTCTTGCCGTGCGATGTCGTGCAAATACGCCGCCGCTAAAAGCGCGTTTTTATCAAACACGAGATGGCATAACGAAATTTCGTTCAAAAGTGCCAACACCGTTTTACCGACCGCTTCGCAATGTTGAATCACGGGTTCGGGAACATCGTTTAAACGCATGATCGCCAAGCACTCCTCTTTGGTGGGAACTTTCATCGCATCGTAACGTAAAAGAGCAAAATAATCCTCTTTTTCGTCCATATCCATCAAAATCGATTGGTCGCATATGTCGACGTATAAAGCATCATGCTCGAACGTTTCCAAAACGTTTTTCAAACCGCCCTCACCTTTACTCGAAAGAATCGCATTGTGATACTTTCGATCGATTAAAGGCGGATGTCCTTTGCATCCTAAAAAGACCGGATATACAATTCCTTTTTTTTCACGAACGTACGCCTCGTATAAGCGTTCCAGCGTTTGCGTTTTAATGAGCGGAATATCCACGGGATTCATGTAAAACGCTTCTACGGTTTCGTCCATCGCCTTGATGCCCTTTTGAATCGAGCTAAACATCCCTTGATCGAATGCCTCGTTGTAGACGATGTGAACGTTATAGCCCCGAAGCGTTGCGATAATTTCTTCTTTTAAATATCCCACCACCACATAAATATGCTCGATTCCAAACGTTTCATAGGTCTGAACGAGACGCTTGATCGCATTGGTGTTTTCAAAAGAGAGTAAGGGTTTAAAATCGTGCATTCTTGAAGAATATCCCGCCGCGATAATTAAAGCGGCAACGGTATCTTTTGCCATGGGTTACGCCCTTTTGACTAGTGTTAATTCGGCAACGATACTGATGGCGATCTCTTCGGGCGTTTGCGCATTGATGCTCACGCCGATCGGACAATGTACCGCATCGAGTTCTTGTTGCGAAAAGCCTTCGTGCAAGAGCAAATCGTACACGTAATTGCGTTTGGTCTTGCTACCGATCATACCGATGTACTTCGCATTCATGCGTAACGCTTGCTCCAACACGACTTTATCGACGCCGCGCGTTACGATAACGATGTAACTGTTCGGCGGAATGCCCACTGTTTGCGCTAAATCTTCATAGCTAGAGGAGACGACGTGAATTTCGTCGGCACTCGCAAAGCGCTCTTTATTGGCAAATGCTTCTCGATCGTCCAGCACGACGGTGTAAAAACCCAAACTTTTGGAAAGCAACGCGATTTGTTGGGAAACATGCCCCGCACCGATAATGTAGAGTCTCTCCGTCGCGTAAAAAGGTTCGATCATATAACGGCTTTTACCGACGTAAAGGTGAAATTTAATCCGGTAAAAGTGTTCGCGAAATTCTTTTGCGATGCTTTGAACTTCGTTATCGTCCGCACCGAAAAGCTCGTTTTGCGTGCATATCCATTTGTGCTTTCCGCCGATGCGTTTACTGCTTTGCGTAATATTCGTGATTATGATAAAATCAATGCCCGAAGCCTTAAGCTCTTGGGCTTTATGGTAGATATTGAACTGCGGAATATCCAAAGCGTCGATATGTTCCAAAAGCACGCTAACCTCTCCTCCGCACACCATGCCGGCGGCTTTTGCGTCTTCATCGGTCAATTCGATGTCTTCGATCGCACTGCGCTTACTTTGAAAAATTTCCGGAGCCAATCGTATCGCCATCGCTTCGAGCGTTCCTCCGCCTATCGTCCCTTCAATCGAGGAATCTTTGCGAATAACCATCTTCGTGCCCGCTTCTCTAGGGGCCGATCCGCTTTTGTGTAAAATGGTTGCCGTAACGATTTCGTGTTGTTCGTTTAAGCTCTCTATTATATGTTCGACAATCGTTTTCATCGCTTCGCTCCTTGTCTGCAATCGTGTATTTTTCGTTTAATCATACTTCGGGTTATTTTAGAAGATCTATCGTCTTCTTCGATTTCGATCTCAAAATCGAACTTCGATTGAAAACGTACATGTAACTCTTGTTTGAGGGCATTTTGAAAGGCTTTCGTATCCATATTTTTATCCAAAACCAAACGCACATGTAAGCGGTTAGGATCATAACACTCGACGCGATAATCCATGAGCGATTCGTATGCCAAAAAGATTTCGTCCAAATCTCTAAGCGTTATCTCGTGCCCTTCAACGCTTAAGGTATTTTCGATACGTCCGCGCACTTTTTCCATTCGACGCAAAAACGTACCGCACGCACAAGGCTCAACCAAAAAACGCGCCCTATCGCCCGTTTTATAGCGAATAAGCGGCATTGCTTGGCGGTTTAAGGTTGTAAAAACGACTTCCCCGTACGTGCCGTCTTCAACGACTTTGCCCGTCATCGGATCGACGATTTCAAAATAAAGATCGTTTTCCCTTAAATGATAACCGCTCAAACAAGCGCACTCGACGCCTCCGCCATAACCCATCTCCGTCATACCGTAATGGTTAAAAACCTGACATGTACCGTTACGAGAGAGGCTTTTTACAAGCGCGTCGGCAACATAATCCGTACTTAAAAGCACTTTTTTGATGTGCGTGTCAAAGAGTTCTTTTTTCATGCGCGCAAGATACGATACTTGCATCGGAATCCCCACGATTGCGGTAATACCGTTTTGAAAAATGCATGCCGCAGCGGCTTCGACATCGTCTAAAACGCCGTGAACGATGCACTCGATACCGCTTCGTTGAAGTGCTTTTTTCAACAAATCGCCGATACTTGCAAACGAAGGTCCCGGAAGCAAAACCATCACTTTATCACGCTCGTCGACCAAACAACGCATGCCGTAATGAAAAAAATCGATCGTCGTTTCCAAATCTTCGTGCGTAAAAAAAAGACGCTTTTCATCGCCGGTCGTACCCGACGTATTTAAGGTCACGATGCGTTCGATCTCATGCGTAGGAACGCACAAAAAATCGTATGCGTTGTGCCTAATATCCTCAGGCGTCGTAAAAGCAATCGTTTCGAACGTTTTGAAAGAGTCAATCGCATCCAAATCGATTTCGCCCAAACGTTCGCGATAAAAACGGCTCTTACTTTGGGCGTAACGAAGCGTTGTTTGCACTTTTTCGAGCTGGTACGCACGAAGAGCTTCTTGACTCGGCCGTGCAAGATGCGTGCGTTCTTGGATCCAAGATTGAAGCGGCGTAACGTTCATGAAAGCCTCTTTACGTCGCGATATAAAGATTCGCCTCGGGTATTGGTCAGATTGTACATGCAAAAAGGAATCAACTTTCCCTCCGCGGTGGAGACGTGAATGCAACAATCCCGAATACGCTCCAAATTGACGTTCCACACGTCTTGAAACGCCATACCCGAAAGGCTAAAAGAGTTGTTTTGAATGGCACTGAGAATTTTGTCCCAATCGGAAAGCGTTTCGCTTGGCGTCTGTTTTTGATACGACCAATTTCGCGCCACGAACGCTTTAGCTTTCGCGGCTCCGACTTCGGCTTTTTCGCTCTCTTGCGAACAACATGCCGCACGTTTCGTTACGGGTTTTAACACTCCCTCTTCGATCAGAAAATTGCCGTTAAACGAACAAAGCGCATTTTCGCATCCGGGAGGCTGTAGGCTCGCCAAAGAGATCATACCGTCGGTTTGTTCGCAAAGGGCATCCATCACTTCGGGTAGAGTGATACGATCTTCGTCTTTGGGAGGATTGGGAATCCGTCCGAAATAACTCACGGGCTGAAAATGCACGCCTCTGACGGCCGGAGAACGACCTATCGCAAAGCGAACAATATCACCGATAGACTGATCATTGATTTTCGGTACGATCGTCGGAACCAATACGACGCCGATACCGTATTTTTTGCAATTTTCGATGGCTTGGCATTTCAACTCAAAAAGCGCACGTCCTCGCAAATGTCGGTAAATCGCATCGTCGACGCCGTCAAATTGTAAAAAGACGGAGCTTAGCCCCGCCTCTTTAAGGGCTTTGACGTAAGCCTCGTCTTGCGCCAAGCGGATACCGTTGGTATTGAGTTGAATAAAGGAAAAACCCGCTTCCCGCCCCATGCGAACAATCGCGTCCAAATCGTTCCGTACGCTAGGCTCGCCTCCCGAGAGTTGGATATTGCACGCACCGGAAACCTTGAAAATACTCTCAAACTGAAAGCGCAACTGCTCTAAGCTCGGATCTTCGTTAGGCGCGTCCAAGGCATCGGCAAAGCAAAAACGGCACTTTAAATTGCAGCGTTTCGTCACTTCGATCAGTGCCGTACATGTATGTTGTCGGTGTGCACTGCACAGCCCGCAATCAAACGGGCATCCTTTTTCGATCGGCGTGATCGGATGATTGATAAAAGCTCGCTCTTTGGTACGTACCCACTCGTGCATCGGCGTTTTACCGCGCCACACGATCGTCTCAAACGCTCCGTGCTCCAAACAGGTTTTGAGCATGAACGCTTTATCGTCTTCTTGAACGATAAAAGCCTCCACCGAACGTAAGCAGATAGGACATAAACTTTGCGTATGCACCAAAGGGGTTAACGTCATGGCATCGACTCCCTGTTGCCGTATTCGTAACCGTGCTCTTGTAAAATTTCGTATACTTTGACGTACGCTTTTTGGATCATTCCCGCGCAAATGGGCTTGTAGCTTTGATCGAGACCGTGAAAATCCCTCTCTCCGATAAGCACCGCACATTGGCTTGAGCCAAATTCCGTCGTAAACCACGTATGAAATTCGTCTAACATTGCTTTGAAATTCTCTTGGGCACTCTCTTCTTCTTTACCCTTAGCGCCGTACAATCCCAAAACGCCGATACCGCCGCTTAAAACGCCGCACGTTTGTTGCGTATCGGCGATTCCTCGGCACAACCCTTGTGCGGCACGTATCAAGTCGTCGTTTTCGACGCCCTCGTCTTCAAGCGCAAGTTTATACATGATTTGCGCACAGCAAAACCCTGCCGAGGAAAGGCGAAATAATCGTAGCGATAAATCATCCATTGCTTTAGTCTCCTTTTTTCACGATCATTCTAAAGTAGCCCGGTTTGCATTGCGTAATACGTTGGTCAAACGAGCAAGACGTTTGTGCCGTCTTATCTTCCATCGTTTTGCTCCAAAACGCACTCATCGAGCCATGCGAAAAGATGATTTTTACCATCAACTCTTTCAATAACCCACTGCAATCTTCAACCAACATCACATCAAAACCGGCACGTTGTAACGCCTGTTGCAACGATGCTAAATCGTGCATTCCCCGCATACACGAGGTAACGGAAAAGTTATCCATCGCCTTGAGGGCTTCGGGATTTTTTGCATACACGTCGTTTAGCACGAACCATCCTCCGTGCGCCAAAACGCGATAGATTTCGTCTAAGCTACCTTGCAAATCATGCATTAACGACAAGGTACACTCGGCAAAAACGCACGTGAACGTTTCGTCGTCAAAGGGTAGATCATGCCCGACCCCTTGAACAAACGAAGCGAAAGGATTATTTCGGCGAGCTTTTTCGAGCAGTTTTTCGGAAGGATCGATGCCGACCGCCTTGATACCGTAAGCATGATACAAATACGAAACGGTCGCGCCCATACCGCATCCTACGTCCAAAATACGATCGCGTTTGCTCAAAGCGCAAAAGCGAACCGCTTCTTCGGTAAGCGTGAAGCCTCCGGGACGTAACGTATCGCCCGTGGCTTCTTGCATGTAAGGGCTTTCGTAGACGTTCACCTACTTATCCTCCAAACCTTTTTCGACTTCAAGCATTTTCCCCATTGCCAACTCGTCGCTAATAAAAACCATTTGACATGTAGGGCATTTGAGAAGATCGACTTCAAAATTACCGTCAAGATAACGTACTTTGACTTTTTGCGACACCAACGCTTGGCGGCATTTGTCGCATACCCACTCGGTTGTTGTATCGATGTGCTCGTTCATGTTCAGCCTTCCACGACTTCCATGCGGTGCATGTACGCGTCTTTAACCGTAATATCGCGTCCCGATTCTTCATAACGAACCCAATAAGTAACGTTTTGAATCCTAAGACGCGCAAGATAATCCGAACTCTTCGGATTGAAAAATCGCTCTTGATGCGAAAGGGAGTTTGCCACCACTTTTTCCACGTCGCCGAGCAAGATAAATCGTTTCTCCATCAATGCCGTGATCTCATCTGAAATATGCAGTGCAAAATCATACGTCGGATCCATCGCACCCTCCTCTTCTTCATTCCATATCTCTTTTAAGAGTTGTCGTTTCAAACGTTTGCGGTTGTTTTGACGATCCGAAAGCGTAGGCATTTTTTGAGGCGTCTCTTGGTTGATTTCGTTGGCGTAGATAATGTCCAAAATATGATAGGCCCTCTTGTTGCCCTTGACCAACATATCTTTACACATCGCGCAATAAACCAACACGTCCGGATCACTCTCACAGATTCGATCCGCCGCAAACTCCTCGGCTTGTTCGGGATTGGCGCAAGCGACCAAACCGCCGTAACCGCAACACTTCGTCTTCTCTTTGGAGTATTTTAGTTCTTGAACGCTGTACCCTAAAGTCTTGACGATATTGCGGATACTTTCGTGAATTTTGGGATTATCTCTTGTTGCGCACGCATCGTGAATGCAAAGCTCACGCTTGCCTTTTTTAATATCCACTTCGGGCAAACCGTACGTATCGAAAATTTCCCATAACGAAACGGTTTGAATCATCGGCAAATACTTGGCAAACGTGGAAGCACAACTCGAACACGCCAAAATAAACGTCGGACGACCTTCTGCTTCCCATGTTTGGCGTATCTTTTCGACGTTGTCGTGCATCAAATCCCCTCTTCCCGCCCAATCGGCAGGTGCGCCGCAACATCCTAAAAAGAGCCCGACGTCGCTCATGGCATCTTTTTCTTTAATCACTCCGACGAGATGTTTGTAAATCGAGCCGATATAATCGGTGTGCGTCGAACTGAGTTGACATCCGGGATAAAAAAGATAACCCGTTTTGCCCGAACCTTTGTACAAACCTCTCGCATACGCCGAAAATGCAATCATCGGATAGTAAAAAAGGTCTTTTGACGCCTCTTTGCTCGGCTGTTTACGAACCAACGAAAAATAGTCGCTTTGGCTAAATGCCATGTCTTTGAGTGCAAAATCATGCGCCGAAAGCGGCATTTTGTTACGTTTGACCATACTTTCACGCGTCGCATGGATAATATCCGCCATACCGATGCCCACGGGACACACGGCTTTACACAAGCCGCACTCGGTACAAGAATTGATCATCAAATTTGCTCGACGCGTGCCTAAAACGATGCGTTCGTTATGGCAAATACTGCGGATATAACTATCGGGAGTGATGGAAAATCGTTGCATATGAACGCACGCTTTAATACAAGCGTCGCATTGGCATTTAAGGCAACGACTCGCCTCTGCCGTCGCTTCGTCTTGAGAATAGATCGACGCGCTTAAAGGCACGCTTGCAAGCGGCGCGACCTGATCCGTCGCATAGTGCAATTTCGTTTCGAAAACGCCTTCGCGCTCCCGTGAAGCCAGCATCGAAGCTTGGGTTATATAACGATCGATCGATACGGCGGCGCGCTTCCCGGAACTTACAGACTCGATCATTAAAGCGTTTGGATTTTGAATACCTCCGCCGATAAAGAGAGCTGAAATTTCCGATTGAAACGAGTGCGGATCGACGCTATAAGAGTTGCTCCACGTGTGTGTGCCTAAATAGATCGCATCGTACGTTTCCAAATAACGAGGTAAATCTTCTTCAAGCACTTCGACGCCATAATGCACCGCAATGCCTTTTTGCTCGATCATGCCGAGCTCTTCTTCAATTTCATGCGCTTCCAAACCCTTGGAAACATACTCCCATAACCTTCCGCCTAAACGGTTCGACTTTTCAAAAAGAGCAACTTTATAGCCCTTTTTATCCAACTCGATTGCCGCGACGCATCCGCTTAATCCGCCGCCGATAACGGCGATATTGCCTTTGTTCTTAGGCAAAAGTAACGGTTTTTTAGGTGCGCTATAGCCAAAAGTAACCACGCTTTTTTCAAGTTCGCCGATGCGGATACTTCCGCCCGCATGACTTCTAACGCATGCTGTTTCACAGGGATGATCGCAAATCTTTCCGATAAGCCGACTAAGAGGAATTTTACTTTCCATCATTTTATAGGCACCGGAAAAATTACCTTTTTCAACTTCAGATACAAATGCGATCACGTCCATATGAACCGGACATGATGCAACGCATACGGGAGGCTCTGAATGAATACATTGATTGCTAATTTCTAATAATTGATCTAAATCCATTCTTGATCTCCTCTTTATCGCGTTAAACACAAAGCCCAACAAGGCACACCGTGCCTTGTTGAGGAATTTAGCGGCGATAGACTATTTTTTCAAAGCCGCTAGAACTTTCTCAGGACGTGCCGGTAAGTGTGTTACCCGTGCGCCGCACGCATTGTAAATGGCGTTGATAATCGCCGCGTGAGGAGCCGCAAGAGGCATTTCACCCGCACCCGAAGCACCTAAGAAGTTGTTCGGTCGTTGATACTCGGTGTACATTAACTCAATATTGTCCGGAACGTCTTTGATTTTAGGAATACCGCATCCGGTCAAAGTCGTATGTTTTTTCAAATCGTCGAAATCTTCCGTTAACGCCAAACCGATACCTTGTACCAATCCGCCGTACATTTGTCCGTCGACGACGAGTTTATTGATGATCGTCCCCACATCCGCCGCTAACATCATTTTTTCAACGTTCGTTTTACCCGTTGACGTGTCGACTTCGACTTCGGCAACGCACACGCCGTACATGTAACCCGCAAACGGATTGCCTTGTCCGTCGGTCGGAGGCGTATCGGTACATGGAGCCGTCCATTTACCCATGTATTTAAGTTCTCTTCCTTCGGCGACCATTTCATCATACGTTCGATACGTACCGTCCGGTTTTTTCAACGCTTCAAGTAAGTTGCGGCAGGCAACAACCGTGGCATTACCCGTCACAAGGTTAGAACGACTACCGCCGGCCGGTCCGCTGTTGGGTGTTTTCGTCATATCGTTAAGCACAAGATCGATTTGTTCCGGTCTAAGGTGCAACGGTTTGAGCGTTTCATGCGCATACGTCAACGTTCCGATATCCGCACCTTGACCGTGATCTTCCCATGAGTTACCTACCGCTACGCCCGTTTTCGTAATTTCAGCCCATGCTTCAGAAGAGTCCGGACCGTCCAAACCGCATCCGTAGATGTTCACGGAAACGCCCACACCGTATTTTTTATGAGGAGCGGCATTCGCGTTTTTCTCTTTAGCGGTTTTTTTCGCCAATTCGTAAACCGGTCTTGATTTTTCGAAAAGCTCTTCTAAACAATAAACGTCCGGTTGGCATCCCGTCGGTGTCGTATCGCCCGGTCTGTAGATATTTTTGTATCTAAATTCAAACGGATCCATACCGACTTTTTCTGCTAATTCGTCAACAAGCACTTCGGAGGGGAACATGATTTCAGGTGAACCGTATCCTCTAAAGGCTGAGCCCCAACCGTGGTTGGTACAAACGGTACGTCCGTTACCGCGAATGTTCGGGATCATATAACCCGCACCGCCGAATTGGAAACCGCGTTGCGTTAACAAATCGCCGAATTCTGAGTATGGACCGTGATCGACGCTCCAATCAGACTCTAATGCCAAGATTTTACCCTCTTTATCGGCCGCCATTTTCATCGTCGTCCAGAAAGGTGAACGTTTACCCGTATAAGTGATTTGTTGTTTCATATTGAATTCTAGATAAACCGGTCTTCCCGTCGCCATCGTCGCAACGCCGAGCAAACCTTCCATCGTCGGACTAAATTTATAACCGAACGTCGCACCCGTGTTATTTTGAACGATATAAACGTTTTCGGCTTTCATACCTACACCCTCTGCAATCATCAAAGCGTGGAAGTGAAGCGCAATACTTTTTGAATGGATGATAAGTTTACCCTCATCGTCTACGTACGCAAAACCGACATCGGGCTCAAGCGGCAAGTGCGGTTGGCGTTGCGTATAGAAGCTGTCTTCAACGACATACGGAGCTTTTTCCATGATCGGAGCAGTCTCGGAGCCTTTGCTGATATGGTTGGTAAAATAGACGTTTGGAGTACCGGGGTGAATTTCGATCGCATCGTCCGCCATCGCGTCAGGGGCATTCATATACGCCGGTAAAACCTCTAATTCAACTTTGACTTTATCGACGCCCGCATGGGCTGCTTTCTCGTTTTCTGCGAGAACGATTGCAATCGCATCGCCGTATTGGAAGATTTTGGTATCGTTCAAGATCGGTCTGTCCATACCGTCGCCTTTATTGGTCGGGAACGCCAAACCGTTAATGCGGTTTGTTCCTTTGACGTCTTTATAGGTCAAAACGGCAACGACGCCCGGAACTTTTTTCGCTTCTTCGGTATCGATGGAGAGGATATTGGCGTGAGAAACTTCGGCTTGAACGATTTTAGCATGTAAGGTATTTTCAGGAAGTTTAAGTCCTAAATCCGCACCAAAATCCCACGTACCCATAACTTTGGCAAGTGCGGAAGGACGGATAAATTCAGAACCGACCAAAGAAGCACCGTCTGGAAGTTGTTTCCAGATATCTTTGACTTGAATTTCGCCGCGCATTAATTTCGCCGCATCCATAACCGCATCGACCAAAGGAATGTATCCCGTACAACGGCAAAGGTTTTTATTTTTTTGGAACCAATCACGAACTTCTTCGCGGGTAGGATTAACGTTTTGATCAAGAAGTGCTTTGGCCGAAACGATAAATCCGGGAGTACAATAACCGCATTGTGCCGCGCCGTGAACCATCCACGAAACTTGAAGCGGGTGAAGTTTATCTTTCGTACCTACGCCTTCGATCGTAATGACTTCATCGTACTCTTCCAATTTTTTCATTTTTAAAAGACACGATCTGACGACCTTACCGTTATGAATAACGCTACACGTACCGCATTCGCCGCTGTTACAACCTACTTTCGTACCGGTAAGTTTCAGTTGTTTTCGTAAGACGTCGGATAGTTTTTCTTCCATATCCGCGACCAACGTCGTTTTCACCCCGTTAATAATCAATGTTTTCTTTAACATGTTGTTTCCCCTTGTCAATAGAGTCTTTGCATTTTTCTTACATGTTAAGAAATATGCAAAAATCACATATTTGTATCCATAAGTTTTCTAAAAATCCGATCGATACGCTAATATGCTTTTTTTGCATATTAAATAGGATGGATAATTAAAAAACTCACCCACGTTAAACCCGCCATATGCATATACATTTTACA
>Ga0075011_10000399_pt1 | contig 22994 bp, 19 predicted proteins | sample TARM_MetaG_T_14_FD_72354 | JGI IMG/M metagenome (GOLD analysis project Ga0075011, IMG submission 72354) | Freshwater microbial communities from Pennsylvania, USA, analyzing microbe dynamics in response to fracking - TARM_MetaG_T_14 | ecosystem: Environmental > Aquatic > Freshwater > River... | reverse complement strand
GGTGTCAACGGTGATCAGCATTCTTAAAAACGAAAAATACAAGGGCGATGCAATACTGCAAAAACGCTACACGACGGACTTCTTGACTAAAAAAACAAAAACAAATGAAGGGGAAGTTCCCCAATATTATGTTGAAAACAGTCACCCAGCGATTATTCCACCAGAAACCTTTGGCCTGGTGCAGGAAGAGTTTGCTAGAAGAAAATCAAAAGGCGGTTATACAGCTTGTCAAAGTTGTTTCTCTAGCCGGATTATTTGCGGCGATTGTGGCAGTGCCTATGGTAGCAAAGTCTGGCATTCTGGTAGCAAATATCAGCATACTGTCTGGCAGTGCAATAACAAGTTTAAGGAAAAAGACAAATGCAACACACCGCACTTGTATGATGAAACCATTAAAAAACTATTCGTGGAAGTCATGAATCACCTCATTAAAAATAAAACAGAGATATTTAAGAATTACCGCCTTATGCTTGATAAGCTGACAGATTGTCAGGACTTAAAAGAAGAACTGAAGCAAGTTGATGAAGAATGCAGCTCCATTGAAATAATGGTGGATGCCTTTGTCAGTGAAAACACCCGGGTAGCGATGGATCAGGAGGAATACCAGCGTCGGTATAACATCTATGCTGAGAGCTATGATAAACTTCGCAATCGCCATATGGCCTTAACCGAAGAAATCAGAAAACGAGAGGCCCGGAAGAATCAGATTCATGTCTTTCTGGATATTCTTGAAAAACGCGACCAGTTACTCACAGAGTTTGATGAAACCCTCTGGCGACGGACTATTTTAGAGATGGTTGTTCTCTCCAACGATGAAGTCAACTTTCGGTTTAAAGATGGCGCGGAGATAAAATGGCTAATGAAAGGAAAATGCCATGGCTGAAATACGCGAAGTCAAAACGATCACTAAAAGAAAGGGAATTTTACATCATCAGCTCAAACGTGTTTGTGCCTATGTTCGCGTATCCACCGGGCATGATGCGCAACTAAATTCACTGGAGAACCAGGAACAGTATTTCAAGCGTCTCCGGGACGCCTTCGACTGGCCCCTGACCATCTCCTCTGGAGCCCGGTGTCCGCCGGTCAACCGGGATGCCGGCGGCGTTCCCGATTCCTGCCACTTAACCGGCGAGGCCTTTGACGGCTACTTTGCTGGGCATATGAATGCCGGGGTGATGGAGGACATGGCAGATTTCGCCGCGGCCCGGGGGGTTGGGGTGATTCGTTATCCCGAGGAGCTGTTCTGTCATTTCCAGATTCCGTTGCGGAATGATTGTATAATGCAATAGAAGTGCAAGCATTAGCTTAGAAAAGCTAGTATATCACTACGCTTTTGAAGTTTTTAAAAAAATAAATAAAAATCATAAAAACTCTAAACGATTGTTGTCTGTCAATTCGTTTGGAGTTTTTTATTTTATCTGGGTTTTTGTTTAATAGAATTTTTTGATGATAGTTCTAAGTAATCAAATCTTAAAAGTTTGTTTGAATTACGATCTGTAAAATAGTTATAGCGAAACTAAAAAAAAGAATGCACTCCATTAAAACGATAACATTTGTGAAAAAGTAATAGTCGTATAGTTATTAATCTAAAAAAAATGTGTTAATAAACTGTTAAATATCAGAATGTAATCATTGACAACATGTTTTCATTTATGTATAATGCATTCAAATAGAGTGCACTCTGTTTGAATGCAAAAAAACTTTTTTTAAAGTAAAATTTTCGAAGACTTTGACATCATGTTTGCAGGAATATGATAAGAGGAGGCGTGAGACAAAAGTTATATGTAACAGTTGTGAACACGGTGAAATCATTCACTAAGGATGTTCAAAATAAATGTGCGATTCATCAAATTAGAATGTTTGAAAATGCGAGGAAAAAACAATGAGTAAAAAAAGTTATGTAATTATTTCAGAAGCCCCCCAGCTTAACTATTTAATTGACTATGTTGCTTTACCGGAGAATTACGGAACCCCGGAATACTTCGGTCGGGAAGATGTAAAAGCCATTCGTGAGACCGTTTATCAAAATTTGAACGATCTTAATAAGAAAACAAATTTCGGTGAAAAGATCAAAACATATGAGAAGGTACTGATCAAACCGAACCTGGTCGCACCTTACCACAAGTTTGGCTTCAAGGCTGATGACTATCCGGAAACCACGGATCCCAGAGTATTTGAAGCGGTAGTTTCCTTTATTAAACAGTTTAATGACAACATTGTCATTATTGAATCATCCGGCAAAGGGATGCCAACTACTGCAAGCTTCAAGATTACTGGTTTAGACCGCGTTGCCAAACACTACGGTACCGGACTGGTGCCCCTGGAATTGCAACCGGTGGTGCGGTACATGGTCCCCAAGGCTGAAATTATGAAAGAAGTCTATATCCCGGAAATCCTCGATCAGGTGGTTAAAGGGTCTGCTTTTTATATCTCTGTTCCCAAAATGAAAACCAACACCTATACCGACGTCACTCTGGGCTTTAAAAATGCCATGGGCACTCTGCCTTATAATCTCCGTGAGCGTAACCATACCTATCACATCAACAAGAAACTGGCAGATTTACTGTATCTGTTCAAACCCGATTTGACTGTTATCGACGGCATTATTGGCGGCGAAGGCAATACCCCGGCACCGGTGGATCCGGTGGAAATGGGCGTAATTGTCAGTGGCGACAACAGTGTCGAAACCGACCGGGTGGCCACCCGGATGATGGGATTTGATCCGAATGCCATCAAACTTCAAGCGGAAGCGGACAAACGCGGTTTTAATAACTCCAACGTTGAGGTCATCGGTCATCAGAAAGTTGTGCCATTTAGGCCAGCGCTAAAAAGCATTATGGATGAAGGTATGCAAAAAACCTTTCCGAATCTAACAGTACTGGTTGGTTTTAGCTTAAACGATGCACCTGAAATTACCGACATCAATGCAGTTACCCCAGAACTGGTAAAAAAAATCGAAATGTCCTGTGATGGCGGCTGTATACCAACCATTAAGTTTAATTTCGAAGCTTTTAAATATTCCGATGCCACGAATTATGAAGCCTTTGACTATGTCTTGATTGTTGGAAATGGCGTTACTGTAAACGGTAAGAAGTACTATTTTGATGCTGAGGGCAAAGCTTATGATACAGAGGCGATCCGCAAAATGGACCGCAAAAAAGTTGGCATCGGGGAGTGTGTCAGACACATTGAAGAAGCCTGTGATGTCTTCTGTCAAGGATGTCCGAGCATTGCTGATATCCCTAATGCTTTATCTGGTGGCGCCGGTGTGGCACCGCCGCTATTTTCGCCCCAGAATGTCCAGTTGCCGATGATCTTTGAAGAAGTGATAAAACTATTTCTAAAAAAACAGCAGATGATTCAAGCCGGTATCTGGGTTGACTGCGAAAGTAAATATGAAGATCGAATCTTTGAAATTCCCGAGCTTTCAGATGAAGAGAAAGCAATGAATTATATCGAATGGCCGTTACCGGAAGTGCCTGAACATATAAAAGAACAGGCATTGAAAGCTTATACACTGCCGCTTTAAACGTATTTAAATACAAAAATCATAAGGAGTATTGAATCATGAATAAACCGATATTTATTGTTGCTCTTAATCTTGCCAGTGCGGAAAAGGAAGCTGAATTCAATGACTGGTATAACAATATACATGTGCCCTTTCTGCTGGAAATTCCGGGAATCATCAGTGCTGCTCGCTATCAGGCAGTAGTTTCAGAACCGGGTCAGGCAAAATACCTGGCTATTTATGAATTTGACAATGTTCTGGCCATTGAACCGACCTTGAAAAGTCCCCAGATCGCCGAGGCAACTGAGGACTTGTTTAAAAACTGGGGACCTCATCTTGGTGAAGTGAAAGGGATTTCGTTGGTTTATCAACCCGTCGGACTGTCGACAGGACAAAAACCGCTGCTGACACTGGCGGCCAACATCGCCAAACTGGAAAATGAATTTGCCTTTAACAGCTGGTATGAACAAAAACATCTGCCCGAGATGCTGGCAGTGCCCGGCGTTGAAAGTGGGGCTTGTTACCATGTGCTGGTGGCCCAGGAACCGGAACAGGCAAAATATTTAACGCTGTATGAACTGGAAAGCCAGGAGTCGATTGATTCGGTATTGTCCAGTCCTGAATTTAACCTGGCCAAAGCGGATTATTTAACAAAAATTCAAGATGGGACTTTAACCATTCCTGATAGTCTGGGAATCGCATATATCGATTTTAGCAATTAGGCTATTTCAATCTAGTGCATGATTTAAAAGGAGTAATAATGTATAACAGAGATTATTTTGTAAATAAAGCAAAACTTGTTTCAAAAGAACAAAAAAAAATGGTGGTTGTTGCACCTTATGATGAAGGGACTTTAAAGGCATCTGTCAATGCTTACCAAGAGGGTTTTGTTGATCTGATCTTTGTCGGCGAAAAGTCTATGATAGAAGCAACAGCAAAAGAAGCAATGATCGACATAAGCAAATTTGAATTAATCAATGCAAGCTCCGATAAAGAGACAGCGGAGTTGGCCGCCCAAATAGTTGCCCGAGGTGGTGGCGATGTCTTGATGAAGGGCTTAATTGACACTTCGGTGGTTTTAAAGGCGGTTCTTCAGGAGAAAGAATTGAGAACGGGACGAACATTCAGCCATGTTGGTGTCGTCTACAAAGAAGATAGTTTTTATATTATCTGCGATGCTGGAATTAATATTGCTCCGACTGTTGCTGAAAAGAAACAAATCATTGAAAATGCCTTACCTTTGGCGCATGGTTTAGGAATAATGTGTCCCAAAGTTGCAGTGCTCTGTGCCAAAGAAAAACCTTATGATAAAATGCCAGCCACCTTAGATGCACAAGCATTAAAAGAAATGAACTTGAGAGGTGAAATAACCGGTTGCTTAGTGAGTGGTCCATTGCAAATGGATATTGCCGTGAGTAAACATGCTGCAGAAATTAAAGGTATTGATGACCCTGTTGCCGGTAATGCCGAGATTTTAATTGCCCCAACAATTGAAGCAGCAAATATCATTTGTAAGGGACTAGAATACCTAGGTGGGTTTAAAGGGGCTGGTTTTATAGCAGGTGCAAAAATTCCAATTATCCTGATGTCTCGTGCTGATGGTGAGGAAGTAAAAATGACGTCAATTGCATTAGCTGTAATTGCAAATGCATAAGTAAAATTTAAAGAGGTAATTAGAGATGAAAATATTGGTAATAAATCCAGGTTCAACATCGACCAAGATTGGTTTTTTTCAGGATGAGGCGAAAATCTTTGAAACGGTGCTAAGACATAGCACTGAAGAATTGGCACCTTTCAAAAATGTGACGGATCAATATGAATTCAGAAAAGAAAAAATTCTCAATGCAATGGAAGAAAATGACTTTTCTTTAAAAAGTATTGATGCCATCGCATGCAGAGGTGGGGCTACAAAAAAGCGAATTAAAGGTGGAACCTATTTAGTGACCGATCAGATGTGTGAGGAACATAGAAATAATCCAATGCAGCATCCCGCTTCGCTGGCAGCAATTATCGGTAAAGATATAGCCGATGAATTAGGGATTAAAGCCTATGTCACGGATACCCCATATGTTTGCGAAATATCAAAAATAGCAGAAATTTCTGGACATCAAGCGATTAGGCGCGAACCAATTTTTCACGCACTGAACTCAAAAGCAATCGCACGTAAATTTGCAGCGGAAAATGGAAAAAAATACGCAGATATCAATGCCATTGTATGCCATATGGGGGGCGGAATATCTATTAGTTGTCACCAAAATGGTATCGTTATTGATACAACAGATGGTATTAGCGAAGGGCCGATTGCACCGGAGCGGACGGGGAGTCTGCCAGCAAGACCATTGGTTGATTTGTGCTTTAGTGGTGAATACACTCATGCTGATATGAAAAAAATCATTCAAAGTGAAGGTGGGATCTATAGCTACATTAAGACGAATGATATGAGAGAAGTCGAACAACAAGCTCTAAATGGCGATGAAGAAGCGTTGCTTCTATTAGACGCGATGGTTTACCAAATAGCTAAAGAAATTGGTGCTATGGCAACAGTTTTATGTGGACAGCTCGATGGAATTTTATTGACTGGTGGCATTGCTTATTCTGAAAATATTGTCAAGAAAATAAGTGAACGGTGCGATTTCCTTGGCAAAGTCAAAGCATATCCAGGAGAAATTGAATTAGAAGCATTAGCGTTGGGTGTTTTGAGAATTACAAATGGCGAAGAAGAACTAAAAATTTACAATTAAAATTCTGAAATAAAAAAATTAAATTTTAAGGAGAATATCATGGGAAATTTATTAGGAGTATTTAACACTGTTGAAGAAGCAATTGAGGCTGCAGATGCTGCCCAAAAGTTGTTTATAAAGGGTTTTACAATAGATGATAGAGAAAGAATGATTTCTGAAATTAGAAAAGTTTTTATCGCCGATGCTGAAAAAATTGCTGGAATGACGGTAGAAGAATCGAAATTAGGTCGTGTTGATGATAAAATTCAAAAGGTCATGCTTGCAGCAACCGGGACAGCAGGGACAGAGGTATTGTCAACAAATGTGTTTTCCTCTCATCAGGGAACAACAATTGAAGAAGGTGCACCATACGGCGTAATCGGTGCAATCACACCGGTAACAAACCCCACTGAAACAATTCTTGGCAATGGGATTTCAATGATTGCTTCCGGAAATGCGGTTGTGTTCAATGTTCATCCGTCAGCTAAAAATGTCAGTGCTTATGGTGTCAATTTAATTAATGAAGCGATTATTGCAGCTGGAGGACCGGTTAATCTCATTACAATGGTCAAAGAACCGACAATGGAAACAATGCAGGAAATTGCAAAATCGCCTAAAACAAAACTTTTAGTAGGGACTGGCGGACCAGGACTTGTTAAAGCTTTATTAAATTCCGGGAAAAAGGTAATTGCAGCTGGAGCTGGTAATCCGCCGGTTATCATAGATGAAACGGCGAACATTGAACTTGCCGGGGCAACAATCGTAGCTTCTTCGTCATTTGATAACAATCTCTTGTGCATCGGAGAGAAGGAAGTTTTTGTTGTTGACTCGGTTGCCGATCAGCTCATAAATGTTATGGCCAACAGCGGTTCATATTTATTAAGCAAGGAAGAAGTAGTAAAAGTTACTGAACTTGTATTTACGAAAGATGAAGAAAATGCTGCAAAACCTTGTACAGAAGATGTCAGATCGCAATTCCATCTTAAAAAAGAATGGGTTGGACAAGATGCGATAAAGATTTTAAAAGCAATTGGCGTAACAGCGAGTGCTGACATCAGAAATCTGATTTTTGAGACAGACTTTAATAATCCATTTGTTCAAATTGAACAAATGATGCCTGTGCTTCCAATTGTCAGATGTACCGATTATGAAGAGGCAATTAAATTTGCGGTTGAAGCTGAACATGATAATAAACATTCCGCTGCCATGTGGTCTAATAACATTGAACGGATTACCAAGTTCGGAAAATTAATTAACACCACCATTTTCGTGCAAAATGGAGCAACTATGGCAGGTATCGGATTTGGTGGATCTGGAACAACTACTGCAACAATTGCAACCCCAACTGGAGAAGGCATTACCAACTCAATGACCTTCACAAGAAGACGAAGATTTGCTATTGGTAACGGTGGTAATTATATTCTATAAAGACAAGGTTTGGGTAACTTGTTTTAAAATCAGCTTTATGAATTTAAATTTATGTTCGCTTTAGCACATTACATTTAGGTAAATGAGGAACCAAAATTAAGATAGAAGTATTTTTTTGATAGTTTTATCAATTACTTAAATGTGTTTATCAATAAAAGGAGTTAAAAAACTATGGACTGTAAGAATTTATTATCAAGTGGTCGGATCGGATCACTTACGTTAAAAAATAGAGTTATTATGCCTGCTATGGGTGACGCTTTATCGGATCGAACCGGTGACTACATCGATGATCAAAAAGCATATTACCAAGAACGGGCAAAAGGCGGCGTGGGACTTATCATAACCGGCGTTTGTCGAGTTGATGAAGCTGGGTCAGCGATAGCAAATCAGTTTGGCGCCTACGATATTTCTCAGGCAGGCGGATTGAAGAAAATTGCTGATGGTGTTCATCGTTATGACAGTAGAATATTTTTGCAGTTGCACCACGCTGGCAGACAAGGATCAATAATGCTTACAGGTCAGCAACCGGTTGGACCAAGTGCAATTCCAGTACCGAATTATGAGATGCCTAGAGAACTCACAACTGATGAAGTAAAACAAATCATCAATAAATTTGTTTTTGGAGCCTTAATTGCAAAAATGGGTGATTTTGATGGTGTAGAAGTACATTGCGCCCACGGATACTTACTTAATCAGTTTTTGAGTCCTTATTCGAATAAAAGAACCGATGAATATGGTGGAAGTTTAGAAAATCGACTTAGAATTGTGAAGGAGATTATCGCTGGGATTAAAAGTCAGTGTGGACCTAGCTTTCCAATTAGTGTGAGAATTTCCGCGGATGAATTTGTTGAAGGTGGCATATCAATCGAAGAAGGCATTGGAATTTCGCAGATGCTTGAACAATATGGGGCGGATTTAATCAATGTTTCTGGCGGAGGATACCAATCGCCTTTTGGAATCATTGCACCATCAAATTACAAACAAGGCTGGATGGTTCCATTAGCATCGGCGATAAAAAAAGTGGTAAAAATACCTGTTGCAACTGTAAGTTTAATTCGAGATTTCGATTATGCCGACAATTTGATTAGCAATGGAGATGTAGATTTTGTATGTTTTGGACGGCCAAACATTGCAGATCCATATTTTGTAAATAAACTTAAAAACAATAGAGAAAACGAAATCAGACCTTGCATAACATGTTTATACTGCCAGGATACACTGCTGCAGGGAAGAGTCTCCTGCTCAGTTAACCCGGTTGTTGGTTTTGAGAGAGATTTTCAAACCTATAATAAAAATGGTGTAGGTAAGGTAGTTGCTGTTATCGGTGGCGGTCCTGGCGGTTGCGAGGCAGCTCGCGTTTTAGCAATCAGAGGCTATAAAGTTGTTCTTTTTGAGAAAAAGAATAAGTTAGGTGGGCAGGTGAACTTAGCAGCGATGCCACCACATAAAGAACGAATTGGATTATTGTCGACCTACTACGAAAATAATTTATCGCGACTTGATGTTGAAATTCATTTAGATACAGAAGTGACTGTTGATCAACTTATTGAACTTAATCCGCATGCGATTTTTATAGCAACAGGAAGCTTGCCAATTATTCCTCCAATTCCGGGAATTGCAAACGCAAATGTTCATACCATTGAGCAAATTCTTGAAGAAGAAGTGCAAGTTGAAAACAAAAATGTATTAATTGTTGGCTCAGGAAATACCGGTTTGGAAACAGCAGAGTTTCTTTTGCAGAAAGGTAATAAAATTACTTTTGTTGATATGTTGCCTCAAATTGGAATGCTTGCTTCAACAAGTGGGAATTATACACTCGGGGCACTTATGGCAGAAGGAGTCGGGGTGCTTCCCAACCACATGCTAAAATATATTGAAGGAAATAAAGTCGGGTTGTTAAATACGGTAAATAATGAAAATGAAGTTAAAGAATGTGATGCTGTTGTTTTGTCAATTGGGGTGCGAAGCAACAATGAATTAGCAGAGAAAATAAAAGATAAATTCAAAAATATCAAAGTGATTGCAGATTCATATCAGGTAGGCAATATTGCGACATCTGTCAAAGGTAGCTTCAGATCTGCGTTTTTGTTTGAAAATGAAGGTGACGAAATATAAAAACCGTTTTATGCATTAATAACAAACAGTTTATTTAACAATTTAAAAAATTTTTAAGAAAGTGTAGGTATTTCTATGAAAATTAAAGCCGCCGTGTGTCGTGAATTGTTGCAGCCACTTGTATTAGAAGAAGTGGATTTGGCTGACCCGCAAGATGACGAAGTTCTGGTAAGAATTGCTGGTTGTGGAATTTGCCATACAGATATTATTGCGCAGGAAAATGGTTGGGGTGGAATGAATCCCATGCCGATGATTTTTGGACACGAAGGTTCAGGAATTATCGAAAAGATAGGTCCAGGAGTCAAAGATTTTGCAGTGGGTGATCACGTCGTGATTTCCTATCCTTATTGTGGTGAATGTGTAATGTGCAAATCAGGGCAGCCACAGAATTGCATAAATAACTGGGCTTTGGTTTTTTCGGGTTTGCGAAAAGATGGAACTTCACCAATTTCAAAAGATGGTGAAACCATTCATTATTTCTTTGGTCAATCATCTTTTGCAACTTTTTCTATCACAAGCGTCCGAAATATTGTAAAGGTAGATCAGGATATTGACCTGGCAATGCTGGGGCCGCTCGGCTGTGGCATGATGACTGGTGCTGGTACGCTTTTTAATAAACTAAAACCAGCACCAAATAGTTCCATTGTAATTTTTGGTGCTGGAGGAGTCGGTTTATCCTCAGTAATGGCTGCAAAAATATGTAATTGCAAAACAATCATTGTAGTAGATGTCGTAGAGAATCGATTAAAATTAGCATTGGATTTAGGTGCAACACATGTTATTAATGCCAAGAGCATATCAGATGTACCGAATGAAGTTGTAAAGATTATTGGCCAGGGCGCAGACTATATGGTTGAAACAACCGGTCTTGAATCGACAACCAAAGATGCCATTCACTCCCTGGGTTTCGGTGGAGAAGGTGCATTGGTTGCTGTTGCCAACCACGTTGAGTTTGATAATTTTTACATGTCAATTTATGGAAAAAAACTCCATACCATTACAATGGGTGAGGCAATAACACAGGAAATCATTCCTAAATTAATTGATTTGTATAAAAGAGGTTTATTTCCTTTTGATAAATTAATTAAATACTATGAATTTGAAAATATAAATCAAGCGCTGGCGGATGCGAAGAGTGGCGCAGTAATTAAACCAGTTTTAAAAATGAATAGTTAGATAATTTTCTATTGCCAACCCTGTAATGAAAAGTAGTGTTTTTCATTATAGGGTTGGCATAAGTTTGAACGCATTCGGTTATTCAATTAACAGAAAGTGCATAAAATTTAATAGATTAAACGATGATTTACAATAAAATTTTCAAAGTTGGTGAAGACGAAGTTTCTGATTAGAAAGTTATCGAAGGAGAATTAAAATGCCATACGAAACCATTATTTACGAAAGATTTGGGTCAATTGCACTGATTACTTTAAATAGACCAGAAGCGATGAATGCGATAAGCAGTCAACTCTGGTGTGAAATGGGAAATTTGCTGGAAGAAATAGAAAAAGATAATGAAATCCATGTAATTGTTTTAACCGGATCAGGTGATCGTGCTTTTTGTGCGGGAATGGATTTGAAAGAATTGGCAAGCGGTAAGTTTAGAATCACGGATGAGATGGCAAAATGGGGATTTGCCGGGATAGCTAAACACTTTATTTCAAAACCAATTATTGCAGCTGTCAATGGATTGGCCATTGGTGGTGGATTGGAAATAATGTTAGCCTGTGATCTTATAGTTGCCTCAGATCAAAGCAAATTTGCTTTGCCAGAAGTTAAGCGAGGCATCATTGCAGCAGGCGGGGGATTATTAAGGATCGCTCGCCAGATTCCAGAAAAGATTGCCATGAAGCTTGTCCTCACTGGTGATGTTTTTGAAGCAAAAGATGCGCTGCAATGGGGTTTGATCAATGAAGTGGTGGCTCCAGATAAAGTTCTAGATATGGCAATGGAATTGGCCAACAAAATTTGTGAGAATGCACCGATCGCAGTGCAGTTTTCAAAAAGAGTTCTTTATGAGTCAATGGACACCGCACTTAATTTTCCAGAAAATGCATGGTCGATTAACGATCAATATACTAAAAAAATATTTGCGACTGAAGATTCAAAGGAAGGTCCAAAAGCTTTTGCTGAAAAGAGAAAACCAGTTTGGACGGGGAAATAGAAATGAATATGAAAGGTAAAGCTGCGATAGCAGGACTTGGCATTACAGAAATGGGAAAAGTTTTTGGTCGAACAGCTACTGATTTTGCAATTGAAGCAGTTGATTTAGCCTTAAATGACGCAGGTTTGAACAAGGAAGATATTGATGGATTGCTAATTAATACTGGACTTGCGGGTGGAATGAGTTTAGATCTTGCAGTTTCTCTTGGACTGAATGACTTAAAATTACTTAATCATATGAATGCTTATGGATCAACGGCTGGTGCAATGATTCAGTATGCAGCCATGTGTTGTGCCACCGGAATGACAAAAGCAGTTGTTTGTGTTTTTGCTGATAATCCAATTTCGGAAAACAAATCAACAGGTTCAGCTTATGCGGAATTAAATCAATTGTCAGGTCTCGCAGCATTGAATCCTGCTTCGGGGATTTTTGGAGTCAATCCATTCTACGCTATGGCGGCAAGAAGACATATGGAGTTGTATGGTACAACCAGTAAACAATTTGGTGAAATAGCGGTGGCACAACGGGATTGGGCAGTCATGAACCCTAGAGCACAGATGAAAAAAGCAATCACAATTGATGAACATCAAACATCACGAATGATTTCTGATCCGTTTCATTTGTATGATTGCTGTTTAATATCAAATGGTGGTGTTGCTGTAATTGTCACAAGTTCAGAATATGCTAAAGATTTAAAACAACCACCTGTTTATATTTGGGGATGGGGACAAGGGCACCCTGGTGCCAGAACGGATAAACTTGTTTCAACTGGCGGTATTGTTTCAAGTCAGTCAGCATACAAAATGGCAGGGATAAAAGCCGATGATGTAGAACTCTGTGAGTTATATGATTGTTACACGTATACACTACTTGTAACATTAGAAGATTATGGGTTTTGTCCCAAAGGTGAGGGCGGAGCTTTTGTTGAAGACGGAAAAATTGGACCTAATGGAAGTTTTCCAGTGAATACTGGTGGCGGTCAGCTTTCGAGCTACTATATGTGGGGAATGACACCTGTTTCGGAGGCGATTATTCAAGCAAGAGGCCAGGCTGGAGCACGGCAGGTATCAAAAAAAGATGTGATCGCAGTCAGCGGCAATGGGGGGATTTTAGATTATCATTCGACGCTAATTTTAAGTCCATTGAAAGCCAGCTTATAACAAGGAGAGAACCAAAATGTACAATCTTAGTGAAAGTCTTTGTAAATACAAACCGGAAGTACGCAGTAATGAGGCAACGTTAGATTTTTTTCAAGGTTTAGTTGAACGAAAACTGGTATTGCAATATTGTCCGCATTGCAAAAAGTACAGCCTAACCAGTAATCGATTTTGTCCTTATTGCTTGTCAGAGGTGGTTTGGAAGGAAGTTAGTGGTGATGGCACTATTTATACATGGACAACAAATTATCAAAATAGCCATCCGGCATTTACGGCAGAAATACCTTATGTTATTGGCACGATTCAGCTGAAAGAAAATGTTCTTTTTATAGCAAGGATTTTAAATTTAAAAAGTGACGATTTAAAAATAAATATGCCGGTTAAAGTTAATTTTTGGGAAATGGGAAATACTTATCCAATCCCATTTTTTGAACCATTTAACTAATAAATGCATATGCATTTAATCATTATTGTGAAAATGAGGAAAATAATTTATGAATAAAAAAATGCCCAATTTTGGACCGTTAAACGGAGTAAATGTTATCCATGCAACATCGTCTGTCGCAGCCCCTTTTTGTGCTCAAATGATGGCAGATTTGGGAGCTGCTGTAATATGGGTTGAAAATCCAAGTGCACTTTGTATATCCAGAGTGCCGCCAGCATACACCGCAAAGCAAGATCGACGAAATCAGAGATCATTATGTCTTGATATTCCTTCAGCAGAAGGAAAAGAAGTATTCTTGGGTTTACTTAAAGATGCAGACATTTTTATTGAATCATCAAAAGGTGGGCAATATGAAAAATGGGGTCTTGCTGATGAAGTATTATGGAACGTAAATCCCAAGTTGGTAATTGTACATATTTCAGGTTTTGGTCAAACTGGTGTTGAAGAATACGTAACAAGAGGTTCGTTCGATCCGATAGCGCAGGCCTTTAGTGGTTATATGAATCTGAATGGTTATCCAGATCGACCTGGCATCCCGGCGTTTCCTTACACAGCTGATTATATTACGGGCTTATATGCTTACGGTGCTGCACTTGCTGCACTAAATCATTCAAGACAGACCGGACAGGGAGATAGTGTCGATGTAGCGCAGTTTGAAGTATTGATCCGCTCACAAGGTAGAGATGTTGCAGAATATCTGAATACGGGAAAATTACCTTTACGAGAAGGTGATCACAGTCAGACATTTGCCGGTTATGGAAATTACACATGTAGTGATGGTAAATCCGTATACATGTTGATTTTAGGTGGCGGAGTTTTAAAGAAGAGTTTGTCAATACTTGGTCTCGAATATGGTTCTGAAAGCTTTCCGGAAAACATGCCTTCAGTAATGCACGGTACTCCAAGCGGCGATTTATTGGAGATAAAGATTAATGAATTCTGCAGTACCAGAACAGCAGAAGAGGTGGAGATGTTATTTAATTCGTTAGGGATCCCCTGTTCTAGAGTTTATGATTATGAAATGATCGCTGCAGATCCCCACTATAAAGCACGAGAAGTTTTTATTGAGTGGGAAACCGAAAAAGGCGAAAAAATCAAAGGCATTAATGTTTTTCCGAAATTTAAAAAAAATCCCGGAAAGGTTTGGCGTGGGTTACCAAACGTAGGAATGGATAATGAAGAAATTTTAAATGAATTGGGGTATTCCAATGATGAAATTGACAATCTTTATGAGAAAAAAATATTAACCAAAAAAGATTTATAAGTAAAGAATGCTCTGAGAGTGGTGGTGTTTCCAGTGAAAAGACTACCAGAAAGCTTAAACACGAACTAGATGGTTAAGAAAATTGATTAATTAGAAAAAAGGGTGTGATTGAATAAAATAAATTATCAACACGCCCTACTCCTATTTCTAATTGAATTAAAAATCAGATGAATTATCTGATTTGAAAGCCTCGGCCAACATGAGAAAATTCTTTCTAACATCTTCATGAAGATCGAAATTTCCTTCAGCCATACACCAAGCAGTAGAACTTGTATATAAAAGACTAAAGGCAGTATCACTCATAAATTGTGCTGAAAACTTGTCTGAGAATTCTTTGTTTTTTTGACCGTTTTCAAAACAATCCAAAAGGATTTTTCTGATAGCAAAACTGCTAAAATCGTAATAACTATTTTTTGAAAGCAACATTATGGAATAAAAATTTGTAACAAAATCATAGCCTTTAATAATAAAATAACTGATTTGATATTTTACTATTATCTGCAACGCGGCAGAATAGGATTCCTTATCAAGCGATTTGTAATAATTTATTAAATCAGTAGATTCCTGTTTTATATAATTTATGAGAATATCTTGTTTGGAATTAAAATGGTGATAAAATGAACCATTTGATACGCCAGCGGCTTCACAAATATCGATAATCGTCGTATTCTCAAAACCCTTTACTTTTATTAGATCTAGTGCAGCATCAAAGATCTTTTTCTCAGTGGTCTGCCCCTTTTTTGTTTTGTTAATATTTTTGTTTTGCATAAAATAATCTCCTGGCTTTTCATTTATGTCGTTAATAAATGTAATGAAGTTTTATTAAAAGCTCACCTTGGGACTGAGTATTTTGAGCTTGAAATATTTGCATAGCAAAAGAACGCACATTATTAATGACTAATATAATACCATTCATTCTAAAAAAAATCGAGGATTTAATATATTTTTAGGTAATTGCGAAACGCATCAGAAAAAATAGTGAGAACAGCAGAAAAAGAGAAAATTTAAAAAGTTGAAAGTTGATTTAAGCGATCAGGGGCTTGAGACTGCGAATATATTGGTGCTGGTGAATCGAATCGGCAAGGATAACCGTTAAGAGTTGAGCAATCCCAGAAAGTAAAAGGTCGGCATGTAGGGTTTGTTCATTCTGAGTCCGTCGATTGGCAATGCAGAAGCTGTCCTTAAACTGATTGATGGTCTGCTCAACACAGCCACGCGTTTTATAAGTCTGTGCCCATTCATTGGTTCCGCGAATGGTTCCGGGATAAGCACGCAGGTTCTTTTCCGGGTAAATGTAAACCATCCGTCCACAAAGCGAGGATGTACAGGGATGATCACAATGATGACGGCGGCGATATTTCCCATCGGCGCATTTTATCCACTTCATTTTTGGACAGACAAATTTAAAGGTCGGTATACCACAGTGAAGATGGGAGGTATTGCCTTCCGGCTTCATGGGCAGGGAAGGATCGTTGGGACAACAGGGAATCCCATCACTGTTGATGGTAAAATCAGGTTCTTCAAGACCCGACCGGCGATTTAAAGGGATATAGGCCCGGTTAAAATGGAGGTCGTTGAATAATCCCGAATAAATCGCAATGGTATCAAAGGCGGCATCGCCGAGAAAGACATCCGGTTTAATCAGGGGATGTTTGTTGAAAAAATCGGTCAGCACCGGCAGCAATGCTTTTGAATCGCCTAACGATTTATCTTCATCAGGAGAATCTGACTTTTTTTCAACAACAATATCCGCATGGGCATCGAGAAAATCCCGGTTATAAAAAGTAATGTCGCGAACAATCCCCAGCCCATTGGTAATCATGCCAAACTTATAGACATAACAGAAATGGCCATTGATGTAGAGTTGTTTGATTGCGGGATTGGCGGTTGCATGAGATGGCATCATTTTATAGGCCGCCTTATGGGGATCATAGGAATCCGGCAGCTTATTGGCTTTTTTAAAGGCTTTCAGTTGAATCATGATACGATTGAAATATTTGGGATTATTCTCAGTGACATAGGTTTCAATTCCGGATGTATCAAAGATTGACATGGCAGCTTTTTGAGGGTCAATGGCCTGGCAGATCGGTTCTGTGACATCCACGAGATGATCAAAAAACGATTGTAAGTCCAGCAGAAACTCCTGTTTGAAGCGGGTAAATCGGGAAGCATCCGGTATGCGTTTAAACCCACAGAAATCTCTTATTTCAGCGGAAAATTTCAGAAAGATCAGCAGAAGTGTATCTGAAGGAATCGAGAAGATTTTCTGAAGCAGTAAAGCGCGAATCATTGAATGCAGTTCAAACTCCCGGGGACGACCTGTTGGTGAATAATAGTGTCGATAAAAAGAACCGGGAATCAGAATATCCAGATTAAGATTTTCATCGAGAAGTGAAAGAAACCGATGTTGATCGGTCTCAAAAATATTTTGACAATCTGAGTAAATGTCAGCCAACGAAAGCTGTTTTTGTGGTAAAATATCCATGTATAACTCCTTTCAGGTTGATAGATTGTTGGTTTTGCAACTCAATTTTATCATAATCTGGTGAGGAGTTATATTTTTTTATGCAACAAAATATCCTGCTTTTACGCGGGGTTTGGCGTTTCGCAAACGCCTAAATATATTTTATTTAAAAGGAGGTTTATATTCATCGGTTATAAGGTTGTAAAACTCGATGCATTTATTTGCTTGCGGTGTTAGTTTTAAAGTTGGTAAATATTTCAAAAAGTAGAAAGATTTATTTAATAAAAATCAAGTATCAGATTTGATATTTTAGATGGAGAGGATTTAAATAAAATGAAAGTAAATAAAAAAGATGTCAAACGTAGACAACGAAGCATATCGATAAAAGTGTTTCAAGTTTCAATACCGATTATAATCACATTTGTTTTTATGACTTGGTTAGTATTTCATCAAATTAACGAAAATCTTGACGCAGCAACAAAAAATGAATTGTTTGCTATTTTTGGCGTTGCCTTGATTCTTGTGGTTAGCGTTGTCACAATTGGCATAAACAGCATTACCAAAAGATTAAAGGGTATAATTGAAGAAGCAAACGCAATCATTTACGAAGAAAGCAATCAAGTGTCGGGATATACAAAATCGAAAGATCAAATAAGCGATTTGAGTGATGTAATTAGAAAAATTAGTCAGAGTGTTAAAAATGATTCAGAAATTGCCAAAAGAATGGCAGACGGTGATTTTTCAGTGGAAGTACCCGATACAGAGAATAGTGTACTCAGAGAGAGTTTACTTAAAATAAAAAACTCAGGGGAAAAAATATTAACAGGTACAACCGAACAATTGGCTTTTGTGTCGAGTGGAATTTATGATAGAAAAATAGATAATGAAGGATTATCTGGGGATTATAAAGAGATAATTGCACACGTTAACGATATTTTCGATCATATTGAAAAAAGAAAAGAGTATTTCGAAGCAATCATTAATGCGATTGAAATTCCATTTCAAGTGATCGACACCGAAATGAAATTTTCATATATGAATAAAATAGCAGTTGATTTATATCTCGCAACTGGTATTATCGATACGCGAATCGGATACATGGGAATGGAGTGCCATAAAGGAAATGCAACCATCTGCAGGACTGAAAATTGTGGTGTTAGACAGCTGACGGAAAAAGATCAAAAAGGCATATATTTCGAATGGATGGGAAGCCATATGAGGCAGAATACAAATTATGTATTGAATGAGCAAGGCGAGTTATTAGGTTATGTCGAAGTTGTGACAGATTTAACGGACATAGTCAGTGTTAATGAATACACCAAAACAGAAATTAATCGATTGATTTCAAATCTCAGGAAACTTGCTGATGGCGATCTCAACTTAGATACTCATATTTGCGAAGCTGACGAATACACTAAAGATGTGAGAGAACAGTTTCTAGCGATTAACAAAAATTTGGAAACTGTAAAAGCTTCAGTAGGAGATCTTGTTGACGGCGCGATCAAGCTTTCCACAGCAGCTGTTCAGGGGAACCTCGAATTACGATATGATGAAACTCTATTTAAGGGTTCGTGGAGAGACTTGATCTGTGGTATGAATCGAATTTTAGAAGAAATTTCAAAACCATTAATTGAGGTATCGGCAGTGTTTGATATGATCGCCAATGGAAATCTGGATGGTGAAGTTAAGGGGAAATATGAAGGAAGTTTTAATGAATTAAAGCTGAAAGTTAATCATATGGGCTGTTTTCTTAAAGCAATCATTTTTGAAATCACTACGGTCATCAAAGAAATTGGAAATGGAAATTTAAACGTTGCTTCATTAAAAACATATGAAGGAAATTTCTCAGAAATATCAAATGCACTCAATATGATTATTGAACGTTTAAACAATTTAATTGGTGAGATAAATGTTTCTGCTTTACAAGTAAGCTCTGGTGCAAACCAAGTATCTGAGGGAAGTCAAATTTTATCACAAGGCTCAACAGAGCAGGCTAGTGCAATTGAAGAATTAACAGCATCAATATCAGAGATTTCCAACAGAACAAAGGACAATGCTGTTAATGCCAATAAGGCTAAAGTGTTGACGGTTGAAGTAATGGAACATGCTAAAAGCGGTAATCTGAAAATGACTGAAATGCAAAAAGCAATGATAGAAATCAATAAGTCGTCAGAAAATATTTCAAAAATTATTAAAGTTATTGATGATATTGCATTTCAAACAAATATTCTTGCATTGAATGCGGCGGTAGAGGCCGCAAGAGCAGGATATCATGGTAAAGGATTTGCGGTTGTTGCAGAAGAAGTCAGAACGTTGGCTGCAAGGAGTAGCGATGCTTCCAAAGAAACTAAGGAATTGATTGAAGGTTCGATTTTAAATGTACATGAAGGGACAAGAATTGCAGATGAAACAAAAAAATCCTTTAACGAAATTGTCAAGGAGCTTGATTTGTCATTGGATTTAATTGGCAATATCGCAAATGCTTCAAATGAGCAGGCAACTGATATTTATCAAATTAATAAGGGCGTTGAACAGGTGGCTCAGGTCGTTCAATATAACTCACAAACTGCGGAACAAAGCGCTGCAGCTAGCGAAGAATTATCAAGCCAATCTGAGTTGCTAAGAGAAATGATCAGTCAATTCCAATTAAGGAAAAAAGTCTGAAATGGTGTTGGCAACTAAATGGTGTGAACACAATCAAGTCAAGAACTGAGCGAACCGGAGTCGTGTAACCATTATATTACACGACTTCGGTTTTATTGTGTTTAATAATATTTAAGCCTTAAAGACCTCTGCCAATGACAGGAATTTTTTGCGAATATCTTCATGGAGATCAAAATTGCCTTCATTAGTACACCATTCAGTTGTAGTGGTATACAACAGACTAAATGCAACTTCGCTAATATATTTTGCGGAAAAATTTTGTGTAAACTCGCCGGTTTGCTGTCCATTTTCAAAACAGTTAAGAAGTATTTTTTTAATCGCAAAATTATTGTAGTCGTAATAATTGTTTTTGGACAGTAACATGATCGAATAAAAATTGGACACAAACTCATAACCTTTGATGAAGAAATAACTGATCTGGTATTTTATCACTTTTTGAAGGGTCTCCGCATAAGAGTCTTTTTTCAGCGACTGGTAGTAATTCATGATATCAGCCTCTTCCTGATTGATATAACTGATCAGGAGATCTTCTTTTGATTTGAAATGATGATAAAAAGTGCCGTTTGAGACTTCGGCGGCTTCGCAGATATCGACGAGCGTCGTATGTTGATATCCTTTTAGCTTAATCAGGCTGAGGGCAGCATCAAAAATTTTTTTTTCGGTCAGCTGTCCCTTTTTAGTTTTGGGGGCTCTTTTTGTTAGCATAAAATCCTCCTTGATGATGTGTAAAGCCTGAAACATTATACAATAGGCATAATAAGAATACAATCGGTTTTTAAAATACAGTCTGCAGAGGGGTTCTAGGGGTAAGTTCAGGAAATCATGTGTCAAAAAAAGAGTGGTTTTAAAAAGCATTTAGGTTGGTGCGTTGGGAAGTTGCCCTTTGTCCGTCAAGCTCTGCTTTTAACAATGATCCATATTTGATTCAGCTCGTTTGTCCCTGAATAATTCTCAGAGCATTGAGAATGCCAAAATCTTTGCTGCCAAAACCGTAGCCGGTTTTTTGGGGATTGAACTGTGGGGTATTGGCCGAATAGCGGCCTAGTTCGGCCAGAATCGCCACACCAGTAGGGGTGGCGGCCTCGCCATCAATGGCTTTGGAGTAGATCTCAAAGTCTGTCTGACAGAGAATTTCGGTGGTGGCTGGAGCAGGCACTGGGAGTAGGCCGTGAGCGCACCGGACCCAGCCGCTACCGACATTTATTTTCGAACCATAGATGACGTCAGGATTGACGGTGTGAAAACAGATAGCTGCGCCGACGATATCGACAATTGAATCCAGGGCGCCGACTTCATGGAAATGGACACGATCCACCGATACGTTGTGAACCTTTCCTTCAGCAACGGCAATCCGATCAAAGACGGCCAGTGCCGTTTGTTTAACTGCGTTGGAAAGGGCAGAATCCTCAATAATGTGTTTGATATCTGGCAGATGTCGGTGTTGGGAGCGGTCTTCATCAAGAACCACGTGGCAGCGGGTGCCGCTGATACCTTTTTTCACGGTTTTCTCCGCCACGATCTGAAAGCCGTTAAGTTTGAGTTTTTGCAGTTCCGTGGTGAGCAGTTCAGGGTCAAGGCCAAGATCAATAAATGCCCCTAAAATCATGTCGCCGCTGATGCCAGAAAAACAGTCAAAGTATAAAATTTTCATTGGGATAATCTCCTTATGGGTTGAATCAAATCTTAATCGTCAATGGGTGGACATGACGAGGTTTAGAGCTTGTTGATTTTTGAAGCCAGACAGGCCGCACCGAAGCCGTTATCAATATTGACCACCCCGATGCCACTGGCGCAGGAGGTCAGCATCCCCAGCAGGGCTGAAATTCCGCCGAAGCTAGCGCCATAACCGATGCTGGTGGGAACCGCAACAATCGGTTTATCGGTGAGCCCGCCTACCACTGATGCCAAGGCTCCTTCCATGCCGGCCACCACAATAATAACCTTAGCCTGATTGATCACCGCCACATTGCCAAGCAGCCGATGGATGCCAGCGACGCCAACATCATAGAGGCGTTTAACCTGATTGCCCATGACCGTGGCAGTTACCGCTGCTTCTTCAGCCACCGGAATATCGGAGGTACCGGCGGTTACCACCAGAATATAATCATCGGTGGTTTTATAGGCTTCACGCTTGACCACCACCGACCGAGCTTCTTCGTAATAGATGGCATCCGTCGTGACAGATTGGATCGCCTCGTAAACATCGCGATCGGCTCGGGAAGCCAGGATGTTTCCGGTGGATCGCAACAGCATATTTTCAACAATACCTCTAATCTGATCCAGGGTTTTACCGGGACTGTAGATCACCTCAGGATAACCGTTTCGCAGTTCGCGGTGATGGTCAACTTTGGCATAGGTCAAGTCTTCATAGGGCAGATTTTTGAGCTGCTCCAGGGCGGTGCTGATATCACACTGCTGATTTTTCACCGACTCCAATAAGTTTGTTAATTGTTCGATATTCATATTTCCTCCAATTTATTCAAAACGGCAATCTTAAATCGCAAAAACGATAAAAAAAGAGTGCACTCTGTTATTGTCATGTGTTATAATAACACAAAAACATCAATAAATCGACGGTGAATTTGGGCTTAATCAAAAAAATTAAGCAATTATAAGGATGAGAAAAGAAAAAAGCAGCTCTGCCCAAGAAAAATAATAGAATACGATCTGTTATTTTGCAAACGCCTCAATTCCGCCCTTTCGCCGGGCGGTGAAAATTTGGTTTAATTGGTTATTTATTTACAGGAGGATAGTGTGAAAAATAACCCCGGCCCTCAAAAAAGGCCGAACTTAACCCGGATTTCGAGTAAAAGCATAGAAATTTAGCAATTTCAGCCAAATCAGTGCTCACAAACCGCATAAAACGGTAAGAATAATCCAAAACCGCAAATGTAGTGACCGAAAATAGAATTAAAATCACTTATATGTTGACTCCTTTTTAAAGTTACTGTATAATAGCGTTATGTTTATACGCGAATTTAAAACGAAGAAAAAAGATGTCATTTATTATAATCACAAACTGGTGGAATCCTACCGGAATGCGGAGAACAAACCGAGACAGCGGATCA
>Ga0075011_10000398_pt1 | contig 23037 bp, 21 predicted proteins | sample TARM_MetaG_T_14_FD_72354 | JGI IMG/M metagenome (GOLD analysis project Ga0075011, IMG submission 72354) | Freshwater microbial communities from Pennsylvania, USA, analyzing microbe dynamics in response to fracking - TARM_MetaG_T_14 | ecosystem: Environmental > Aquatic > Freshwater > River... | reverse complement strand
GCCCTGTAAATCACACTGCTGACCCTTCGGTCTCCTCTTGCAACTATGGCTTCCATGTAGCTGACCCTTGGATCATGATAGTTAAAGGTTACCTTCTTATCCTTTATGCTTCCCTTTACAAGATTTATCTTATCATGAAATTCTTCAATTGTATCCTGCCCATGCCACTGAAATGGGGTGAAGGGCTTTGGAACAAAGCAGGAGGCACTTGCGGTAACAGAAAAATTACCTTTACGCTCTTCAGGTGGCCTTTTGAAAAACAGGTCCTTTACAAGGTATGCAAGCTCCTTTATGCCCATTACATCCTGATCTGTTTCAGTTGGTAGTCCAATCATGAAGTACAGCTTGATTCTTGACCAGCCTTCCTTGAAAACATAGCTCACTGCATTGACGAGATCATCCTCGTCAACTCCCTTGTTTATAACATCCCTAAGCCTCTGGCTGCCCGCTTCAGGTGCAAAGGTCAATCCAGTTTTCCTTACCTTTTCAATTTCCTTCAGAATATCTATGCTTACAGAGTCCAACCTTAAGGATGGCAAGGATACTCCCACCTTCCTATCCTCAAACCTTTCCATCAGGCTTGATATAAGCAGGTGCAGCTGGGAGTAGTCACAGGAGCTCAAGGAGGATAGAGAAATGTTTTCATAGCCTGTTGAATCCACCAGCTTTTCTGCAAGCTCCATCAGTCTGTCAACGGACTTCTCCCTGATTGGCCTGTAGATCATGCCTGCCTGGCAGAACCTGCAGCCGTGAGTGCACCCCCTGAATAGTTCCATTGATATTCTGTCATGGACAGTCTCCATATATGGAACGATCATCTTCTCTGGTGAAAACATGCTGTCAAGATCCCTAACCATTCTTTTTTCTATGGTTTCAGGCATTCCTGGAAGCTTGGAAAATCTTTCCTTTATGGTCCCATCATCATTGTAGCTCACATCATATAATGACGGTACATATATACCCTCCATTGAAGCCTGTACTTCCTCCAGGAACCTTCTTTTATCGTAGCCTCTCTTCTTATGCTTTTCATATAGCCTCATAAGTTCAAGAGTAACCTCTTCTCCCTCACCTATTACAAAGATGTCCATGAACTCCCACAGTGGCTCAGGATTGTAGGCACATGGACCACCGGCTATGACCAATGGAAATTCCTCACCCCTGTCTCTGGAGTGTATTGGTATGCCAGCAAGGTCAAGTATGTTTAGTATGTTGGTGTAACTCATTTCATACTGCAGGGTGAAGCCCAAAAAATCGAAGTTTCTGACCTCCTCCTTGGACTCCAATGCAAACAATGGGATGGACTCCCTTCTCATCTGGTCTTCCATATCAACCCAGGGTGCAAATACCCTCTCGCAGGAGTATCTTGGTTCATTATTTATAAGGTTATAGAGAATGTGCATTCCAAGGTGTGACATGCCAACCTCGTAAACGTCCGGAAATGAAAAAGCAAAACGAACATCAACATCTTCCGGGTTTTTTTGTACCATATTCTGTTCCATTCCTATATATCTTGAGGGCTTTTCAACCTTCATTAATATTTTATCCAATTTATATTTATTAATCATTAAGTTCACCTTTCAATTGTTTTGCTTATCCTTGTGTTTTTTCTCACAGGCAAAGAAAAGCTCTAACCAAGGTTAGAGCAATCACTTCTTCTTGTCTTTTACATTAACAATGGGGATGTTGGCAACCAGGGCTGATACAGGAGATTTATTGCCTTCCTTCTTCATCTTGGTCATCTTGATTTCAATTTCTGCTTCATCGATTTCCGCGTATTGTGAAATTACCTTGACAATATCACCCTTGATCATTTCAAGAAATCTAGGAGACAGGTCGGAGCGATCATGAACCAATACCAATTTCAGTCTTTCTTTTGCCACGTTCTTGCTGTTTTCCTTTTTTCTAGTAAACATTTTGAAAAAATCCAAACCGTTCGCCTCCTTTACTTTCCAAATATAAGCTTAAGAACCTTGCTGAACTTGCTTTCGTCATTTTCCTCCAAATTCAGCAGTTCCACTTCCTCTCCGGTGATTCTCCTGACAATGTTTCTGTATGCCTTCCCCGCCAGGGCCTTGTCATCCATAACCACTGGCTCACCTTTGTTGGTCGATATTACAATTGACTCGTCATCAGGAACTATCCCTATAAGATCAATTGCCAGGATATCAATGATATCATCGATGTTCATCATGTCCCCTCTTTTTACCATGTCCGGTCTGATACGGTTGATTATCAGTTTAGGGTCATGAAGCTCATTGGCTTCAAGAATACCTATAACTCTGTCAGCATCCCTTACAGCCGATATTTCAGGTGTAGTTACTATTATTCCTTGGTCTGCACCAGCGATTGAATATTGGAATCCCTGTTCAATACCTGCAGGTGAATCGATTATTATGTAATCATGACTCTTCTTTAGTTCGCTAACCAGTTCAACCATCTGCTCGGGACTCACCGCAGTCTTATCCTTGGTCTGTGCAGCTGGCAACAAGTAGAGTTTATCGTGCCTCTTATCCTTTATAAGTGCCTGTTTAAGCTTACAATTCTTTTCTACAACATCGACTATGTCATAGACTATTCTATTCTCAAGACCCATTACAACATCAAGATTTCTCAGCCCAATATCCGCATCAAGAACCACAACCGAATAACCCATTCTCGCCAGCCCGGTTCCAATGTTTGCACTGGTTGTTGTTTTTCCAACACCACCTTTACCTGATGTTATAACAATAGCTGTTCCCACTTTCTCTTTAGCCATTTATGTTCCTCCCTTTTATTTATTAGGTAAATAAGGCTCTATTACAACTGCTCCATCAACCACTCTTGCTATTTCAGGATATTTGTACTGTATGTCATCCTCGGGTGGTCTAACAATATAATCCGCTATTCTTAGTTGGGTAGGCAAAAGGCTGTATGCTGCAACAACAGCATATCTATTCCCACCAACTCCTGCCTGTGCAACGCCCCTCAGGGATCCCAGCACTACGATGTTCCCCTTTGCCTTCAAGAGCGCACCCGGGTTTACATCACCAATAACAACTATGTTTCCGTTATAGGATACCTCCTGGCCGGATCTTAGTGTACCGTGTACGAACTTGGTCATTCCCTCCTGCACCACCTCAGGTTCAGATGCACCAACCTCCTTGATGGGCTCGTAATTTTCAGATGAAACCTCCTCGGGAACCTTGTTGATTTGAAGTTCAAAATCATATCTATACTTTAAAAGCAGCATGATTTCAGCTCTGTTTTCCTCTGTAAGGTCCTCTCCCCTTACTCCCAGGAATTTACTCCCCCTAAAGAAATTTGAAGCCGTCCTCATTTTACCATCAAGCTCACTTTTGATCAGCTCAAGGTCATTGCCTTCAACATTCAAATATATGCCATCTGCTACTCCCTTGATTGAAACAACATCTCTTTTCATGTGCTACCTCCAAATCAATGCCTTATTCTAATTCTACTAGTTTATGGAATAAAAATCCACAGTTTTAGATTTTTATTTTATTCTACTCAAATGTTATTGAATTCTCGATTGGCAGGGTGTCAATTTGTTCCACATCATTGAGTCCAAGATATTCAGCTATAATCTCCCTAACCATTGGTGCAGCATATCCACCTGAGCCTCCCTGGAAGAGTACTGCAGCAACTGCTATCTCAGGATCATCATAGGGTGCAAAGCCAACGAACCAAGCAAAGTCATCAAAGGTATCACCTGTTGATGGGTTGATTCCACTCCTCTCGGCAGTTCCTGTCTTAACTCCTACCTGAACTGGGAAGTTCTGGAATATCCACCTTGCGGTTCCATCATCAGCAACCATTTCCATACCCCTCTTCACGTGTTCAAGGTTCTCATAATCATTAAGTTGAATTCTTTCTGCCTGGGCTTCATGCTCATAGAGAACCGAATCATTGTTGTAATTTCTTATGCTGTCGATTAATGTTACCTTGTTAAGGTAACCTCCATTTGCTATTGTGGCGATGTAATTTGCCATTTGTATCGGAGTGTATGCACTTTGTCCCTGACCGATTGTAACATTAAGAGTGTCGGAGATGTTCCATCCAGCCTGGTTCAGATATGTGTACTTTATCTTGTCCGCCAAGCCCTCCCGCTCACCGGGAAGTCTCAACTCAGGTTCAATACCCATATCATATAGTCTTCTCACAACTTCAGCCCTTGACAGCGTCTCCTCTAGTTCTGTCCACCCAATTATTTCCTCTATTGCCACTTCAATATCCTCTTCACTGAAGTCTCGATCGTCCATAAGATAGCCTTCGATACTTCTTTGAAGCATTTGCTTTAAAAGGTACTTAGTTGTAATGATTTTTCGCTGGGGATCCGGTACTCCTCCTGATACCTCAGATGGCACGTTTATCTCTATCCCCGTCTTGTCATTAAGACCCAGTTTTTTGGACATGTCTACAATGTCCTCTATTTCCACCTTGACACCAATGTCCTGCCCAGTCCTCTGGTTTCTACCCAGGGCAAGGGTATAGAAATAATAGTTGCAGGAATCTCTCAATGCCTCATAGAAATTCTCATATCCGTGGGTACCGCCGGTATTGGTATATATAAGGCAATGGAATCTCTTGTCTCCCACGGTGACATAACCCATGTCCCTGATCTTCAGGAGGGGATTCAGGCCCTTTTCCAATGCTGTAAGACCTGTTACCATCTTGAAAGTGGAGCCGGGCTGTACGGCCGTCTGAGTAGCTATGTTGTACAGTGGTCTGGCAGCCAAAGGATTGTCTGAATCCTCCGGGAACAAGCTTAGCCAGTCTGTATTGTTTATTCCTGTTGAGAAAAGATTTGGGTCAAAGGATGGGTAGCTTACCATGGCAAGGGTCTCCCCGGTCTTTACATCCAATACAACCACCGCCCCTGAATTTGCGTTGATATAGGGTCTCCCCTTTCGACGATGTGTACCAAAGGTGTAATCCCCCCAATCACTCCTGAAGGTTCCACCTTTGCTCAACTGATCAAGGGTGTGTTCCATGGCCTCCTCAGCGGTTTTTTGCAGCTGGAGGTCAATAGAGAGATAGATATTATCACCAGGCACGGGACTTATCTCCTCTATGATATTTGTTGTGTTTCCTACAACATCAACCTCCACCTTTTTAATGCCGCTCTCTCCATTCAATTGAAGCTCAAAGCTCTCTTCAATTCCTGTTTTACCTATTAGGGTTCCTGGGGAATAGCCTTCTTCCCTTATATATTTTTCTATTTCATTGGGCTGGCTGATCTTTCCAATATAGCCAAGGATATGTGATGCTGTACTGCCTTCAGGATAGACCCTTACGGGTTCTATTGATACATTGATCCCTGGAACACCAGAAAGGCCTTCCTCAATTTTTGCTACGGTTTCATCCTTGATCCCATATGCGATGTTTATTGGCTGATATGCCAAATAGCCCTGAATGTTCAATTGATTTATCAATCCCAGCAATGACCTTGACTCGTAAGGGGATATGTTTTCATCAATGGAATAGTTCGCTTTCACCAACTCAAATGCTTCTTCAAGTGGTGTTTCCATATCTATCTTATTAGCCTCATACCAGTTGTTCATGTTGTTTACATGCACATACTCTATTTCCCCAGAAACTGAAATCCTAGGGTTTACACCGCTTGCTATCAAGTGAGACTGAGCCTGGTAACGTATCCTTTCATCCTTTATGAATTCTGGCAGTATGCCCTTGTCACTGGCTTTTCTGATTAGGTCTTCCAAGGGATCCTGATCAGAAATCTCGGTTTTGTCAACGAAGCTGTAGAGTAGATCACTTCCATTGTCACTCATTTTGATCTGAACAGGTGAGCTGACTCCATTTTTTTCCATAATCTCAATGAGAACCTCTCCAGGAACCAAATAATCAAGAGTATCATCATCCAGAGGAATCGATCTGCTTAGAAAGGAATACAAGGCTACCTCAGTGAACAGGTTGATAAAATCCTCTTCTCCTGTTGTTTCCATTGTAACGAAAGGATAATCAGACATAAGTTCTGCCTTTTGCTCAATGTAATCCTCGTGGTAAATCAATGCATAATCCTCAATGACAATGTCCTCCTGGAGCTGGTACTCTTGTAGAAGCTCATATGCCATCAACCTGGCAACAGGATGGTCAACAATTTTCCTGGTGTTGACCTTGTCCTCACTTAGCATTTTGGCAACACTTGCAACATCCTCGGGAATGCTCCCATCGAGGGAATATATCTCAGGATTTTTGTCACTTAGGACATCCTGCGCCCTTTTAAAGATAGTTATACTGAAATGATCCTTGTATGGCTTCCTGTATTCCATGGTCAGAAACTCATTCAGGAGCTCATTCTCCAGTATGACCTTAACCAGCTTGTCCAAGGGATCCTCCTCATTTGTAAGGTAGTCTTCCACTGTAGCGTATTTAATGTAGTTCAGCTCTACAGGATAATCATTTACATACTCTGCTCCATCTGTTTCAAGAAGTCTAACCAGCTGCAGAAGGCTTTCATTCCTTATTGACCTGTCACCAATATTCAGTTCATCCTTTAACAGTTGTACCGTAAATGTTGGTACATTACCGGCAAGGAGTCTACCATGCCTGTCCCGGATTTCACCTCTAGGTGCAGTGGTGTAGACCTCCTTAACTCTTTTATTGTCTGAGAGGTCACGGTAATAGTCTCCCTGGGCTATTGTCAGTGTCGCCAGTCTGAAAACAAGCATCGTGAAAATAAGAACAAGGAAATAAATCATCAGGCTGTATCTGTTAAAAAGTTTCTCTCTAAGCTTCATACCACATTACCTCCTGCCAAATTTCAGGTTTGGCTGTATGAATATCCGTTGAACCAACATAAAAAGCAAAACAGCGATCACTCCATTGTAAATCACTTCCAAGGAAAAAACGCTTTGTACTGCATCGATAAAGGTGATTTCCCTGGAAAGGAAAAACTGAAACAAAGAGAAAAGAATATTGTAGAACACTGTAGATATGGCTGTAAAAATAAAGTGATTCATTGCGGAATCCTTGGTCAAACTATCATGTGCCAATCCTACAAAATATCCAATAAAGAATAGAATGAATGAATTCACACCCAATGTGATTGAAAAAAGGATATCCTGCAGCATCCCTGCAAAAATTCCAAATGAAGCTCCGTAGATCCGCCCCTTCTTAAGAGCTATCATCACTACCAGAACTATGGCTGTATTTGGAACAACACCAAAAACTCCGATATATGGTATCAGAGTTGCCTGGATGATAATATTCAGTATTACTGACATGGTGATAAGTAGAATGGTCAATTAAATCCCTCATTCAATTTGCTATAACAAATACATTGTAGAGCTTCTTAAAGTTCACTGCAGGTTCAACTACTATAGTTTTGGTCAACTCTTCCTGACTTGTCCTGATTTCGGTTACCTCTCCTATATAGACCCCTTCAGTGTAAATCCCTCCAAGTCCTGATGTATAGAGCTTGTCACCAACAATTACATCAGCTTCGAAATCAAAAAGATAGCCCTCTAGAGAGCTGTCTATGCTCCCTGAAATGACACCGCCGTCCTGGGTTCTGATTATCTTAAAGGAAACACTGCTCAGCTCATCAATTACAGTGGTAATCTTGGCCCAATCATCTCCAACATCAACGACCCTTCCTACCAAACCCTCCTGGTAGAGTTCCTGCTCAACCTCTACTCCCTGTACAACTGTTGCTCCCTTTATGACACCATCATCTGAGCCAAGATTAATGGTAAACCTGTCAAACCAATTTCCAGGTTCCTTCCCAATAACCTTGCCCTTAATCAGATTCAGCTCTGTGGCTCTTTCAAGCTCCAATTCATTTTTAAGATAATCTGTCTTGCCTATTATGTCCAACAGGTCCCTGTTTTCAGATTGGAGCTTCTTGATTTCGTCCTTAAGCAGTTCATTGTCCTCCTTGGCCTGGAAGGTATCGCCAATGGAAGAAAAAAAACCGGCTATTCCTTCCCTTGCATAGGTTACTCCACCAGTCAATGGAGACAGAATATTACCGGTTAATCTTTCAATCCCCGACAGTGAAACTCGCTCTTTACTTGTTTGACCAATCACGATAAGCAGAATGATAGCGATTGCCATCACTATCATTCTTTCCTTGTATCTTCTTAGGAAATGCATGGAATCACTACCTTAATCTATTATTTCTCGATGATGTTCTCTTGAGTATCTCGATACTATCCAGTGCCTTCCCGGTTCCGTTTGCAACACAGTCCAGCGGTTCATCAGCAACAAAGACAGGGATTCCTGTTTCCTTGGTGATCAAGGAATCCAGTCCGTTAAGCATAGCTCCTCCTCCAGTAAGGACAATACCATACTCCATTACGTCTGACGAAAGCTCAGGTGGAGTTTTTTCAAGTGTGGACTTTATGGAGTCAATTATATTGTTCACCGGTTCTCTCAAGGCCTCGTAGATTTCCTTGGATGATATCTCCAATGTCTTTGGCAGACCACTTACAAGGTCCCTACCCCTTATTTCCATTGTCCCAAGATCCGGGTCGTTTATTGCAGAACCTATGGCAATTTTCACCTCTTCAGCAGTCCTTTCACCGATCATGAGGCTATATTCCTTCTTGACATAGTTAACAATATAGGTATCCAGTTCATCTCCACCTACTCTTATGGACTTGCTTGTAACAATTCCACCCAGAGATATTACTGCTACTTCAGTGGTACCTCCACCAATATCAACAACCATGCTTCCCGTAGCATCATGAACAGGCAAGCCAGCACCTATGGCTGCCGCCATTGGTTCTTCAATAAGGTATGCCTCTTTGGCCCCTGCCTGAATGGTAGCCTCCTCCACCGCTCTCTTCTCAACTTCGGTCACGCCACTTGGAACGCATACAACCACCCTAGGCTGAAAAACTGATTTTTTCTGTGTTGCTTTTTTTATGAAGTACTTGAGCATCTCCTGGGTAACGTCAAAGTCAGCTATTACACCATCCTTCAATGGTCTGATGGCCACTATGTTGCCTGGGGTCCTACCAATCATTTTTTTTGCGTCTTCACCAACAGCCAAAACATTTTTGGTGTTTCTGTCAATTGCCACAACTGAGGGCTCCCTTAAGATTATCCCTCTACCTTTTATATAGACAAGCGTATTTGCCGTACCCAAATCTATTCCCATATCCTTTGTCAAACCTCTAAATAATACCATTTTACTCCTCCATAATTACATAAAATTTTTCTCTTTCATACTAAGAAAGACATCATTGCCAATTATTATATGGTCCAGGACCTTAATTCCAATGATATTCCCAGCTTCAATGAGTCTCTTGGTTATGCTTATGTCCTCATTGCTGGGATTCACATCACCACTTGGGTGATTATGTAGAAGAATCACTGAATTTGCATTCTTCTTTATTGCTGCATTGAAAACATCCCTTGGATGAACAATAGATGCATTAAGGGTACCAATTGATATGTTCTCTATGCTAATGATCTGATTTTTTGTATCAAGAATTGCTATGTTGAAATGTTCCTTTTGCAGCAGTTTCATATCCTCCATAACCAGATTGGCCACCACATCAGGAGATGTCACCCTAATCTTATCATAAGGATTCAATCTTTTCATCCTTTTGCCGAGCTCGATAGCTGCCATTATCTGTGCTGCCTTGCAATTGCCTATTCCTTTTATGTCTGTCAAGTCGCCTATGGACGCATCAGCAAGAAATGCAACCCCCCTGCTGTCCATGGACAAAACCCTTCTGGAAACCTCAATGGCAGTTTCACTCCCTGTCCCCGTCCTTATAATAACAGCCAACAGCTCACTGTTGGAAAGTGCTCCGGGTCCCATCGCCAAAAGCTTTTCCCTAGGTCTCTCACTCAGTGGAAGATCCTTTATTGTGTAACCTTTAATATCAGCCCTGACCATCTCCATAATTATGCATCACCCTTATAGTAAATTTAAATGAAGACAAACTGCATATACATCCTTAAAAGCTTGCATTGAAGTATTTCTTAAGACTATGGTTCAGCTTGGAAATTGGAAGACCCATTACATTGAAATAGCATCCTTCAATTTTCTCTACCAGCAGAGCACCCTTTCCCTGGATACCATAAGCCCCAGCTTTGTCGTTGCATTCCCCAGTTGAAACATAATCACTGATTTCCTCGTCGCTCAGTGTTCTGAAATAAACATCTGTGGTTTCATAATCCACCACCTTTCCACGGCCTTCTGAATCAATGATTGAGTAGCCTGTCACAACCCTGTGACACTTGCCACTCAAGCTCTTGAGCATTGAAAAAGCCTCTTCATAATTCAAAGGCTTCCCGAGTATCTCCTCATCGAGAACAACTACAGTATCTGCTCCAATCACCAAACCCTCTTCAAGCCTCCCAGCAATACTCATTGCCTTTTGGAAGGCAAGGCTCATGGCTATCTCTTCCGGGGTATGGTCCTGTGAAAATCTCTCTTCTATATGACTTGCTATTATTTCAGGACTAACTCCGCATTGCTCCAGAAGTTCCTTTCTTCTGGGCGATGCAGATGCCAAAACTATCTTTCTCATACTGTCTCCTGTCTTGAAAATAACACCCGGAAATTCTTCTTGAGATTCTCTACAATATATGTGGAGGACAATCCCACGAAGTACCCGGAGAAAAGGCTTATTAGCAATAAAAACGGTAAATATGAATAGATTCTTGCATTGCTTAGCATCATAACAGCGACGGAAACCTGCGCAAAGTTATGCGCTGCAGCGCCTATTATGCTAACTCCAATTAAACTGAATACCCTTGAAAAATACCTATATGCAATATGCATAAGTATGCAGCTCAAAATTGCCCCCGATATGCTGTATATGAAACTTGACACACTTCCCGTTACCAACATCAGAACCGTGCTTTTCAGCATTCCTACCTTAATGCCATCCTTGAATCCAAAAACAACCAGTGTGACTAGAACCACCATGTTCGATAGCCCCAATCTTGCTCCCGGCATGGCTATTGGCAATGGTATAGCTGATTCTATCACACTGAGGGCAAGACCCACTGAAACGAGAAGGGATATGAATATCATCTTATTTGTTTTTCTCATGTCTACCCCACTCTAATAATTCATTATATCAATATCATCTTCCCTTGATTCCCCTTTTATCTCAATAACCAACTTGTTTGGAAGACATACTATAGTCTCACCTATTCGGGATATATAGCCTTGTTTAACGTCTATCTTATCTGGGCAGTCAGCCTCGATCACTCTGACCTGACCATCTCCTATTTCTATAAGATTGTAACCAAACTCCGTTTCAACAGGTATTGTATGCCCAACCAGCTGCTGGTCGAAAAGTATCTTCTTAATCTCCTCTCCATTTACCTGGACACTGATGAACTTCTCCTGCTCCGAAAATGCATATCTATTTATGTATGCAAAGGAAAGGAAGCTCAATAGAACTATGAACAATACCAGAATCTTATCTCCTTTTGTCAATTAAATCATCCTCTTCAAGGTCACAATATCACTACTATAGTTTATCACTAGTCACTTTTATTTACAAGCTGCAAAAAGGAAAAATAGAGCCCGTCGGGCTCTATTCTAACTGGCAAATTCCCTAGCAAATTCCTCACTTACAATCGCACTGTTGTCGATGGCATTAGTAGGACATTTTTCCACACATACCAGACAATTTATACATTTGTCATAATTGATTCTCGCAAGATTATTTTCAAAACTAAATGCTTCAGTCGGACAGTTTTTAACACAAATCTGACATCCGATACATCCTGTTGAACAATATCCTCTCACAAGCTTTCCTGGGTCTTCACTCTTGCACTTGACAATTGCAGTGCTGTCATATGGTACCATCTCAATTATTTTCTTTGGACAAATCTCAACACATTTGTTGCATGCGGTACAATTTTCCTTGTTTATAACAGCTATACCATTAATCATTCTGATTGCATTGAACTCACATACGTCAAAGCATGATCCGCAACCAAGGCATCCATATGAGCATTCCTTCTGTCCGCCTGCAAGGGTTGCCTGGATTCTGCAATCCTGAAGTCCCTGATATACATACTTGTCCTTTGCCTTTTCGCAATCTCCCTGGCAAAGTACAACCGCTACATTTCTGTCCATTTGCGCTGCGTTTACACCCATGATATCGGCAACATTTTCAGCTACCTTCTGACCACCTATTGTACAAGCGGTAACAGGTGCCTTGCCTTGGGCGATGGCAGCTGCACATCCGGCACATCCAGGATACCCGCAGGCTCCACAGTTTGCACCTGGCAATGCATTAAGTACTTCCTCTATCTTAGGGTCCACTTCCACCACAAAAACCTTTGAGGCAATTGAGAGCAGTACTCCGAAAAGCAGTCCCAGGCCGCCGAGAACGACAACCGGATTAATTATGTTAGTCATCTCTCACACCTCCTAAACCAGTCCAGCAAAGCCTGTAAAGGCAATGGACATCAAGCCAGCGGCGATCAGTGTTATTGGGAAACCTGCCAATGCTTCAGGAATATCCGCAATATCCATCTTTTCTCTTAAAGCAGCAATTAGGATCAATGCCAGGAAGAATCCCAGTGATGCTCCAACTGCGTTTACTGTTGTTTGAAGTAATGTAAAGCCTTCCTGAATATTAAGGATAGCCACACCAAGAACCATACAGTTAGTGGTGATCAACGGAAGGAAGACTCCCATTGCACTGTATAGTCCAGGACTGATCTTCTTAAGTGCAAGCTCAACAAACTGCACAAGTGATGCTATGACAAGTATGAATACTATTGTTTGTAAGTATTGTAATCCTAATGTATCCAGAATACTCTTCTGAATAATGTATGTTATTATTGAAGCTAATGTTGTTACAAATGTAACCGCAAATCCCATACCGGTAGCTGTCTCCATTTTGTTGGAAACACCAAGGAAGGGACATATTCCCAAGAATCTTGCGAATACATAGTTGTTGACTAGAATAGTTGAAACCATAATAGCAAATAAACTCATCTTCAAATCCCCTCCTTATTAGTTAGTCGCTTTATTCTTAATTGTAACATTAAATATACCAATCAAAATTCCCAACAGGATAAATGCTCCAGCAGGGCTTACAAAAACCGCAGCTGCCTGAAAGCTTTCTCCGAATAGATTCATCCCGAGGAATGATCCTGAACCAAGAATTTCCCTTACAGCTCCTAAAGCTATTACTGCTACTGAATAACCCAAGCCCATGGCCAGGCCATCCATTGCAGACAGGAAAACACCATTCTTTGACGCAAATGACTCAGCTCTTGCCAGAATCAGGCAGTTTACTACGATCAAGGGAATAAATATACCCAATGATTGATAGAGTGACTGAGCATAGGCATTCATAAACATCTGAACCATGGTTACAAAGGTTGCTATTACAACTATGAAAATTGGAATCCTGATTTTAGAAGGTATAAGTTTTCTTATAAGGGAAATAACTATATTGGACAGAGTCAAAACTGCAATAACAGCTGCAGACATTCCCAAGCTGTTCTCAACAGTGTTTGTAATGGCCAATACAGAACACATACCTATCAATTGTACAAGAACAGGATTCTCCTTGATTATTCCATTCTTAAATATTGTAGAGATTTTCAATGATCACACCTCCCTTTCTAGTTTGAAAGACCGTTAGCGAAGGCATCAAGAGCCTCGTTAACCCCTTTTACCACTGCATTTGTTGAAACCGTAGCACCTGATAACATCATTACCTCATCATCTCCAGCTCCTTCTCCTGAAGGGGTTACGCTTCCGCCTGCGCCCTTGCCCTTGAAGGATTCAGCAAATGCCGGGTCATCAACAATTCTTGATCCAAGTCCCGCTGTTTCACTCATTACAAGTACCTTGATCCCAGCAAGAGCACCATCTGAGTTGACTCCAACAAGTGTGGTTACATCTCCACCATAACCTCCGGTAACTGTTGAAAAGGCATAACCCAAAGTTTCACCATCGCTGATAACCTCTGTAATAGCTTTTATGCTTGGATAATCTGCAGCTATTTCCGCTACCTGTGCTTCATCATATTCTACGGAATCATTGGCTTCAGGGAATATTTCAAGAATAGCACTCAGGCTTTCCATTTTTTCTCTCTCTGCAATTACAGGTCCTGTGACAGAGTTAACTCCAGCAAGGATTCCACCTGCTATTGCTGTTACCAATAATAAAACTACACCTAATTTAATAGTCTCGTTCATTTATTTTACCTCCCCAAAAACTTTAGGTCTTGTCAACTTCTCGATTAATGGAGTGGCTACGTTCATTATAAGTATTGAATAGCTGACACCTTCAGGCAATCCACCCTTTACTCTTATTAGAGCGGTAAGCAGACCGCAGCCTAAAGCAAATATTATTTTCCCTTTAGGTGTAACTGGTGATGAGGCATAGTCTGTTGCCATAAAGAAGGCTCCAAGTATCAGTCCTCCGCCCAGTACGTGGTAAACCAAATTGCTTGAATCGACACCAAGAAGCATCAATACAACCGTTGTTGTTGCTATGTAGACCACTGGAATCTTCCAGTCAATTACGTTTCTTATGATTAGGTATAACCCACCAATCAGAAGCAAGATTGCAGAAGTTTCTCCAATAACTCCACCAATATCACCAAATATCATCCTTTGAATTGCAGGCAAACTTCCTTCTCCAGCCTTCAATATTCCAAGTGGAGTTGCTGCACTTATTCCATCAGGATTTGTATATGCTGTCATTATTCCAGGCCAGGATGCAACCAAGGCAGCCCTAGCTCCCAAAGCAGGGTTCATGAAATTCTGACCGATACCACCAAAAAATTCCTTTACAATTATGATTGCAAAAGCAGCTCCAAATACCGCTACCCACCATGGAGTTCCCGCTGGTAGATTCAAAGCAAGTAAAACTCCTGTTACAACGGCACTCAGATCCATTATTCTAACAGGCTTCTTGAATAATTTCTGGATGCCATATTCAAAAATCAATGCTGAAACCACAGTAACAAGCAGCAACCTTATAGCATCAAATCCAAAGAAATAAACACTACCCATCATTGCAGGAACCAATGCGATTATAACATCCAACATGGTCCTCTTCACCGATTCATCAGATCTGATGTGTGGTGACTGGGATACAATCAGCATATCATCCAGAACGACAGTGTCATTGTTCGCTGGATCAATTACTTTTCCATCCATTCGACTTCCTCCTAACCTATGATTTTTTTCGCTTTGCGATAATTTCTTTTTTAATGTTTCTTATTGACTCGGATAGTGGTCTCTTTGCAGGACAAATAAATGAACATGCTCCACATTCTACACAAGCCATCGCTGAATAGCTGTCAGCTTTTTCAACGTCATTCTTCAAGGCATATGCACTTATGAACAGAGGCTGTAATCCTGAAGGACAAACTTCAAGACACTTGCCACACTTGATACATGGCAATACAGGTTCTTCCTTGACCTCTTCCTCAGGAAGGACCAAAATTCCACCTGATCCCTTTATTACTGGTACATCAAGTGTAAATTGTGCAATACCCATCATTGGACCACCTGATATGACCTTTCCAGGTTTTCCTTTGAAGCCACCGCTATGCTTTATCAATTCAGAAAAAGGAGTCCCAATTCTAACCATAAGGTTCTTAGGCTCAGCAATTCCTCTACCGGTTACGGTTACCACTCTTTCGTACAGGGGCTTACCCTTCTGTATGGCATCCGCTATTGCCTTGGACGTTGCAACGTTTGAAACCACAACTCCTACCTCTAGAGGCAATTCACCCGTTCCTACACTGCGACCTGTAATCGCATAAATTATGCTTTTCTCTGCTCCTTGAGGATACTTGGTCTGAAGAACTGCAACCTCGATTCCATCCTCAGGACTTATTGCCTTCTTGATTGATTCCACTGCATCCATCTTATTGTTTTCAATTCCTATGTACGCCTTTTCCACTCCCAGAGCTTTCTTGATTGCTTTTAGACCAAACACTATGGCCTCAGGTTCCTCCAGCATCAATCTGTGGTCCCCTGTCAAATAGGGCTCGCATTCTGCTCCGTTCAATATTACGGTGTCAATTTTCTTGTCCTCAGGAATTGAAAATTTTACGTGAGCCGGGAAGCTTGCTCCACCCATGCCTGTGATACCGCTTTCCTTTACAAGACTTATTATCTCCTGTGGGGAAAGATCATCCAGATTTCTTCCTTTTACGGACTCGTGCATTTCATCGGTACCATCATTTTCAATGACTACGCATTTGGCCTTGGCACCGGTGGGTGTATACATCATTTTGATTTCCTTTACTGTTCCGGCTATACTAGCGTGAACGGCACCTGATACGAATGCTCCTGTTTCCCCAATCTTCTGTCCTATTGTAACCCTGTCACCTACGTTTACAAGCGGGTCACACGGTGCACCAATGTGCTGGTGCAAAGGTATGTAAGCGAATTGAGGACTTTCAGCAACTTCTATTGACTTGTTTTCTGCCAGTTCCTTGTATTCAGGAACATGTACGCCACCTTTGAAAGTCAACTTACCTTGGTTCATTCTTATTCCACCTCTTTACTTGATATAATTTTAGCAATTTTTGTTAAAATTTTTTACAAAAATTGCACTTATGGATATATTATAACATTAATTGTTATTAATGTATATAAATCAGGGTATATATATTGATTAATTTGGGAGATAGAAAATGATATGGTGCGAGTGATGGGACTTGAACCCATACGCCAATTCTGGCACATGCCCCTCAAACATGCCTGTCTGCCTATTCCAGCACACTCGCACAATACAATGGATGAAACAGCCGAATGACTGTTTCACTGGAAATGTTACTAGTATATTATAATACCTTTCAATCCAAATTTCAATCCTAATTTGTAGTCATTGTGAGATAGCATTCTTCCAATCCATTGTAGAGATTATAGTATGTTGGCTGAAGTGGACCAGATATTTCCGAATCCACTAAAAGGGCCTTGTTTCTGAAAAGCAGGCTGCCATAAGGGACCTTATCTACAAAATATTCCTGGAATCTCCTATACAGCCCTACTTTCGCGGTTTCCTCCCATGTGGTGCCCATCTCCAAAAGTAAAAGGTCCATGTTTTCATCCGAAAATTGAGCCAGATTTCCAGATCTGCCCGTAGCCAGATATGAATCAAATGATGGTATTGTGGACAGTCCCCACTGGAGAAGCGCCGCATGGTATGACCCTTCAAAGAGTAAGGTCTCCATGTTTTCTGCGATTTCCTCTCTTGTCTCTCCTTGTGGGTAGACTATCTCCACCTGTATCCCAACCTCCTGCAGATTAGTCTTGATCATCTCTGCCGTCTTCAATTTCAGGTCAGCCAATGGGTTGACCAAAAGCTCCATCCTAATAGGGTTTCCCTGACTGTCATCAAGCACGCCATCAGAATCAATGTCTGAATACCCAGCAGATGATAAAAGGGCCTCAGCCCTTTCCACATTGTATCCATACATGTCTGTCTCTGATGATGAGAGGTAGGAAGATGGATGCAATGGTGTATCAACCTGGGTTCCATGCTGCAAATAGACCTTGTCTATGATGGATTGTCTGTCGATTGCATAAAGAATGGCTTTTCTCAATGATTCAGAACCCTCCATTGAAAATATTTCACTTTGGTTGTTAAATGACAGAACCTCATGGTCTCCAGAAACATACTCGTAAGTGGAAATTCTTTCGTTGTGTTCGTATTTGTCCCAATCAACTCCTATTGTAGGAGCCATATCCAGCTTTCCTGTTTCAAAAGCTGTAAGTATAAGTTCCCTATCATCATATATTCTTCCTGTTATATATGATATCTGAGGTTCCCCCTCCCTGTATTGAGGGTTGGATTCAAGGTGTACCTCCTTGAACTTCACATGGTCTACGAATTTATAGGGTCCTGTCCCAATGGGTATGTACCCCTCAACAGCCAAGGCTCCACTTCCGAGTTCATCCGGAATAATTGGAAATGTAAGAAGGTCCAGCATATTTCCGGTTGCCTCCCTAAAGGTGATCTCTACCCTGTTTTCAGACAATGCACTTGCTGAAATAATATTCATGTCACTTGAGTCTGTACCGCTTCGAATCATCTTGCCATAAAGACTATCCTCGCCAGTCTGTTTCATGGATTGAACTGTGAACACAACATCATTTGAATCTAGTGTCTTTCCATCATGCCACAACACGTCTGTCCTTAAGACTATCTCTACGGTCCTTCCGTCTTCACTTATTGTGTAGGTGCTTGCAAGCCTTGGTACAGGCTGAAGGTTTTCATCGTACTCAAACAAACCCTCAAATATAAGCTTACTGAAATGATAGTAGCTAAGATTGTCAATGAATAGAGGGTTTAGTGTTTTGAATCCAGTCAATGGCAGACTTACTCCTGCATTCTCAAAAATGAAATAATCGACACCTTCCTGGATTTCTCCTACTTCCGTTGGGTCCCGCTCCAATGAACATCCAGTCATGGAGACTACAAGTAATACCATTGCTGTTAATAGTGCTGTTTTTCTCATTATCCCTACCTTAGTCCCTTTATAGTATTTTTTAGCCAATTTCTGGTGACTATGACAAGCTCATCAAAAAATGTATCCTCACCAAGTGACATCCCGCTCCCATATATAAACTCATATACCTGCATATTCCTCTTTACCCTTTCAACATATTTCTCTGTTTCCGGGAAAGGTATCTTTTGGAGGGTTTCCCCATCAATACTATGCTCACTTTCAGACAACCATTCTGAAACGTTCCCGCTTCCAGCATTATATGCAGCCAATGCAACTTCTTCATGTCCGTACTGATCAATCAATTCCCTAAGATACCAGGTACCTATTCGGATATTGATCTCCGGCACATGGAGCAGGTCCTGGGAATAATCGTCAATTGCAAGTATCTCGGATGCCCATACACCAGTGGATTCAGCAATTTGCATCAACCCTCTGGCATCCTTTATGGAGGTCGCATCACTGTCAAAATTACTCTCAGTCTTTATGACTGACATGACCATCATGGGGTCAAGATTGTATTCCCTTGAATATTTGATTACGTAATCCTTGTACAACAAAGGATATGTCAACGCCACGGCAGATACCAACATGCCCAAAAAAATCGCCGTAGCTACTACAAATACAAAAAACTTTTTCATAATTCACCACTATCTATATTTATCCAACAGGCCCAAAACCTGTTTTCTGGTATCTTCGACACTTCCAGAATTATCTATTGTCTCGTCAGCAAGTCTCATCTTTTCTTCCATGGCCAACTGTGCCCTTATTCTAGACAATGCTTCATTATGGCTGTAGCCATTTCTTTTCATGAGCCTGCTTAATTGAGTGGAATCATCCGTATAAACAACCCATACCTCATCCAGTATGATCCCGGAATCCTCAATCTGATCCCTTGCTTCAAACAGCAATGGTACGTCTACAAACACTACCTGATGATGTTCTGAGGCCTTCTCGATCCCTGATGCAATTGACTCCCTGATTAAGGGATGGAGCAGATCATTCAGAACTCTTCTCTTCTCTTCATTCCTAAATATCAGCTCTCCCAGTTTCTCCCTGTCCAAGCTGCCATCATCCATCAGGAGGTCCTCACCGAACTCTTCAATCACCAATTTGAGGCCTTTGCTTCCTCTCTGCACATGCTCTCTGGCAATGGAGTCTGAGTCGATCACAAGAAATCCTTCCTTCCTGATGATATTGCTTACTGTACTCTTTCCAGTGGCTATACCTCCTGTGATTCCAATGACCATAATCCTATTTTGTTTCATACCAGCTCTCACCTTCCAGTATGTCCACCCTTAGGGGAACCTGTAGCTTTACTGCGTTCTCCATGGTTTCCTTCATCATCTTCTTAACTTTCTCAACCTCATCCCTATGTGCTTCTATTATTAGTTCATCGTGTATTGTCAGTATCAATCTTGACTTAAGCTTGTTTTCCTTAAGTTTCCTGTGCACCTTCACCATTGCCATCTTAATGATATCAGCTGCACTACCTTGAATGGGCATATTCATTGCAACCCTTTCCCCGAAGGACCGGATATTGTAGTTCCTTGATGCCAGCTCCGGAACATATCTTCTCCGATTCAACAAGGTTTCCACATATCCATTTTCCTTGCCCTGAGCAATTGCATCATCCATGTATGCCTTGACTTCCCTGTAGTTTTTAAAATAATTGTCAATGTATTGCCTTGCTTCCTTTCTGCTGATTCCGATATCCTTTGATAGGCTGAAGTCGGAAATGCCGTAGATTATGCTGAAATTTATGGCCTTGGCCTTATATCTAAGCTCTGAAGTAACCTCATCCTTTGGGTATCCGAAAACCTCAGCTGCGGTCTTGGTATGAATATCCTCATTGTTGATGAATGCGTTCATCATTTTGGGATCTGACGAAATATGAGCCAACAATCTAAGCTCTATCTGGGAGTAGTCACCATCCAGGAAAACATAGTCAGGTGTCTGTGCAATAAATGCCTTTCTAATCAGCCTTCCCTCTTCTGTTCTGATGGGAATGTTCTGTAGATTCGGTTCAGTGCTGGATATCCTGCCGGTGGATGTGACTGTCTGATTGAATCTGGTGTGTATTCTTCCGGTGTTCTCGTCTATCATACCCTTCAAACCTTCAATGTAGGTTGACTGTAGCTTAACAAGCTGTCTGTACCTTAGAATCTTCTCAATTATTTCATGCTCACCCTTTAGCTCCTCAAGAACCTCTGCGTTTGTAGAGTAACCGGTTTTCGTTTTCTTTATGACCGGAAGACCCAAATCCTCAAAAAGAACCTCCCCTATCTGTTTGGGTGAGTTCACATTGAACTCCTTCCCAGCCAGGTTATATATCTGATCCACAAGCTCCCTTATTTCAGTATCAAATTCCTTGCCTAAAACATCCAGCTCATCCTTGTCAACCTTCACCCCATGGTATTCCATATTCGCCAATACTTCAACAAGAGGCATCTCAATTTCATCAAACAGCTGGCCCATTTCCCTTTCCTCAATGATTTCAAGCATCAGGGGCTCAAGCTTCTCAATCTTCTCCAAAATAAAAGCCATGTAGCTTTCAATGAATGGTCTATCCAGCTCCCTTATAAGCTTCCGACTCTTTCCCTTTCCGATTTCCACTTCAATATCGGGTCCAGATTCACTGAAGTATTCCTCAGACAACTTGTTTATCGAAAGATTGCTTTGACTTGGATTAATGATATACTCAGCTATTGATGCGTCGAATGCTAGGCCTTTTAAATTCCACCCCATCTGTATGGTCTTCAAGAGGTCTGATTTGGAATCAAGCCCTGCTTTTCTGATGTTCTCATCCTCAAAGATATTTTTGAGGATTTCCATGCAATCATCATCCAGCTCATCAAGATAAATGAGTCGGCTGCCCTTTCCCTTTGGCTTAACTCCCAAACAAACCGGATTTTCCATGAAATATTCCTCCTCAGTGAGAAGCTTAAAGGATATTTCACCCGCTTCCCTTGATTCGTCAGCTAATCCCTGTAAACCCTTTGCATTCACTACCTCAGAGATTCCATATTCAACCAACTCTTCCTCTGTTTCAATGTTCTCCAAGTGAAGCTTCCCAAGAAGACTCCTAAACTCAAGATCCTCGTACATTTCCTTCAGCTTGGCAGTATTTTCCTCCCCTACAAGAAGGTCATCCACCTTGAAATCAAGGGGGACATTGAGTACGATTTCGCCCAGCTTCCTGCTTAAGAAGGCTACCTGCCTGTTCTCTTCCAATTTCTCCTTTAGTTTTTTCCCACTTACGGAGGCAATATTCTCGTAGACGCCCTCCATATCACCATATTCCTTAACAAGCTTCAATGCCGTTTTCTCACCAACGCCTGGAACTCCTGGGATGTTGTCTGACTTGTCGCCCATAAGTCCCTTGACGTCTATAAACTGTTTTGGCTCAATTCCATACTCTTCTTCAATTCTTGATCTGTCATAGGTTTCCATTTCTGAAATCCCTTTTTTTGTAATGAGCACCTTCGATACGTCTGTTGCCAACTGGAGATAGTCCTTGTCCCCAGTAACCAGGAGAACATCCATATCCTCTTCCTCACCATGCCTGGCAAGTGTTCCGGCAATGTCATCAGCCTCATAGTCATCCATATCCACTGTCTTAATTCCAAGAAGCTGAAGTATTTCCTTCAATATTGGGAACTGCTGTGACAGCTCACTTGGGGTTTTGTCCCTGGTTCCCTTATATTCACTGTATTCCTTGTGCCTTATTGTAGGCCCTCTCCTATCAAAGGCAACGCAAATGTAATCTGGCTGTTCCTGCTCCCTAATCCTATATAGCATGGTTAGAAATCCATACACACCATTTGTAAAGACTCCTCCCTTTGTGGTCAAAAGGGGTAACGCATAGAAAGCTCTGTGTACAAGTGAGCTCCCATCAATTATCATCAGTTTTTTCTTATCCATAAGTGGCCTCCCAAATCATTAGTCCTATACATAGTATACATTATTGGTGCCTGAGTTTCCACAAACTGGCCCATAATAATCCCTTTCATATGACTCATTTTGTGGCAATTATTTTTATTGCTTTTTATGTCCAACTGTGTTAATATATATTTCGTAGTCACTGAGCCGAAGTGATGGAATTGGCAGACGTACTGGACTCAAAATCCAGCGGTGGCAACACCGTGCGGGTTCGACTCCCGCCTTCGGCACCACTACTGTTCGCACACTCTATAAAACATCTTCGGATTGACCGCTAGATTTATAGGTGTGTAACTAGAAATTAAAAGCGATCTCCTTAATTGGAAATCGCTTATTTTTTATTCTCCGGACATTCTGTGTCCGGTTTCATTTTATAGATGCTTACCGTCAAATATCCTAAACATCTCATTTCCAGCCATAGTTAGGTATGCCTTGACCGTTTAAAAGGCCTTAGAACTAAATCTGAGGAGTCGCTATTGTTAGTTATTAATTATTGAACATCTAAAAATCATTTTCATACAAAAAAAGTCATAAGGTTATCATTTGATAACCTCATCAGTTAAAATTATTTGAAATCAGACATCCGTTGTATAGTTTTCTGTTAAAATCTGGTCTGCCTGTTTACATTTATCACACACTCTTGTGCTAGTATAAAACGAGACCC
>Ga0075011_10000397_pt1 | contig 23055 bp, 14 predicted proteins | sample TARM_MetaG_T_14_FD_72354 | JGI IMG/M metagenome (GOLD analysis project Ga0075011, IMG submission 72354) | Freshwater microbial communities from Pennsylvania, USA, analyzing microbe dynamics in response to fracking - TARM_MetaG_T_14 | ecosystem: Environmental > Aquatic > Freshwater > River... | reverse complement strand
ATAAATTATAAATAGACGTTAGTTTAGGAGGTGGAAATATGAGGGAAGAGCTGATAAAAGAATTTGGGGATACTAATAGTGTAGACTATATAGGGTTGACTGAGGGAATAATGGAGATCACAAGATATTCAGAGATGATATTAGGATTTCTAGTTGTTTTGTTATTTTCATTGATGACCTTTGTAGTGTCGTTAGAGTTGGTATATATAAATTTACCAATATTCAGGAATAAGATGGATTTAGTGTTGAGCAGGGAGCGCAAAGTCGTTGGATTGATACTTCACGATGCTGTTATAGCTGTGGAAAGGGCAAATACTGTAGAAACTGGAAAGAGTGCCAATAAGATTTATTTAAGCCTAAAGACTAAGCATATAGTGATAGCTGTTGTGATCCTGAATATTGTGTTACTAGGCTGGGGGCCGATAATTGGAATAGTAGTTAAAGTGGCAAAAGGAGTAATAGATGCTATTGGAGGTATTATATGATGCGTAGAGTGACAGGGGTGTTAGTCACTATATTGTTAGGTTTAATGGTGGCTGGGTGCGGCACTGAAAAAATGGATGCATTCATAAGAACTGATGTAACTACGGCTATAGATAGTAGGGTAGTGGCTAATATAAGTATAGTTGAAAGGTTAAAAGCAGCTGGGCTACTAACGAGTGCTGAGGCTGATAAGCTCAAGGAGAGCCTTAGAAATTCAGCAGCTGCATATAGTGGGGAAAAACTTGCATCGAACTCAAAGCTCAGAGAAGATTTATTTAATGCTGTTGTAGATTGGAGAGCTCCTGTATTTAGACCTGGAAGTGACGGAAAGATGGATGGAATGACGGAGAAAGAGTGGTATGATGCTCATATAACTTCTTATGTAGCCAAGTATGGGACTAGTCATGCAAGAAATAATTTACCTTTATTTAAAGGGACAGGAAGCCAAATAAAGCCTATTGTGCTAATTGATCCACAGACTGGCGTAGACTTAAACTCCAAGTTTGGTTTCGAGGTGCACGTATTAAAGCCTATGGCTGAGATAGAGGCAGCTGGTAATATGGATGGAGTTATGCAGTTATTGAAAGAGGCTTTAGACTCTGGTAACAGTAACATAGAGGGGCATCTAACAAGAATATTTGAGCCAGCTAGGGATTCTAGTGGGAATACTGTGAAGTTATTAGATACGACAGATGATAAATATAAGATTGTAAAGTCTTCTAGAGGGTCTAGCAAGGTAGACAGTAATAATAAGGTGAGAGGTAATTATAGTGTAAATTCCAGTGCTAATTTAACATTGTCCAGTGGGTATACGGCTAAGCCTGGGGTAGATATGGTTATAAAAACCAATGCAACGAATAGAGACTTGATGGCATTAAGATTTATGGAGTTCGATTCTGATGCTGTAGATAGGGTGATAGCTGCTATTGGAATGAACCCTGACCAGTATCTATTTGTAGGAAACAAGGTGTATATATTAGAGTATCCTGTATATGCGGTAGACTCCATTAAAATGGAGAATAATAGATTTAGTTCTAGTTTTATAAAGTCTAATATTGCTTTTAATATAAAGACTGGAAGATTAACTAGAGCGGATAGTGGGGTATACATGGAGAACAGTGACCCCTATTTAATTCCAAATGGGGCGTCAAGCAATAATCAAGAGAGCAAGTCTTCTTTCACCATTATTGGAGAAGCTGAGGGAGGGATGGAGTTTGTTAGGGACAATGGAGTTGTGAAAGTTAGAACAGCTAGAGTAGTACTCAGAGACTATCTAGAGGCTACATATGCTCCTGGAGTAGTAAATAATGAGAAAATGGTTGTGCTTGGTAGGAAATTGAGGATAAAGAATTTTTCAGGGTCCACTAGTACACTCTTTGCTGAGTTTTATGATAAAAACGGGGTTAAATTAGAGAATACTGCTGGAATTTACATTAAAGATATAGCAGATTTTGAGGGTTTAAGGGGAAGCAATTCTGTTGTGAAGAGGCTTCCTAGGAGCGGAGAGGTACTTGGAAGGGAAGAAAGTGGTGGAGTTGTATCAAATAATTCATTAGGGAAGATTGAGGAGTTACCTAGAGAAATTGTAAAGTCTATAAAGCCTGTGGAAGTATTTCCTGGTAATAAATTAGGGGCTGTGGACAGAGGGGAGTCTAGTAAGCCATTATTTTATGCCATGGCTGTATCAGCTAGTGCCTTCGATACTGGTTTGTTTAGTGGATGGATAAACAATGGAGATTTAGAGAGAAATAGCCTAGGGTGGTGGCAGAATTGGCTGGCTAACCCTGATAGGAGTTATATTTACAGGATAAACTCGGCTGCCTTAGAGAATTTTCTTGTGGAGAACTACACCTTTGATTTACAGCAATCTGGTATAGTGATACTAGATTTAAAAGTAATAGCGTCTATACAAAATCAAATGAACTTTAATAATAGGAATGCTACGATAGCTAGGTTTAGAACTACCTTCGTTATAATAGGTTGGGGATTAATAATATATGGGATGTTACTAATGGTAGCTTGGATTTTTGATACCAATGTAGATTTGGGGTTCAACTTATTGGAGAAATTAAGCTTTAAGCAAATGGTAGCCACGAAAGATGATAGTATCGTTGGTGGTAAGTATGTGGGCATCGGGAATGTAATAACAAAGGCTATGGTATTATTAGTAGTGGGGGTACTTTTGATAAATCTAAATGTAATAGATTTGATATTAGCTATAGTGCGTATGTTTGGTGGGATTGCCGATGTGATAGGTAACTTATTAGGTGGAATTTAGTAATTGGAGTTAACGGAAATCATTGAGTTAATGAAGAAGAGAGACGTAACGTATGGATTGACAATAGAAAATTAGAGATAGGATACGCAGAAGCTAATGCAATGTGAATAGTGGGCCTCAATAGAGATTGAGGCTCTTTTTAATGCATTGAATGATAATTAGGTATAATAGTAATTAGTAGGGGCGGGATAATTTAATGAGAACACGTAGAAAAATAATAACCATGGTATTGACTGTGGTGTTGCTATTCAATATGGGAGTAGTGGCAAAGGCAAGTTTATATTATAACCAATTAGGGAGTCAGGCTTCCTTGGGGAGTCCTATATTGGACCCTAATTTTTCATCGGAAAATTGGAATAAGTGGGAGATGATTACTTGGGGGATATTTTTAAGTAACTTTGCAACTCCACTTATAGACGATTACGAGAGTGCGTTAAATCCCAGTTCGACTAGCGGTTCTAGAGGGAGTGGATATAAGGCTTTAAATTTCGGAAGTGGGTCTGATGCTAATAATCAAAAGACTATGCAAAGTTTATTGAGTTATGCTATACAGCAACAAAAGAGTGGGCCACTTAAAGAGATTCATGTAGTATTTAGTCCTTTGGAGAGGGGTGGAATAAAGAAAGTGAGTCCTGGCGGGGATGTTACTAGTGGGAATAGTGGAGATGTAGAGGATAGTGGTGAGGGTTCGGAAGAGAGTAGTGTAAATATACGGTTGGCAAGTATTAGAGATTTGTTTATATCGGGTACCGAGGCAAATGGAACCTCTTGGGTAAAGGCTCAAGATACTACTGGGGAGACGATCAGAGGAGCTGCCTATGCTATTGAGAGAGATGCCACTGTATCTGTAAGTGATTCTAAGTCTTTGTATAAAAACATATTAGCCGTAAGCGAGGGTATGATTCCGACTTTTTATGTGAATACAGGAAATGGGTACGAAACAGTATTAGACTACACTAATGGTTGGGATGCTCAGCTTATGACTGCTTGGATGGCCAGGTTAGCTACATCTGATTTTCAGGATGAGATAGCCAAGGTAACTAAAGGTTTAAATATACATGAATCTAAATTATATTTGGACGTATTTGGCAATATAGTAACAAATATAAGTGGGTCTAGAAGGGTTGTAATACCAGCTGCAGTGAATCAGCATTTAACACAGACTCCTAAGATAAACTTATTATCTTCTATGCTATTCAACGGAATAAACTCCGCTTTGGAGAGGGAAACTTTACTTCATGTAGGAAAACAAAGTGAGAGCAATTTATTTGGGTGGAGGTTTACAAAGCCTACAATGGCAGCTGGTGGGCTACCTGCATTCGGGTCACACAGGGCAGGAATACCTAGTGGAATGATTAATCTATATTATGATTTAGATACGATTATGGTTCAGAACTATATTAATGGTGGGGAGTTAAGTAGTGGGGTTATAAGTCCAAAGCCCTCTGGGGAGACTTTAGGAAGTGTACATGCTACTCATTATGGTAAGGCCGTAAAGGCTTTATTTGATTTAGACGCTACGAGTATGAACAGTAATAAGTACATGCCAAAAATTGAAGCCGCTAATATGGAGAAAGTGGACTTAAGTTTTTTTGATAATAAAGAGTTGGAGGAGGCACTTGCTTTTTCTGTAATAACCAGCGGGCAATTAGTAAATTTAGTGGGTAGTAATAGTAGTGGAGTTAAGGTACTGGACAAGTTAAAAACTGTGACTGGGGACCAGAATATATTCGGAAGTCCTGTAATAGTGCCAGTGCAAATGAACATTGGGGTAGCTGATAGTCAAGTAAATCATGTAGGGGTGGCTAGAGAGTATGTGAATTTCTTACACAGTGTGTATCATGAAGGATATAGTGGGCCAGCAGGTGAATTTGGACCTGAATACATAAGTAATTTATTGGATAGAGAAGAGTTTAAGACCTCAGCTCGGTTTGGAGCTAGTATCATAGGGCTAGACCATAGTGTTTTCGGGACAGACCGTACTCCTACTAATGCCGCATTAGGTGGTAGAAGGTTTAATAACTTACTGGCTGCCTTCATTTCATCCAGCCCTCACCGTTTCGATTTAAAAGTACCGGCTGCTAATATAGAGGGAACTAAGTATTCTGGGACTGGTGCATTAGGGTTATATGCCAATCCATTTGCTGCAATAGACGAAGTGGCTAGACCATTGTATAGCATGAAAGAAGCTTCATCAAACAATAATATATTAAACAACATTTCAGGGAGATTAGTGAAGGTTTATCCAACTAGTGATGTAATGAAGGCTGTAGGTAATGTATTGGGTATTAGAGAAGGTACAGAGTTCGGGGCGTACAGTACCTATATATACATGACTTACTTAGATTGGTATGGAATAACCTCTGGAAGTCGATTTGGAGAGGCCAATAGTGAGTTGAATCCTAGGATATTTGATGGTACAAGTGATATACTTCAAGTAGACATTACTAAAGTAGCTCCGACCGTTAAGAGTGAAGAAGAGAAGAAAAAGGATATTTTAGAGTATACCTACTTATTACTGCACCCTACAGAGGGGGCTCAGTATAAGATGGGTATGCAACGTAATTTTATAACCAACTTCATTTATGATAATTACCAGAAAATAGTGTATGGAAATGCATCTTCATTTAATGAGAGTATTACAAACAATTTAGCGTCTAGAAATGCCACAGGATTTCTAAGTGTGGACTCCTATAGTGATAATTTCATGACAGCTTGGTTTATGGGTGTATATGCTAGAGTAGCTGTATGGGCAATAGGGATAGCTGCTATATTAATACTCTTAATTGGATTGATAAAAAACAGAAAACTATCGTGGTTCATAGTATCTTTGGTTGTAGTGGTAAATGCCATATTAGTGGTGCCCGCTGTAGGGGAGATTACACCTGCAGTAGCTAACAGGTACGTGCAAAATATGTTTAAAGGAAGAAGTACGTATTGGGGAGTAGCTGAGACTGTGGCAAACATTAATTTAGAGGCGCAGAGTTTAAGGAGTGCAAATGTAAGTGGTTCGTTTTTAAGTGGTATGAGTGTGAGTGACAGAAATCAAGTGGTGAACATGGTTAAAGACATGAACACTCTGTATTTAGATAGAGCTCTCATGGTTCGGTCTGATATATCGAAGAAAGTAACTAGAACAAACTATGGAGATTTTGCAGAGTTACAGAAGTTACGTTCTACTAGATGGATGTTGCCTATGGTAATGAGGCAGTTTACCAATGAAGCAGATAATAAGAGTTATGTATATTTACCTTTAGGGGATGTTTATGACGATGTGTCAAACATCTATTGGTTGTACAAGCCTACAGATGCTGTTAATTCAGGTACAGTTGTTGGGCAGCAGAGTATGGAGAACGGTTATAATGGTGTAGTGGCTAGAAAAAGTGAGCCAATGAGCATTAGGAATAGACAAAATGCGTATGGAGGGTATGTAAGTAGGACACAGGCTTCTGGTGTAGTTCCTTATAGAAGTGTGGCTTATGATATAGGGTCTTCAGAAGATATGGTACATACGTATTTTTATCTATTGAGGGGTAATTTGAGAACCCCTGAGTGGAAGGTAGGATTTGGAGGGGAGTATTCTGGAAGGGCTTCATTTGTAGATTATTCTATGTATTCACTTAAAACCATGGGAGCCACTACTGTTAAGTCTAAAGCATTAGAATTAGAGCGGAAAGCTGGAAATTATAATAGATTTGATAGGGGAACTGTTGACCCCGATTACGGGTATTTATGGGCTACAGAGAATTTGTATCCTTATGCCTATACTGTAGTTAAGGATTCTTTCACTGTTGATAGTGTATTGGGTAAAGTAATTGGAGATTTGCAGGGCACTATATTAACTACTGAAGATGGTAGAGAGATAAGAAGAAGTTTCATGCATGCGGCTAATACTGGTTTAGTTAGGGATGTAATGGACATAGAAGAGTTATTTACGAATAAGATTCCCTATTTATACCAGATGCAGTTGATAACTGGAGGAGTAGATGGTGAGACTGGAGTGTTGGGGGATGAGCTGATTACCGAGTATCCGTTATACAAGAATAATTTGAGAAGTTGGATGTTTAGGAGTAATTGGGTAACAAAGATTATGGAGAGTCCTGTATACACGAAGGAAGCTATAGTTCGAGACAAGGATGGAAATAGGTATACTATTAGCAATCCTACATTAGTGAATGAGTATCCTAATGAGAGGCCTATGGTATTTAGTGAGGCTCAGATGGCCAGTATGGGGTTAAGTATGGCTGACTTAAATTTAGTAGAGATGAAAGCTGTGCAAGCAAATAAAGATATAGTAGATGCATGGACTAAGTTACTGAACTATGTAAATATTGATGGAATGACTAAGGAAGCTTTAATGCGTCAAATGGCTACAGAAGCAGTAATAGCGTTTAACTCTGAGTTTTCACCTAGTGGGTTAAATAATGGGAAAGGAGAGTTATTTCCAAATGCTTTAGACCTTAGAGCTGTGTCCTTTGATAGTGTAATGAAGATGTTAGTAATGAATTCGACTAGGAACACTACATATGTATATGGAGACACCATGTTGAACATTATAAAGGACAGTGATATATTTACTGGTATACTATTATTGATTGCTGCCTTTATAAGCAATTTCCTGATACCGTTCACTAGAAATATAGTACTAGGTTTAATATTCTATCTAGGTTTTGTGGCTATATTGAGGACTATTTTCGGAGTGCCTGAGAATAAAGTGAAGGTATCTGGTGGTTATATACTAAGCAACATTATATTCCTATTTATGACTATGGGGTATTTCCTAGTGTTCTCAGCTTTGATGGCTATTACATCGAGTGATGAGATATTGACTACCCAGAGTGTTCAAGTGAAGCCTGGAAATCCTGTATTTGTGATTATACTAGTGATACTAGCTGGGATACTTTACATGTACGGGATGATTAAAATGACTGGGTTCTGTTTAAATAACTATAGAGATATGGGAATGGATGCGTATCAAGGAATAGCTGCCATGTTCGCGGAGAAGGTTTCTGAGACAGTTGAGAGGGTTGGAGATTCTGTAGCTGGAGGTGCAGCAGGAGAATCCGTTGAAGGTGTGAAAGGAAGTAGGAGAAGGAGAAAGAAATCTGAGATGCCTAAGGAAGCTGGTGGTGGTGAGTTATATAGGGATGAGGAGACAGAGGAGACAGAGGAGTTTGAGTCTAGGCAGTACAAGGCAAGCAAGGATGAAAAAGCAGACATTGGAAGAGCCGAAGATTTAAACAAAGAGATAGAAAAAGGTAGAGATGAGTTAAAAGATGAATTAGACTAGGGGGAGTTTTGGTGGCCAATTCAAAGAGAGTGTATACGGATAGTAGAGGGAATATGTTTTTACCAATGAATGTTGAAGGAGGGGCATGGAGTGATAACTTCATGACCACTCCTAAACTCATTGTAGTTGTAGGAAGTTTATTAATATTGATAGCTTTGTTGGTATTTTTAAATTCTAGTGGGTCTTCGCCTAGTGGGTATGTAGTATTGATAGGGGTCTGGTTTTTCTTTACTCAGTTATTGGTAAGGTATATTGTTTTCGAAGAGAGATATTACTACAGAATGTATAAGCAGTTAAAAGAGGATGAGATAAGTAAGCCGTCTTTATTTTTTGGAATTGCTGATATACAGGGTGAAGAGGAAGCTGTATTAACTTATTTAGATGGTAAGGTAGGTGTGATAGTAAAATTAGAGCGGGATACTATTACTGGTAAGAATAAGGAGTTTCAAGAGGTTCACTATGATGCGTTGTCTGATATGTATAAAGAGATAGTGGACAGGGGATATAATTTTGTACAACTCAACTTAATGGAGCAGGGAGTAAATGATCCTAGGTTAGAGAAGTTGGGGGAGTTAGTAGATAAAGCAAGGAATAGTAATATAAAGAAAATTACTGAGTTGAAAGTTAACTACATAAAGTCTATAACAAGAAACACTCTATATGATACTGACTACATAATGATTTATACTAAGGACCTAAATAAGAAAGAGAGAATTATAGAAGACATGATAGAGATAGCCTATAGAGGAATGAATGGAGGGTTTATAGGTTTTAAGGTTTTAGGTGTTATGGAGCTTGTGGAATTATTAAAAGAAGACTATGGGGTACGTTACTTTGATATAGGTGAAGCCATGGTAGGACTCTACGGAGCCAGTGATGGCATAAATAGTAGTGTAATGAGCGTAAGTAGTATAGAATATAGCGACAAAGAATATTTAGAGGTTGATATATTAGGCAGAAATATAATCAAAAGATGGACTAGTAAGGCAATTAAAGAAGCGTCAGAGCTAGATGCAGAAGCTATGCGTAGGGCATTAATATCAAAAGATAGAAAAGAAGAGTTTATTGGTGTTAAGCTGGGAGTAGGGTCAGAAGTCCAGAAAAGTGATATTAAAGAGACTAAGAAGATAAAGAGTATGGGAGTTACAAGAAAAGAAGGGCATGAAAACCTCGGAAAAAGTAAAGTTAAGGCATGGGGTAGAAAAAGGGGTAGTGCTCCTATGATTAGTAACGATAGCTTGAAGAAAAGCAATCAACATCAAACTAATTTATCTGAGAGTTTCTATAATGACACAGATGAAGATGATGAAACTATAGTCTTTTAAAAGAGATGGCTTACATACTATATAGGGATGTAAGCCATATTTTTATTATAAATGAAGGGATGCGTGAGAATAAATGGAAGTAATTATAGTAGGTGGAAGTAAGGGAGTAATATTAGAAGAGGCTATAAGAAAGAAGTTTGTAGGAAGCCCTGTAAAAATAAGTGTAGCTCCTTATTTAGAAGATTTAATGGATAATATTCAGAAAGGGGAGAGTTACCATAGAATAGTATTATTGGAATTTGGGTGGACTCATGGTGGAAAGATTGAGGATGAAGAGGTTATAAGACACTCTATATATGAGTTTAACCAGTGTTATATGGAGAATAGGCTAGAGGGTACGGAAGTAGTTTTCGTGGCTGATTCTCTAGATTCTGCTAATATAGTGTATGAGGAAGCTCTTCAAATACAGGAGTATTCATCTATACATTGTATGGATGGTGCACTTTCAATGAGAGTGGCTAAGCAGCTTATTGTAGGGGATCTTATGAGTATAGACAATCTAGAAGAGGCTATGTCTAAAATTAATGAGACAACTGAAGAAGAGGAAGAAGAAGAAGTAGAAGAGGAAGAAGAAGTAGAAGAGGAAGTAGAAGAGGAAGTAGAAGAGGGAGAGTTTCAAGGATTTGACGATATAGATGACTCAAATTTTGAAGATTATTCCAGTGGTGGTGGGGAGAGTATAGATGAGATTGAAGACTTCGAAGAGGGAGGAGATGGATTTGACGACTTCGAAGAGGGCGGAGATGGCTTTGGTGAATTCGAAGAGGGCGGAGATGGCTTTGGTGAATTCGAAGAGGGCGGAGATGGCTTTGGTGAATTCGAAGAGGGTGGAGATGACTTTGAAGGTTCATTTGAAGGGTTTGATGAAATAGGAGATGCTGATAGCTTTGAGGAATTAGAAGGTGAAGATGGCTTTGAGGGCTCAGAAGACGAAGATGGCTTTGAGGGCTCCTTTAAGGGCTTTGATGAAATAGAAGATACTGATAGCTTTGAGGGCGGAGATGAATTTGAGGATATTGAAGGGGATTTAGGCGGGGGAGTAGATACTTTTGATGGATTTGCCAGTCTAGAGGAAGAAGTTAAGGATGGGAGTGCGGATGATTTTGAGGATGTGAGTTCGGGGGTAAATACGTATGATGACCCTGTGGACGACGAAGGTGATATAGAAAATGACGCCTTAGACCTTGAAACTTATAGCGTAACTAAAAGTACAAGAAAAAGAAGTGGAAAAAAAGAAGTAAACTACTCTGAAATGAAAGTAAAGTTAGATGCTTACGCTGGTAGAGGGACATCTATAGCTGTTACTGGGGCAAACTCCTCTGGAAAAACTTTCATAGCCTATAACATGGCTAATTTGCTGAATAAGATGGGATATGATGTATTAGTAGTGGATTTTGACTTGCATGGTAGGGGACAGAGTTATATAACCAAGGAGAATTATAATAGTGTAGATATTGATGGAGCTTCTGTTGTGCAGGCTTTAAGAAATGCAACAAGAGCTAGTGCTTTCGTATCAATAGCAAGACCAGGTTTAAGTGTATTAACTAATGGAGTAGGTGGAACTCCAGTAGATATAGCGAAGGTAGTTACTACCGAAGGATTATTGAGATTTATAAGTACCGTGAGGACAGCTTACAGCTATGTTATATATGACATGCCCTTCGATAAAGCAGTAGGGCCACTAAAAGAGATATTATATGCAGCTGATGAAGTATTATTAGTGTCAGAGGGCAGTCAGTATGGGATAACTCAGACGATTTTAAACATGGCCAATATTGAGGATTTGGACCTTATGGAGCAAATGTTCAACAAGAGTAAGCTAGTATTTAACAATATAGAGAGTGACTATAGGGTATTTGGGAAGAGAATCAAGAAAGTTTGGGACTATTTGGGCATTATGGATGCCAAGATTTCCGAGTGGTCTGGGGATGAAGGAAGCAAATATTTTCAGGGTATGGATATAGTTGGAGTAATAAACAGAGATAATTCAGTGGAGAAGTCTTGGTTTACTAATTCACCATATTCAGGCAAGGAGCCTGGTAGGGGTATATTTATACAGCTATTATGGAATTTACTTTAAAGCAGGGGGTGCCTATTAAATGGTAGTAGTGAATTATAGTGTGAGTGGGTATGACAGTGTGAGTTTAGAGGAGTTAGACAGGGGCTATGGGGGAGATATATTCTTAGTTCTTGACAAGGAAGCTAATTATAACACCTCTAATACGTACAGAAAAGTAAAGGAGCTATTAGCTTTAAATGCTAAGCTTCAAGTTATTTTTGTAGGGGAAATGGTGGAGGAATATAAGTCTATAGCGGCTTTAATGGCTACTTACAATAATTATAAGATGTATAACGTGAGCAGCATTGAGCTTATATTCAAGCCTTACATAGATGCATTATCTAAAAGAAATCCTACCAGGGAAGAGGTAGCTAATTTATTCGATGGTGAGATTATAGCTTTGTCCGATGTAGAAGAGGTATTATTGACTATTGAGAATCTTTCGAGAGAAGGTAATATAGAGGGATTAAAAGAGTTTATTACGAAGAATATTAATGTAATAAATAAAATGACTGTGGCTTTGAATTTCATGCGTAGTCTAACGGATAGGGCTAATACTTTGGAATTGGAGAGTGTCGTAGAAAAATTAAAGGAAGAGGTAAGTTTAGCTGAGAAGAAAATTCTAGAATACGAGAGCAATTTGGAGATAGCTCAGGAAAGTATAAAAGAGGCATTAAAGAAGAGTGAAGAGAGTTTAAAAGAGGTAGATAGGCTGACTAAGGCTAATAAAGCTTTAAAAGATATTGGAAAAGACTCTAGTTCTGGGTCTAGAATTTCAAAGTATGCAAGTGTAAACACTTCACTTATAAAGTGTAAGGTTAGTGCTGTAATTTATTTCAAAGAGATCTCCTATGTTAGGTATGTGAACAGCATGGTAATGCACTTAAAAGACTGGGTAGAGGGTTTGGGTGGAAAGAAGTTAAGAGTGAAGCTCTTGATATATGATGATGGAACTCAGTTTGCAAACTCATATGCTCCAATAAATGTGATAGGGGCTGAAGAGTACAGAGCCAGAAGCAGTCAGCTTATAGGTAAGTTAGACAAGTTTGTAGTGAGAGAGCCTAACCCTGTAATCATAGAAGACATACTATCATATAATGTGGAGCCTTATGACGTGGTGATAATTTACGATAGAATGAGGCAGACAGAGGACATTGTAATAGGGAATAATGTGCATAAGTTTTATGTTTTAAATGGGGCTAAAGACCTAGAGAATATGAAGGGGCCCTTAAAGATTCAGGATAACAGTGAGTTTATAGTACCAGAGGGAAGTAGTATTAAAGGGATGCAGATACATAGGATAGAAGGGTATGAAAATCAGACTGACATGGCTAAAAAATCTCGGTATTATAAATTGAAGGGGAATGATAAAGAGGGGCTATTTGCTCGGATTGGGAAAGTTAGTAGGATTAATGCATTAGTGAGGTAAGCATGGATAAGCAGGCTAGAAAAGAGAAGAGGAAGGCTAAGTTTAGAGAGAAGATAGCAATGTATGATATGATTATAGCCAATTTAATTGCTGGTAAGTCTATAATTGAGCCTACTGAAAGACTAAGTAATGAGCAGATTACCATTGGGTTCAGCAATATATCTTCAGAGCATCAGATTAGTAAGTATTTTATGATACGTAAGTACCCAGACTATCTACAGCCTAAGTTGTTCGAAAGTTTAAGAGCAATGGCATTGGAGAGTGGGGTAAAGATGGACTTTAGGGTCTATGGGTATTCACATACAATAAACTGGGATTCTGCTGAGATGAAGAATAAAATGGATATCTGGAGAAGGTATACAGAGGAGAAGGAAGTTTCTGATGGGGTATTTGATTATAGAGCTGCTAGGAGTGACATACTGGCTAGAGATAGAATTGTAGCCTCAACTAAATATTTAAATGAGGCAGAGTTAGACCAGAAGAGGTCTTTAATAAAGGTGTCTATACTGATAAAAATAACAGCTAATAGAGATGATGAAAGCATCTTAAATATGACTGAGACAATTCGTAAAATGAGAGCATTTTGTTATAGAAATGAGATTAAGGTTAGAGAACTTAGGGTGAATATGATTGATTGGTTAAGGAACTTTGACATATTCAGTTTAAGAGGAAATAGAGAGATAGAGAGCAAGGTTACGAAGAAGGTATTAACAGATGATCTATTGGCTAACTTTAATGGATATAAGCAAGGTAGAGTTGGAGAGGACGGGATATGTTTAGGTATAGATGTATTAAGTAGTTCTCCGATATTAAAGAAGTTAAAGAGTGATCCTGATGCGCCTGAGAATTGGTTGATATCTGCTGAGACAGGTGGAGGAAAGTCTATGTTAATTAAGTCTATGATAACAGACTTATTGGCTGAAGGGTTTGTTGTGACTGTTGTGGATTTTGAGGGAGATGAGTATACAAACCTAGCTTCTTTTGTAAAGGCTGGAAATCCAGATGATGTAAAAGTAATAAGCATGGGTAAGGCTGGTAAGGTATATTATGACCCTGTACCAATTCCAGACTTAACTGGGGATGATGAAGTAGACAACGATTTGAAAGAAATAGCTATAAACTATATAGTGGCCCATTTTAGAATTTTAGTAGGTGGGCTTGAAGGAGAGTTAACTCAGTGGGAAGAAAGAGTTGTGTCCATGGCTATTCAGAGGATGTACGATAGTGCTGGTGTAACAGATGACAAAAGCACTTGGAAGCGGAGTAAGATATTGAGGCTTAGAGATGTTTATGATGAGCTTAAAGAGATTGTAGAGTCCAAGATATTAGTAGATGCTGACAATGATAATATTAAGCATAAAGCCGCATTAAAAGTACAGGAAGCTAGTAGTATATACTTTGAAGAGGGAGAGTCTAGATTCGGAGTATTTGAGAATCCTATGAGTGCGGATGAGCTCTATCAAGCTAAGCTTATAGTATTTTCATTTGGGACTAAAGGAGCTGGGAACAGTATATCTGATAAGAATTTATTAGCGCTCAAGCAGTTATCTGTGGCTGCGTTATCCACTCAGATTTCGAACCACTGTAAGTATGTAAAGAAAGGATTTAATGTAAAGGTATGGGAAGAGTTTCAGAGGTGGGGTGAGGCTAAGGGAAGCGCTGACATTATCTTAAATACAATGACTGGTGGAAGAAAACGTGGAGATGTGAATTTCATCATTACAAATGACTTAGCTGTACTACTTCAAGATGATAATAAAGTAGCATCTGGAATAAGGCAGAACATACAGAATCTGGCTATAGGAAAGATTTCAGATAAGATAACTAGAGACAAGTTATGTAAGACCTTTGAGATACAGGAGTGTGAGTCTGCATTAGAGAGGATAGCAAGGGCAAATGCTACAGGAGATTCGACAGGAGCTGGTGGAAGGTACAAGTTTAGTTTTCTATTTGTATTGGATACTGGAAAAAGGTGTGTTGGTAAAGTGATGTTGCCTCAGAGTATATTGAAGTCTGACTTATTCAGGACAGGAGTGAAGATAGAATAATGTTTATTTTTCTATACATAGGGATAGTGTTTATAATTTATGTGAGTTCGTTTAAAGATGACATAAAGAAGGAGTATATAGATGAAGCTTTGCCATTTATAATGGCTGTTGCTATAATATTTATTCTGATAGGGATATTGGGAAGTTATTCTACGTAGGGGGAATTCTAAATGGCTATAGGAAATTTAAGTAATAAAGTGTCTAGAGAAGATGTTGAAAGAGTTAATCAGAAGAGAAATCCGCCTGAGTATGAGAGTGGGTTTGGGGAGAGTAATGATGACCCCTTTGGAGGAGGCAGTGACCCCTTTGGAGGAGGCAGTGACCCCTTTGGAGGAGGCAGTGACCCCTTTGGAGGAGGTAGTGACCCCTTCGGAGGAGGTAGCGACCCTTTTGGGGGAGGTTTCGGAGGAGGTAGCGACCCTTTTGGGGGAGGTTTCGGAGGGGGCAGTGACCCCTTTGGAGGAGGTTTCGGAGGAGGTTTCGGAGGTCAGCAGGCTAATGAAAATAAGCCTGACACATATGACAAGCTATTCGAGGCTACTTCAAAAGGAGTAGTTGGTACAGGGAAGGTAATATTAGAGGTATTTAAGAGCCTAGGGCTGAGAAGTGCAAATGACTTTGCCTATTTAGGTAGAAATATGGTGATAACTGGTGGAATCCTGATTGGTGGGAGCTTAAGCCTTGCAATTTTAGGAGGTGTAGCTGATGTAAGATTTCTGAAATTCGGTGGATTGGCTGGACAGTTATTTGGGGCTGGTGGGTTATCTCTTGGAACTGGGTTAACTGCTTTTGGAACCAGTGCAATTTCATTACTTAAGCACGGAAAAATAGAGGAAAGTGTTCGGGTGGAATCCTTTGAAGATTTAGGGAGTCAAGAGGACAATAACATAGACTCCTACGAGGAAAGTGCGGACAGTATATTTGACAGTTATTTTTCTGACAACGAAGAGGATTCATTTGATGATTTCGAAGAAGAAGAGGAAGAAGAGGAAGAGGAAGAGGAGGGAAGTAGGCTGAATTTTGATGTTGGGAAGTTAGTACCCAAGTTCAAAAAGGAGCCTAGTAAGATGGTTGATGAGATTAGAGAGAATACAATTATTTCACGAGAAACTTTATTCAGTACATTTAAAGAGTTCTTCCCTACCTATAACCCAGAGTTTTCAAAGAGGAATAAGCTGGATTCTGACAGTGATGAATTTGCTACTTTAGAGACCATATGTATAAAAGCATTGGCGAATGTGGCCAAGAAAGAAGTGGATGATATAGATACTCATTTAGAGAGTGCTGTAGAGACATTTTTTAGTTATGAGTTAAGAATAAAGAGGGTTAGAGGAATTAATAGAGTTGATGAAATTGCGAGGGAGTTTGAAGCGTATTTCAGGGAGAGCAGCTCAGATACTACAGTAGTAGCTAACGTAGACATAGAAGGAGATTTCTATAAAGCCGTGGTAACTAAGGGAATAAATGCCATAGTAACCTTTGGAGATATGTTTGAGCAAAAAGAGGTGGCTAATTACTTTAGAGATAAAGGAAACAAGCTTCCAATTATTGTAGGGGTTACAGAGATTGGAGATGTCATACTGGACGATGCCAAAGACTTCGACACCATGTTGATTGCTGGTAAGCCCAGAAGTGGTAAGTCTTGGTATGTACTGAGTATTCTAATTAGTTTAATGGCCTTCAATCCTCCAGAGGATGTGCAGTTTATCATTGTGGATCCAAAGGAGTCTAATCTGTTTAAGACATTAGCGTTAATGCCTCATGTGGCTGGACTTCATAACGATAGTAACATACTAGAAATTATGAGAGATATCATTGAGAATGAGGGAGCTAGAAGAAAGAAAATACTGGCGGATAATAAGTGTGATGATATTTGGGCTTTATGGAAAAAGGGAATTAAGATACCGGTTCTGTATTTAGTCATTGATGAGGTAATCACAGTAAAGAGTAATCTTGGGGCTTTGGATAAAGAGTTTGATAGTCTACTTCAGACAATGATATCACAGCTTCCATCACAAGGTATTAGGCTTATGTTGGTTCCCCACAGGAGCACAAATGTAATAAGCCGAACCAACAGGTCAATGATTGGATTTAGTGCTGCGGTTCGTTCTAATAATGAAGATATCATGGACACACTAGACATAAAGAAGTGGACGAGAACCTTGGTTCATCAGGGAGATATTGCGGTGAAATTGGGTGGAAGACCGAATCCTATGTATGTAAAGGGTGGAGCCATTACCACAAGTGATGGGGATAATGCAGAGTTTATGCTAAATATGGCCAGAGCCTTCTATAAGATGGGAGTGACCTTACCGTATATGGGAGAGATGATTCATTCTGTAAATAGGGATGAAGAATACATCAGAGAGGAACTAAGTACCAGCGGTAGAAGTGTGCAGTATAATGCTGGCAATGTATTGGGAGACCTCTAAGAATTTTAATGCTTAGGAGTCTGCATTGTAAAGAGTTTAAGATATAAAGATTTTAAAGAAATGGAAGTGTAATTAGTGGGAATTTTAGAGAGATTTATGACTTCATTAACCCATACGGATACGGTGAAATGTGTTCTGACTGGGATAGGGGAAGAGAATTATGATACGAAAGAACTGTATATGGCTATTCGTGAGGAGATTTACAGAGCACGAGGAAAAAAAGTTAAGAAGATAAATAAGGCTCATGGAGTATGGGTAGGCACTTGTCCAAAATGTGGTAAATCTGTGGTAAAAACAGATACTGTAGAGAATTGTGGAAATGTGAATTGTAAAGAAATGCTATATTGGGATTAGTGGAGGTGCGGGAAGGTGATCGGATTCAATATAGGTTCTAAGTTAAGCCTTGGAGACATGGATTTAGCAATAGAGTATTTAAAAAGTAAAGGTAATATAGATAATGGAATTGAATTGTCATCTTTCAAGCTCTCAAAAAAAGAAGTACCAGCAGTAGAAGAGGTTCTTGAGGTAAAAGAGTCTGATACAGAAAGGCTTCAGAGGGAGTTGGAGTTAGAGAAGCAGAGGTTCATTGAGGAACAGGAAGCAGAAAAAGCCCGTTTACTGAGTCAGTTAAAAGCTGAGAGAGACAAAATGGAAGAGGAAAGGCTCAAGCTGGAAGAGTTCAAGAGGCAAGAGAGGGAAAGACTTCAAAGGGAAATAGAAGAAGAAGCTCGGAAGATTGAAGAAGAGAAGAGAAAGTTAAGGGAGCTAGCTGAGGAGAAAGAGCTAGAGAGAGTAAGACTCGAAGAGGTTCAAAGGCTGGAAGAAGAGAAGAGAAAGTTAAGGGAGCTAGCTGAGGAGAAAGAGCTGGAGAGAGTAAGACTCGAAGAGGTTCAAAGAGGAAGAGAAGAGAAGGGTGAGGTGGATCAGGCCGAAGTTAGAGTTTCAAATCAGCAGAGGTACGAAGGGCTAGAGATAGAAGTGCTTTACAAGGAAGTTAAGAAGTTTATGGTAGGGCATGGAGTAGGAAAGAAGCCTGTAGCTAAAGAGTTACTTGAAGAAGAGTTTGGTGTGAAGAATATAAAGATATTAATTGCGAGGAGCTATTTAATCATGATGAGGAGAGGGGTTACGATAGGTAGATGAAAAGAGTAATTGCGTTAAGTTTAATAGGGATGGTATTTTCAGGGTGTGGAATGAGTAAGAGCTCGGTGGCTGAGATGCCTTTGGTGACTGCTTTGACTACTCAGGAGGTTATTGATTATTATAAGAAGTCATTGGAGTTTGACACCATAGTTACAAAGACAAGCGAAATAAATGAGGTAAGCTATCAGACCTATAAGGTAACTGATGAGAGAGAAGAAAAGCTTATTGAGTTAGTGAATAGGGTAGAGGAATTATTATCGAAAAGCGAGTTTACCTATGAGGAAGACAATCTAGCCTTATTAGATGAGAGTACTTTTAATTACATAAAAGGGTATCTTAATGATAGGAAGATAATTAATGGGAAAATTGAGAGTGTGAGTGAGGCTCTTGGGTATTATTTTGTAGACGTAGAGTATGAGATAGCCAGTGGGGAGATTGGTGAGATAAAAGGAGCCGCTTCGTTGTTAGGACTGCATGGGGCATTCAAGGAGGATTATACTGGTATAGACAGCCTCGATAATATTCATATAAACAAGATAGTGGAGAGAATGAATAGGCACTTAGAGCATTTGAGATTAGAGGAGAGGCTAGTATACAGCAGTGATACTTCGACATTAAGTAAAGGTAATGGGGGAAGTATTATAGTAGAGGAAGAGGAAGTAGTAGAGGAAGACGAAGTAGTAGAGGAAGACGAAGTAGTAGAGGAAGACGAAGTAGTAGAGGAAGACGAAGTAGTAGAGGAAGACGAAGTAGTAGAGGACAATTCAGGTGAGAGCATTGTAGATGTATTGGAGCCAGTGAGTGAAGCAGTGCTAACTGGAAGAGATATCAGTGTAAATATTAGAGAATTGAACAGAATAGCTGGATCTAGTGCTAGTACATCTGCGTATATGCCAAAGCTTAATAATGTATTCAATGTGCCAAACAGTTCTGAATTAACAGGAGTAGGTATTTACCCTCAGGGGGCTAGAGGTATGGGAGAGTTTGGGTTTAGTAGACAAGATGTGTCTGGGCAGATGATGTTGAGATATGTGTTTAAGCAAGAAGTTGGTAAGGATGAGAGCATTAAAGGAGTTAATGTTTACCCAGTTTTCTATGATATTACTTCGGGGATATCTACAGACCAAGGAAGTATAGTTGTACCTGAGTTTATAATGAGAGAATTAGAAAACACGGTAGAGAGGTCTGATAGAGCTATAATTAATACTGATTTATCTGCTTTAATGAGCGGGACACTGTATGAAGATATGGGGGTAGCTATACTGACTGGGTATAACTCTAGGTACTCAAATGTGCTTAGAAATATGTCCACCATAAGAAGAATAATAGCTAGAGATGTAGAGAAAGGTACATATCTTCTTGAAGTTGAGACAATAAGGCAAGAGGGGTCTAAAGGAGTAGATTCTTATGGTACTTACAGGGATAAGAATTATGTAAGTATAAAGCAAGTGAATGAGGATTTTGTAATCACAGATATAGTGACGATGCAACGTAGGATGATAACTGAGCCATCTATAAGACCTGATAGTGCAGTAACTAAGAGATTAATAGCTCTAAATCTATCTGGAGAAGTTGGGGATACGGCTAAAGAGGGTGTTGTAAAGCTGCTGAATGAGCATTACGCAGCAGGAACAGCTAGAGTATTAAGAGGACCTAATGATATTGTAGATAAGGGTATGTATGATGTATTTAATTCAGATCCAGCTTTATTAAGTACTGATAAACTTGAGTACATGAATAGTACTCTTAGGAACATACTGGTTAAGTATGGAACTAATGTAAGCTCCACTTATAGTGGTATTGTAACTGAGTGGGTTGGAGGTTCTGATAATCAGGTAGAGTTTACAACTGAAGAGGTGGTTGTATACGAGGGAACTGGTATTGGAAATTACATGGAAGTTTATTATTTAATGAGCAGGCTTACTGGTGAATGGAAGATTGATGACATGAAAATTATGAGCCAAGAAGAGAAGAGTGGCGCTGAATTAGAGGGCATACTGAGTAGGATATCTAATAACTAATATAGTAGGGAGCATTCAGGCTGAGTGGCTCCCTATTTTAATGCGTTAAAGTAGTGTATTTGAATTGAAATTGAAGAGGTGATTATTTTGTCAAGTAGAGTGCCAACAGTATATAATGAGATGTATATAAGTTTAATGGAGCCTAAGAACGTAGATTTATTGATGCAGATTAGAGAGGCTAAGAGAATTGATGCTTTAAAGAGGATGATTTTTAACTTTCCATCAGAGTTTATAATGAGAAGTTTGAACGAGGGTAGGAGTATTAGAAGTATCTTAAAGGAAGAAAACATAGACCCGACACCATATTATGGTGAGCTTAGAGATTACCAGACTACTGGAGTTGCTTTCATGTATTATTCTCCTAGAAGTATTATAAGTGATGGCGTAGGTATGGGGAAGACTGCTCAGATATCTGGACTTATAAACTTCCTAAAGAGTAAGGGAGAGATGACTCGATTTATGATAGCGGTTGAGACTAGTGCTGTAAATCAGACTATCACAGAGCTCATAAAGTTTACAGGGTTGAGGGTTATAGGGTTACCTAGTACAAAGGATAAGCTATTAAGAGCTATAGATAAGACTGATTGGGACAATGTAGATGGTGTAGTAATAAAGCATTCAGCTTTAAGAAGTCCAACCCTGTCTTCATTTTTAGCTTTGAATATATTTTATGACGAACAGGCTGGAAAAGAAGTGAACAGGCTTTTTGACACTTTCTTTCTAGACGAGAGTTCAGTGATTAAGAATAGTGGGAACAAAATTTACGAGTACACAAAGAATATATGTGATATTTCGAAAAGGGTGCATTTTATGAATGCCACTGCCTTTGAGAAGCATTTACTTGATGTGTATAACCAAATGGATATGATGGATCCTAATCTATTACCTGCTGTGTCTAGAATTAAGAGTGCATATTGCAACTATAAGAAAGGGCATTTCTGGAAGACTGAAAATGGAGTACCTGTGAGGAAGACTAAATTTGACCATCAGGGGTACAAGAATCAAGAAGAGTTTAAGAAGAGTTTGAAAGCTGTGTATTTCGGTAGAAGTACCAAGGATGTTGGGTTGGATAAGCCTCATGTGTACAGAGTTTATGAGGTTGAGGCTACGGATAGGCAGAAGCACGCTATTAAGTCTGGGCATAGGTACCAAGAGGTACTTAATTGTCCTTCACTGATTGCTGATATGGGTGTAGATACAAATAGAGTGAGTGTACCTAAGCTAGATAGGTTAGTAGATTTAGTAGAGAAGGACTTTCATGGGGACCAAGTTATGGTTTATGCCTTCCATATAGAAGCTCAAGGAGCTATAGCCGAAGAGATGTATAAGATTGGAAGAAAACCAGCTATTTTGAATGGTAATACGCCAGATGAAGATAGGTGGGAGATTCAGACTGGGTTCAACAGTGGGAAGTATGATGTAATAATTACGAATTTACAGAAAAGCCTTAACTTGAATGGTGGAGACGTACTAATATACTATAGTGCCTCTGGAAACGTAGCAAGTATGGAGCAGATAAGAGGAAGAATTGACAGGCATACTGATGATAGGGTAAAAACATTCATTCTGCTTCTGTACAAGGATACCCCAGAGCATGACTTCTTCTTGCAGAAGACTAAGCAGAGAGCTATTGACAGTAGAAGGCTCACTATTGATGCTGAGGGAGCTATTGATATGTTTGTAAAGAGTATGGAAGAATCTGAGTAGCTGTAAATGAAGCGTTTTGTAGAAGAGGATGTAGTTTGAAGATTTTAAGAAAGGGAGAGAGTATGGATTTAAGAATTGGAGATTACATTGAGGGCAGTGAGTATTATGGTTCTAATGTAAGAAGAATAAAGGGATGGGTGAGGAAGATTCATAGAGTAGCCGGAAAGATTGTAGTTACTATCCAATGTGACGATGGGTATAATGGAAGAAGAGCTAATGAGGTGCATGAAGAACTTGGAGATATTGTTATTATAAGCAGAGAAGGTGTCAGATAGACGTCATTAGAAAACGAGGGGAAGAAGGTTAAGAACTGTTAGACGAAACTTATAAAAGATTATAAAAATGTGGTGACTTTTATAAGTTATATGTTATAATATATTTGAGGTGATAATAATGAGTAAATATTACTCCATAAGAGAATTTTCAAATATATTAGGAGTTTCTGCACAGACACTAAGAAATTGGGATAAGAAAGGAACCCTTAAGCCACACCATACTTCGCCTAATGGGTATAGATATTATTCGCATGAGCAGTTAAATAAAGTACTAAATGTAACCCCGAATTTGGATAGATTGACAGTGGGGTATTGTAGAGTATACAGTAATAAGCAAAAAGATGACTTAGAAAGACAAGTTGAGAATATGAGGCTGTATCTAATGGCCAAGGGGAGTCCATTTGAGATAATAACAGATATAGGGAGTGGTATCAACTACAAGAAAAAAGGATTGAGGGAGCTTATAAAACTCATCACCCAAAACAAGGTAGATAGGGTAGTTGTAATTTACAAGGATAGACTATTGAGGTTTGGATTTGAATTAATTGAGTATATAGCAAGTCTA
>Ga0075011_10000396_pt1 | contig 23095 bp, 18 predicted proteins | sample TARM_MetaG_T_14_FD_72354 | JGI IMG/M metagenome (GOLD analysis project Ga0075011, IMG submission 72354) | Freshwater microbial communities from Pennsylvania, USA, analyzing microbe dynamics in response to fracking - TARM_MetaG_T_14 | ecosystem: Environmental > Aquatic > Freshwater > River... | reverse complement strand
AACCTACACTGAAGTGCAGCCGCTCTTGAACGTAATCGTTGAAGCACTGACTGCGGACTCCGTGGAAACCCTCTCGAATCTCAGGGGAAAAAGGAAGGAGTATATACGCACAGTTCCTCGGGCCAAAGATCAGCTCGACAGGCAGGCCGCATCACTCTTCTGGCTATGCGCGGCAGTGGGAACCTGGGCCCAGGAGCGAGGAAAGTTCGACTGGTGGAAAGGCGAAATCATCCAGACTCTGTTTAAAAAAATCGTCGTCAACTACAGCCAGCAAATGCGCTTCATCACAGCTCTGAAACACCTCTCTCTCATTATGCCCACCAAAGCAAAAATTGGTGATATCCCCATCCACCAAGCAAGGGAGATGGAAGAAATATCCAAAGACAAAGTACTGATCCCAACGGCTGAAATGAATGAATTCATACCGCCAGAAACAACGCTCCGCCAGTGGACGAATTGGCTCAGACAAAACAACATATTAATCCCAAAGACAAATGAAAAAATGAGTGGAGCCTACTACTCAAAGAAACAAAAAAAAGGCATCAGAGGGTACATAGTAAACCTCAAGATGCTCTATATGATGCTAGCCGCTGTTCAAAATAACCACCGTCAACACGAGTTATCTTGAATTTAAAAAAAAAGCGTAAGCGTAATATTGATTTGAATTTTAATTAATTTCAATATGAATTAAAATTAATTATAAATTAAAAAAAATGGAGATCGTAATGGATTTAAAAGAGCGTATTAATCAATTCAAATTAGCTAATCCTAAACTTGTCCAACTCACACTACGGATTTCTGAACACCATGAAAAAATGTTCCGAAAGCTGGCAAAGAAGCACAACATCAAGGATGGGCACTATCTAAGAATTCTTTTCGAGGACGCGATTGAAAGAGAGAGTCAGTCGGAACCAATCCCCTTCAGAAAACCGCAACTCTTCAACAGCGAGGAGCTTGAATCCCTAAAAAATGAAGTTAACCAGCTAAAAGGGGAACTATATAATTTACTGCGGGAATTGTCGCCAGAGGGATCTGGTGCCCCAAACTCCGATCAACCGGAATAGCATCTTAATAACAGGCACTATCCGTCCTAATTACTTGTTGTTCGCAGTAAAAGGAATCAGCTTCCCGCCGATCCTTTCGCTGACTCGACTGGCTTCCATCTGCTTGGTTGCAGCGACCAGATCGTCATTGGCCAAATGACCGTAGCGCTCGGTCACGTTGATACTGCCATGGCCCATCAGCTTGGAGAGAGCATAGAGACTTCCGCCTGATTTGAGGAAGTTGCTCGCGTAGGAATGACGGAGGGAATGGAAGACGATCTTCATCTTCCGGTCGGTGATACCATCGTTCAGGCCAACTTTATTAACAGCCTTGTCGAATGAGTTGGAGAGCGCCTTGAGCTGATTGCCGAACCGGTCGAGAAACACAAACTCTCCGGCGCTGCCTGGCTCCATATTCAGCAACATTGCCTTGGCTCGTTGTGTGAGGGGTACCCATCGACTTTTGTCGCTTTTAGTGCGTCGCAGGTGCAGGATTTCGGACTCGAAATCCACGCAATCCCATGTCAGAGCGAAGAGCTCGCCCCGCCTCAGACCGCACTCTATGGAAAGCAAGGCCATATCGTGCAACTGTCGACTCCGGCGAGCCAACTCAGCAAGCAATTTATCCTCTTCGTCTCTCGTCAGGAATCGCTCCCGCCTGTTGTCGACCTTAGGCATGGTCTTGCGGAAACTCCGCTTCTTAGCCGGACTTTCTCCCTCAACGAAGCCGTCCTCCCTGGCCATATTCCAAATGGCGTTGAAGGTGACGAAAACATACTGGATAGTCCGGGGACTACGCTTTTTCTTGTTCAAATTAGCCCGAATCCGCTTGATATACTCAAGCGTGATCTCACGCATGGGAAGCTCCAAAACGACCGGATCTATCCATTTATCAACCTGGATTTTGGTTTTATCCACGGTTTCAGGCCGGTTCGCTTGCAGCACTTCCGGAAGATAGTATTGCTCGAAATATTCCTTAAACGAAATATTGAGACGAGCCTGGCGTCTCTTTTCAGCCTCGCGCTCCGCTCGCTCCTCGTCCCCCTCGGCTCGCATCTCTGCGATGGTCCTCGGCCCCTGACCCTTCTTGCGATTCTGAAGAAGTTGGCAATGGAGATCATACGCTTCAGACGGCTTGACGCCTTCTGAGGCCCACCCCACAGCCTCGGTCTTGGTCTTGCCGTCGATCTTGTACGTCAGCACATAATACCGGTCAGCCTGAACACCGTGTTTTCTCGTGGCGTGCTTCCGGTAGCGGACACCCTTGAACTCCGTCTTATAAAATGTGGAGGCAGTCATTCTGTACAACCCCTGTACAACTTTTTAGCGTGACACTCAGGTTTTTCCAGTGAGAATATGTGAAGATTATATATAACGTTAACCATTGTCAACAAAGGACTTTTTATCGCTTCTATGCACTCCTGTGCGAACCTGTGAAAGTGCCATTCTTTCGAGTTCAAATCTCTTCGTCTCCACCAGGACAACGAAAAACCCCGCCGTGTCATGCACGGCGGGGCTTCTTTTTGTTCTCCGGATTGCGGTGATCAATACGAAAAATTGCGTTCCATGATCTTCTGGTAGACGCCATTTTCCTTGAGGGTGTCCAGGGCGTTCTGCCACATTTGGATGGTCTCGTCCGGAACGTCCAGGGAGAAGGCGAGCCAGGCGGCGGAGTTGCCGAACTTGCAGTCCGTGCGCTCAAATTCGTCGGGATCAAGGCCGGTCTTCTTCACCATATAGTAATAGGTGCGTTCGCCCATGAGCACGAGATCAACGCGCCCTTCGACCAGCTTCATATAGCTGGACTGGTAGCTCGGCCCAACGTCCAGGTTGGTGAGCCCCTTGGCGGCCAAGGCCTGATGGGTATAGCCGTCCTTGCGCACGCCGATGCGCTTCACCCGGCTGACGTCTGCCAGTGTCTTGATTTGCAGGGGCGAGCCCCGATGTTTGAAGAAATAATCCCCCTCGCCGAAGATCGGACCGACCCACTTGAAGAACTTTTCCCGCTCCGGGATGCGTACGATGGCAAACAGCCCCTGCTTGGTCCGCTTCTTCGTCTGCTCATAACCGCGCAGCCAGGGCGTGTCCCTGAGCGGACTGTTGTCTCCCACGATATTCTGAATCTCGGAAATCACCTCCGGGGCCACGCCCCACAATTTGCCCTGATCCGCGTAGACCAACGGAGGGTAGACGATTGCCTGCATGTTGAACTCGCCGGCAAGGGCCGCAGCTGGAAAGAACAGAAAACAACAGACAACAAGCACGATTTTTCTGTGCACAGACTCCCTCACAATGATATAAAATTAGCGATAACCATATACGAAGCGTTAGTCACTGTCCATTATTGACTAAGGTCATCCGGCAAATCCAGGATTCTCACCTCGAGACCATACTGGATAGTCCGTGAAGTATGCGATTTTCCCTGGTTCAAGTGAAACACTTTTTCATGAAATTCAAATATATCAAGGGAAACTACGTGCGACTTTTTAATGACTTCACCCTGAGAATGGGCTAAATCCGAAATACGATTCATTGTTGTATCAACCGGCAGGAGTACGGTGTGCCTGAGACCAATCCCGTGGACATCCCTTTTTATTCCATCCTGAACCAGCTCGACGTTGCAGCCTTGGCCGCCGACTCAGCCGGACTCATCGCCTACGCCACGCCGTGCGCGGAACAAACCCTTGGATTCGAGCCCGGACGCATGCACGGCCTGCCCATGGACGAGGTCCTGCCTGACGCTCTCGTCAATGCGGACACTAAAGGGGAGGAGAGGACCGCACACGTGGAATTGTCCGACGGCACCCTGAACGCGGTGTCGCGCAGCCCTATCGTCATGAACGGCAAGACCGTGGGCAGCCTGCTCACCCTCCACCCAGAGCCGGGACCGGATCAGGTGGCGCAGACCGAGGCCTACCGCACACTAACTGAGCACATGGAGGCGGTCTTCAATGCATCCAGCGACGGCATCTGGCTGACCGACGGCCAGGGCGTGGTCCTGAACATCAACACCGCCTCTGAAAGCCTCAACTCCGTGTCGGCTGACGAGGTCATTGGCAAGCCCGTGGCAACCCTTGTTGAAAACGGAACCATTGACAGGTCCGCCACCCTTGAAGTGCTCCGCAAGAAACGGCGCGTTTCAGTCCTACAAGAGGTAGCGCGAACCGGACGGCAACTCATCGTCACCGGCACGCCTACCTTTGACGAGGACGGCAAGATCCGGCTGGTGGTCCTGAACGAGCGCGACATCACCGACCTGAACGAGTTGCGCACCACCTTGGCCCAAACCCGCAAGGCCAAGGAAAAGGCCGAGGCCGCGTTGACCGGCATGTCACTGATGGAGCTCAAGAAAAGCCACGTGGTGGCCGAGAGCCCGGCCATGCGCAAGGCCATGGCCACGGCCCAAAAGCTGGCCCAGTTCGAGACCTCGGAGATCCTGCTGATGGGCGACTCGGGAACGGGCAAGGGGCTGCTGGCCAAGTTTATTCACGACACCAGCCCCCGGCGCGGCAAGCCGTTCATCCAGGTCAACTGCGCCACTCTGCCCGAAACCCTGTTCGAGGCCGAACTGTTCGGCTATGAAAAAGGCGCCTTTACCGGCGCATCCGAACAGGGCAAGTCCGGCCTGTTCGAACTGGCCTCGGGCGGAACCTTCTTCCTGGACGAAGTGGGCGAAATCCCTCTGGACATGCAGGCCAAGCTGCTGAACTGCCTGGACGATCATACTTACTACCCCCTGGGCGCGAGCAAACCCAAGCGCATGGACTGCATCATAGTGGCCGCAACCAACCGCGACCTGGAAGCACAGGTGCGCAAACAGGCCTTCCGCCGCGACCTGCTCTACCGGCTGAACACCTTCACCGTGCGCATCCCGCCGCTCAAGAAACGACCCGAGGACGTATTCGAACTGATCAACCACTACCTGAGGCAGTTCAACGCCGCGTTCCGCACAAGCAAACGCATCGGCCCCTCAGGCATGAAGGTGCTCCAGTCGTACCCGTTCCCCGGCAACGTCCGCGAACTCATCGGCATCATCAAGAAGGCTGTGGTCATCTGCGAGGACGACTTGCTCGACAACTACCTGCGAGACCTCTTCGCCCACACCGAAAGCACCGAGACGGAGAACGGCACCCTGCCCGAGGAAGTGGCCCGATTGGAGCGCCGCATGCTCCGCCAGGCCATGGAAGCGTGCTCCAACACCCGCGAGATGGCCGGTTTCCTCGGCGTCAGCCAGCCCACCATCGTCCGCAAGATGCAGCGGTACAAGCTGAACAACCCTTGATTCATATTCAAATCAAGCAGACCGTCAGAATACCAGTTTTACCATTATTGTCATATTGCTTACAAGTTTAGCGGAGGCCTGGTCGTTGTATTACTTTTTTGCAACAGGCAACTCATTTTTCCACCCTATTTTTCCCGATCAAGAGACAGTAAGTACTATTTTGTTAATTTTCTCATAGATTCATTTTTGAATCAATCGTTTCTCACGTTTTTTCGAGTAGTTACAGAAACACCCTGATTTACTTTTGAATCAGAGGTGCAGATGCCCCTTGCTCGGTTTTTCATTTAATAGTCCGAAATAAATGGATTAATTAAACACGGACCAACGCTTGCTGTATGAAAGCAGATTTTCGACTTCAACTCTTACAATATATTTAGTGGGCACATCATGACCAACAAGGAATTGCAACAAAGAAGAGAGGCGGCCGTCCCCAAAGGGGTCTCCAATGCCGGTCCCATTTTTGCGGCGAGCGCCAAGGGCGCTACCGTCACGGATGTAGAAGGCAGGGAGTTCATCGATTTCGCGGGCGGCATCGGGGTAAACAACGTGGGGCACTGCCATCCCAAGGTGGTTGAGGCCGTGCGCGAACAGGCGGGCAAGCTCCTGCATTCCTGCTACCATGTATTTCAATATGAAGGATACGTGGCACTGGCCGAGAAGCTCAACGCCCTGACGCCGGGCTGCCACGCCAAGAAGACCGTACTGGTCAACTCCGGCTCCGAGGCCGTGGAGAACGCGGTCAAGGTCGCCCGCCGGGCCACCGGCCGCCCGGCCATCGTGGCCTCGGCCTCCGGCTTCCATGGCCGCACCCTGCTGGCCTCCACCCTGACCGCCAAAGTCATGCCCTACAAGGCCGGATTCGGACCCTACGCCCCCGAGATTTATCACATCCCCTACGCCTACTGTTACCGCTGTCCCGTGGGACGCGCCTACCCCGACTGCAAGATGGAATGCGCCGAACTGCTGAAAAAGAGTTTCGTGGATATGGTCAGCCCAGAGAGCGTGGCCGCTGTGATCCTGGAGCCCGTGGCCGGTGAAGGCGGCTTCGTGGTCCCGCCCAAGGAGTATTTCCCGCGCGTCAAGGAGATCTGCGACGAATTCGGCATCCTGCTGATCATCGACGAAGTCCAGTCCGGCTTCTGCCGCACCGGCTCCCTGTTTGCCATCGAGCAATGGGACGTGGTCCCGGACCTGTTGACCTCGGCCAAATCGCTGGGCGGCGGTACGGTCATCTCGGCCTGCACCGGGCGCGCCGAACTCATGGACGCGCCCCAGGTGGGCGGTCTGGGCGGCACCTATGGCGGCAACCCGGTGAGTTGCGCCGCGTCCCTGGCCGTGCTCGATGTGGTCGAAAGCGAGAATCTGACCGCCAGATCGCAGGCCTTGGGAACCAAGGTCCGCACCGCCTTCGACGACCTGGCCAGGAAGTACGACTGCATCGGCGACGTGCGCGGCCTGGGCTCCATGCTGGCCATGGAACTGGTCCACGACAAATCCGCCAAGACCCCGGCCCCTGACATCGCCAAAGCCCTGGTGGCCAAGTGCCGCGAGAACGGGTTGATAATCCTGTCCTGCGGCCATTCCGGCAACGTCATCCGCACGCTCATGCCTTTGGTCATCAGCGACGCCGAGCTGGAAAAGGGATTATCCATACTTGAAGCGGCCTTTGCCGAAGTTTCTAAGGGGTAATACAACGTGCATGGCACTCACGGACGCATACTCTTCATCGATGTCTCCGAGCGGACGTTCTCCATACAGCCGCTCGGGGACACCAGCCTTCCCCTGCCCGGAGGCAAGGCGTTGGGTACGCGCCTGCTCCTGGAACACAACCCCGCCGGGGTGGATCCGTTCTCTCCCGACAACCGGTTCATCGTCGCCACAGGCCCGTGCTGCGGCACTTCGGCCTGGGGCTCCAGCCGCTACGGCGTCTTTTCCAAGTCGCCGCAGACCGGCTTCTACGCGGAATCCTACTCCGGGGGAAAAACCCCGGAGGCCATCGACCGGGCCGGTTTCGACGCTATCGTCGTAACCGGTGCGGCCGACGCGCTGACCGTCCTTTCCATCCACCCGGACGGCTGTGATTTTCACGAAACCCCGCACCTCCAGGGGCTCGAAACCTACGCCGCCGAGGATGCCCTGATCCGGGACTACGCCCCCAGAGGCGAGGGGTATGGACGCCCCGGAGCCATGGTCATCGGCCCGGCGGGCGAAAACCTGGTGGCCTTCTCGGTCATCGAGAATGACTACTGGCGCAGCGCCGGACGATGCGGCCTGGGCGCGGTGCTCGGCTCGAAGAAGATCAAGGGACTGGTTTTTGCCGGAGACCGCAAGCGCGAACCGGCCGACCGCGAGGGGCTGAAGGCCTTCGCCAAGGAATTCCGAAACACCCACGGAGACTCCCCGGCGGCCAAGGCGTACCGGGCGCGGGGCACCACCCAGATGGTCGCCCTGATGAACACCGTGGGCGCGTTCCCCAGCCGCTACTGGTCCGCCGGCACCTGCGACCACTGGGAACGCATCAGCGGCGACGTCTTCCACGAACAGCACGAGATCACCCCCCACGCCTGCCTGAAATGCTTCATGGCCTGCGGCCGCAAGGCGCGCATCACCAGCGGCCCGCACAAGGGGCTGACCATAGAAGGCCCGGAGTATGAAACCATCTACGCCTTCGGCGGGCTGTGCATGGTCCGCAACATCGACGAGATCGCCCACCTGAACGACCTGTGCGACCGCCTCGGCCTGGACACCATCTCGGCGGGCAACCTCTGCGCCATGATCGCCGAGGCGTCCAGCCAGGGCCGTCTGGACGCCCCCCTGACCTACGGCGACGCGGCCACCATCGCCGCCCTGCTGGAACAGATCGCGGGACGCGACGGGCTGGGCGACATCCTGGCCGACGGCATCGTCAAGGGCGCGGCCCGGCTCGGCCTGTCCGACATGGCCGTGCACGTCAAGGGGCTCGAACCAGCCGGGTACGACCCCCGTGTGCTCAAGGGAATGGGGCTCACCTACGGGACTTCCCCGCGCGGGGCATGCCACCTGCGGACCACCTTCTACAAGGCGGAGCTGTCCGGAATGATCTCGTCGGACGCCGTGGAGGGCAAGGCCGATCTGCTCATAGATTTCGAGGACCGTCTAATCGTGTTCGACTGCCTGATCCTGTGCCGTTTCTACCGCGACATGTACGATTGGGCCACGCTGGTCCGCCTGGTCGCCCTGGTTACCGGACAGTCCTGGGATGAAGCGTCCCTGCGCCATGCCGCGGCCCGGGTGGTCGATGACACCCGGCGGTTCAACGTCCGCGAGGGGCTGACCCCGGACGACGACCGGCTGCCCGGAAAACTCCATGAAGCCCTGCCTACCGGGCAGGTCATAACCCGGGAGGAGTACGCGCTCCTTCTCAATGAATATTATCGCCTGCGTGGCTGGGATGAACAGGGCGTACCGCCCGTCCCGGCCGCCGATTAGGAGAAAAGATATGACCCTTGAAGCATATGCCGTCCACAAGAGCTATGGCAACGTCCAGGCCCTGAAGAACGTCGACCTGACCGTCCAGAAGGGCGAGCTGTTCACCCTGCTCGGCCCGTCCGGCTGCGGCAAGACAACCCTGCTGCGGATTATCGCGGGTCTGGAACAGGCGGACACGGGTTCGGTTTTCCTCAACGGCCTGCCCATCACCCAGAAACCCGCCAACGAGCGCCCGGTGAACACGGTGTTCCAGAGCTACGCCCTGTTTCCGCACATGACCAACGCGGACAACGTGGCCTTTGGCCTGCGCTCCCAGAAAATCCCGGAGGGCGACATCCGCACCAGGGTGAACAAAATCCTGGAGATGATGGAGCTGACCAATTTCAAGGACCGCTACCCGGACCAGTTGTCCGGCGGCCAGCGGCAGCGCGTGGCCATGGCCCGCGCCCTGGTCTGCGAGCCCGAGCTGCTCCTGCTCGACGAGCCCATGTCCGCCCTGGACGCCAAGCTGCGTACCCAGTTGCAGATTCAGCTTCGGCGTTTGCAGCAACAATTGAACAAGACCTTTATCCTGGTCACCCACGACCAGGACGAGGCCCTGACCGTATCCGACCGGATAGCGGTCATGAAGGACGGCGAGGTGCTGCAGCACGGTTCGCCCCGGCAGATATACGACCGTCCCAACTGCCGCTTCGTGGCCCAATTCATTGGCACGGCCAACATCCTGGAGGCCGAACGGCGCAACGACCAGATCATCACCCATGCGGGCAGGCTGACCGTGCCTTCGCCGCCCCAGTGGAAACGCGGCGCCCTGGTCATCCGGCCCGAAGGCATCGTCCTGCGCGACCAGGAGCCTGAGACGAACGGTGTCCTGGCCACGGTCACGGAGACCTTTTACCGGGGCAACTTCCTGGACATCACCCTGGACCCGGCGGGCCTGCGCATGCGCTGCGCCCCGCACAACAAGCTCCAGGTGGGCGACAAGGTCTGGGTCGAACTGCTCAAGGACGCACTGGTGGCCATTGATGACTAACGAACAGCAAAACGACACCCGCATCTGGCATGGCGAGCTGACCACCCGCTCGGCGCTGAGGCGGCGCGGCCTGCTCCAGGTCTCGCCCGGCCTGTTCTGGATCCTCATCTTCCTGACCGTGCCCGCCCTGGCGCTCATCGCGCTCTCCTTTGCCACGCGCGGCGGCTATGGCGAGATCGAGTGGGTCTTCACCCTAGAGAATTTCTCCCGGCTGGCCGGATACGGCATGTTCGGCTGGAGCCCGGATTACCTGATCATCCTGGCCCGCTCCCTGTGGGTCGCCTTCGTGACCACCACGATCTGCACGGCGCTGGCCTTCCCCCTGGCCTTCTACATCGCGCGCAAACCCAAGACCACCCGGTACGTCTGGCTGACCATGGTGATCATCCCGTTCTGGACCAACCTGGTCATCCGCACCTACGCCTGGCAGTTGGTCCTCTCCCCGGACCTGCCCATCGCCAAGTTCGCGGCCGTGCTCGGGCTGATCCCGGCGGGCAGCCCGCTCTATCCGTCCGAGTTCGCCGTGTACCTGGGCATGATCTCCGCCTTCCTGCCCTTTGTGGTCCTGCCGCTCTACTCCAGCGTGGAGAAGCTCGACTGGTCGCTGGTGGAGGCGGCCTTCGACCTCTACTCCAACCGGCGCCGGGTGTTCATGCAGGCCATCCTGCCCCAGACCCTGCCCGGCCTGTCCGTGGGGGCCATCCTGACCTTTGTCCCGGCCATGGGCATGTTCCTCATCCCGGACTTTCTGGGCGGGGCCAAGTACATGCTGGTCGGCAACCTGATCCAGCAGCAGTTCGGCAAGAGCCGAGACTGGCCCTTTGGCGCGGCGGTCTCCCTGGCCCTGATGGTCCTGACCCTGATCGGCCTGTTCGTGTTCCGGCGCAAGGGCGAAAAGATGGAGGTCATCTAAGATGCGGTCGCAACGCAAACCGTTACTGGTCCCGGCCATGGCCCTGGGCACTTTGGCCTTCCTGTACATCCCGCTCATGGCCGTGGCCTCGTTCTCGGTGAACGACTCCCGTTTCGGCCTGACCTGGCAAGGATTCACCTGGAAATGGTACCTGGAACTGTTCCGCAACGAACAGGTCCTGGAGGCGGTGGGCAACACCCTGTTTCTGGGGCTGGTCTCCACGGTCATCGCCACGGTGGTGGGCACGGCCCTGGCCCTCGGGCTCAACCGTTTCCCGTGGTCTAGAAAAACCTCGGCCTTCTTCGAATTCAACCTGTACATGCCGGTCATAACACCGGAGATCGTGTTTGCTGGAGCGCTGGTCATCGCCTTTGCCTCCCTGCGCTACTTCTCCTCGGCCTTCGAACCCGGCATGCTGAACATGATCATCGGCCATGTGACCTTCCAGGTGGCTTTCGTGGCCCTGGTGGTCCGCTCGCGCCTGGCGGCCTTCAACAACGAGATCGAGGAGGCCTCCCACGACCTCTACGCCTCCAGCTGGTACACCCTGCGCAAGGTCATCCTGCCCATGCTCACGCCGGGCATCGTGTCCGGGGCCATGCTCGCCTTCACCCTGTCGCTGGACGACTTCATCATCAGCTTCTTCACGGCCGGCCCCACTTCGGTGACCCTGCCGCTCTACATATATGCGGAAGTGCATCGCGGCATCACGCCGAAGATCCACGCCCTGTCCACGGTCGGTCTGCTGGTGACCATTGTCCTGGTGATCGCCTCGCAAAAGATATCAAACAGTTTCAATGAAAAGGAGAGAGATGATGCGTAAACTGCTGCTGGCCATTATGATGGTCCTGCTCATGGTGCCGTCCGCATTCGCGGCCAAGGAAATGCGACTGCTCATCTGGAGCGAATACATGCCCGAGGATTTCCTGACGGATTTTCAGAAGGACACGGGCATCAAGGTGCGTGTGGAATACTACGAATCCATGGAAGAGATGGTCGCCAAGCTCCAGGCGGGCGGGAAAAACCAGTATGACGTGGTCGTTCCGTCCGATTACATCATCCCGGCCATGATCAAGCTGAACCTGCTCAAGGAGCTCGATCACTCCAAACTGCCCAACCTGAAAAACCTGGAAGCGACCTTCATCAACCCCGCCTGGGACGACGGCAACAAGTACACCATTGCCTACCAGTGGGGCACGCTCGGCATGATGTACCGCAAGGACAAGCTCAAGGACTTCGACGGCTCCTGGTCCGTAATGTTCGATCCCGCGAAACGCCAGGGCGCGTTCATCTTCGTCGACTCCATCCGCGAGATGCTCGGCTGCGCCCAGTGCGCCATGGGCATGGACGTGAACACCACCCAAAAGACGGAACTCAAGAAACTCCTCGACACCATGCTCGAAGCCAAGAGGTCTAAATACTTCGCCGGATTCGACGTGGGCACCGGCGGCCGCTCCAAAGTCGTGGCCGGAACCGCCGTGGCCGCCATCGTGTACAACGGCGACGCCCTGCGCGCCGTGGCCGACAACCCGGACACCTGCGCCTTTGTGAACCCCAAGGAAGGCACCATCGGCTGGGTGGACAACATGTCCATCCCCATCGGCGCCCCGAACCCGGACATGGCCTACACCTTCATCAACTGGGTTCTCGAACCCAAGGTCGGCGCCAAGCTGTCCAACTGGACCCAGTACGCCACCCCGAACGAGGCGGCCTACCCGTACATCACCCCCGAGGACTTCAAGAATCCGGCCATCTACCCGGAGAAGGCCTACATGTCCAAGATCCAATTCATCCAGGACTTGGGCAAGGAAAACAAGATGTACGACCAGATCTGGACCATGGTAAAGACCCGTTAATCATCCAACCCAGCGGCCGGGGGACCATACCCCGGCCGCCATACTCATCATGCTGGACAACTATCTGCTGACAAACGGCAACATCATCACCATGGACAGCCGGGACTCCCGGGCCGAAGCCATGGCCGTGGAAAACGGCCGCATCCTCCGGATCGGCGCAAACTCCGACATGGCCGACCTCGCCGAGGCGGGCTGGCCGGTCACCGACCTTCAGGGCCAGACCGTACTGCCCGGCTTCATCGACAGCCACCAGCACCTCGGCCTGACCGGCCAGGTACTGAACGGCATCGACTTCCAGGGGACCAAAGGCCTCAAGACCGTGTTCGACAAGGTCCGGGAAGCGGCCGGGACCGCTGCGCCCGACGCCTGGGTCCTCGGCTACACCCTCAACGACTTCTCCCTCAAAGAGAAACGGATGCCGCTGAAGGAGGAGCTGGACGCGGTCTGCGCCGACAAACCGGTCATGATCGTACACTCCTCCTGGCACATGTGCGCCCTGAACTCCTTGGCGCTCGAAATTTTGTCCCCGCCCGCTGATCTGCCGGGCATGGACCTCAAACCAAACGGCGACCCCACCGGCGTGGTTCGCGATCCTGGCGCGCCCGATTTCATCTTCCCGGCCGTGTCCTCGCGCACCCCGGACGAGGTCAAGCTGACCAGCTTCCGCAAGGCGTGCGAAGCAGCCCTGAAGCAGGGCATCACCACCCTGCACTGCCTTGAAGGCGGCGGCTTCGGCCCCGGCGACACACGTATCGTCCTCGACAACCTCGACCGGCTTCCGGTCAATGTGGTCCTCTGGAACCAGGTCATGGACGTGGATGAGACCGTGGGCATGGGCCTTTCGCGCATCGGTGGATGCATCTGCGCGGACGGGGCCATCGACGCATACACCGCGGCCCTGTTCGAGCCGTACAACGACCAGCCGGGCAACTGCGGCACTCTGAACTATACCCAGAAGGAGATGGACGCTTTCGTCCTCGCCTCGCACAAGGCGGGCCTCCAGGTGGCCGTGCACTGCGAAACCGACAAGGCCATCGAACAGGTCCTGTCCGCCATGGAAAAGGCCATCGCGGCCTTTCCGCGCGACGACCACCGCCACCGCATCGAACATTGCGAAATCCCGACACGGGATCAGGTGGAGCGCATGGGCCGGGCCGGTATCCTGGCAGGCATGCAGCCCGCCTTCATCCATTATCTGGTGGACATGGAAGACTACGAGAAGCGCTTCGGCTGGGAGCGGCTGCGCTGGATGCACCCCTACCGGACCATGCTCGACGCTGGCGTGATCATGACCGGCGGCTCGGACTGCCCGGTCACCCCGCACGGCCCGCTCGTCGGCATCCAGACCGCCGTGCTCCATCCCATAGAGGAGGAGCGCCTGACCCCGAAGGAAGCCATCCGCATGTTCACCATCGACGCCGCCTACAGCGCCTTTGACGAGACCGAGCGCGGCAGCATCGAACCGGGCAAGATCGCCGACCTGGTGATTCTGAGCGCCGACCCGACAGAGGTACCCCCCGAATCCATCCGCGAGATCAAAATCGTCAAGACCATCGTGGAAGGCAAACCGGTGGAAGACCCGAGGGACGGCCCGGCGGCCTAGCCGCCTCCATACCCCAACCGAAATCCCGAAGCATCACCAGAAAAAACGGAGTGGAATCATGACCCGCAACATCCAAGAAGCATTTACCGAAGCAATCGAATTCGTCGATATCATCAAGAAACCTGTGGGTACCGTTTCCCTGGAGGAACGGCGGAAGATCGCCGCCGAAACCGTGGAGAACTTCCGCGACTACATCAACAAGGGCTTTCTGGAATACCGCAAATCCGTGACCGAGGCAGGCGAGTTCGCCGTGACCGAGTGGACGGGCCAGGGCTCCATCCTCAAGGACGCTCTGGATCGCGAATTCATAGATATCCTCGGCGGGTTCGGCCTGTACAGCTACGGCATCCGCCATCCCAGAATAGTGGAGGCGGTCAAGGCCCAGCTCGACCGCTCTCCCCAGTACTCCCAGGAGATGCTCGACCCCCTGCGCGCCAAGCTCGCCCGGGTCATCGCCAAGCTGACCCCCGGCGACATCCAGTACGGCTTCTTCGCCAACTCCGGCACCGAGGCCGTGGAAGGAGCCATGAAACTTGCCAAGTTCTACACCGGCAAGAAGGGGTTCATCTCCATGCTCAAGGGGTTCCACGGCAAGACCCTTGGTTCCCTGTCGCTGATGGGCAAGACTGATTACCGCGCCCCGCTGCTGCCCTTGCTCGAAGGCATGCGGCATGTGCCTTTCGGTGATGTGACGGCCGTCGAGCGCGAGCTGAAGTACGCGGCCGCCGTGGGCGATGACATCGCCGGCGTGGTGGCCGAGCCCATCCAGGGCGAGGCCGGGGCCATCGTGCCCCCGGACGATTTCTGGCCCGGCCTGCGCGAGGTCTGCGACAAATACGGCGTGCTGCTCATCGCGGACGAGGTTCAGACCGGTTTCGGACGCACCGGCGAGATATTCGGGGTGGACCACTGGGACGTGCAGCCCGACATCATGTGCTTCGGCAAGGCGCTGGGCGGCGGCGTGGTGCCCATGTCCGGCTTCTTCTCCACACCCAAGATATGGGAGGTCATGGAGCCCAACCCGTTCATGCACACCACCACCACGGGCGGCAACCCCATCGCCTGCGCCTCGGCCCTGGCCGCCATCACGGTCATGCACGATGAAGACCTGCCCGCCCAGGCCGCCCGGAAAGGCGAGTACGTCAAAGGCCGTTTGCAAGAACTGTCCGAACGGCACCCCGGCATCCTGGACAAGGTCACCGGCAAGGGGCTGCTCATCGGCATGCACTTCATGGACGACGAGATCGGCTACCACGTGGCCTCTGGCCTGTTTGCGCGCGGCGTGATCACCGCAGGCACCCTGACCAACGCGCGGTGCATCCGCTTCGAGCCCGCTCTGAACATCCCCATGGAGCTGCTCGACGAGGCCCTGAACAAGATGGAAGACGTCTTTAAATCGCTGCCCGCCAGCTAAGGAGGATTTCCATGAACCCGACAGACATGAAGCTTTGGATCAACGGCCAATGGACCGACGCCGAAGACGGCGCCATGATGGAAGTGGAGAATCCCGCGACCGGCGAAAAGATCGCCTCCGTATCGAAGGCCGGGGAAAAGGACGTGCTCAAGGCCGTGGAAGCGGCCAAGACCGCCTTTGACGACGGCCGCTGGTCCGGGCTGACCCCGGCCGTACGGTCCCAGTGCCTCTGGAAGCTGGCCGACCTCCTGGAAGGCCGCATGGAGGAGTTCGCCCGCATCGAGTCCGAGGACTCTGGCAAACCCTACGAGTTCCTCAGCCTGGGCGCGGACCTGCCGTTTTGCATCGACAACCTGCGCTTCTTCGCCGCTGCGGCCCGCGATACCTCCGGGCACCACGCGGGCGAGTTCGCCGAAGGCTACACCTCCATCTATCGCCGCGATCCGGTGGGACCGGTGGGCCAGATTGCCCCGTGGAACTACCCCCTGCTCATGGGCGTGTGGAAGCTCGGCCCGGCCCTGGCCGCGGGCTGCACCGCCGTGCTCAAACCCGCCAGCCTGACCCCGCGCACCTCGCTCATGCTCGGCGAGCTGACCGCCGAAGCGGGCATCCCGGACGGCGTGGTCAACGTGATCGCGGGTTCCGTTGGCCACGTTCTGACCAGCCACCCGGACATCCGCATGGTCTCTCTGACCGGGGCCACCGAAACCGGCAAGTCGGTCATGAAGAGCGCGGCCGACACGGTCAAGCGCGTGCACCTGGAGCTGGGCGGCAAGGCCCCGTGCCTGGTCTTCAGCGACGCGGACATCGATCTGGTGGCCGAGAAGCTGTCCCTGGCCGCCTACTGCAACTCCGGCCAGGACTGCACCGCCGCGACCCGAATCATCTGCCACAAATCCGTAGAGAAGCAGGTCTGCAACGCCATGACCGAGGCCATGAAAAAGGTCGTGGTAGGCGATCCCTTTGATGCAGCCACCGAGATGGGCTCGATGATCTCCGGCCGCCACCTGGAAATGGTCTCCGGTTTCGTGGAACGCGCCAAGGCCGACGGGGCCACCGTGCTCTGCGGCGGCGAGAGGCTCGACCGGCCCGGCCACTTCTACACGCCCACGGTCATCACCGACGTGCGCCAGGACTCCGAGATCGTCCAGCAGGAGGTCTTCGGCCCGGTCATCACCATCCAGACCTTCGAAGACGAGGCCGAGGCCATCAGCATGGGCAACGACGTGGTCTTCGGCCTGGCGTCGTCCGTGTTCACCAAGGATGTGGCCCGGACCATGCGCGTGTCCAAGGCCCTCGAATACGGCACCGTGTGGGTCAACGACCACCTGCCGCTGACCTCCGAGACCCCGCACGGCGGATTCAAGCAGTCCGGTTTCGGCAAGGACCTATCCGCCGAGGCCGTGGGCGACTACCTGGTGACCAAGCACGTAATGATCAATACCGGCTCCTAAGGCCGGTCCCGACCCGAACACGCAGCCACTGCCACAGGGCAGACAGAGAGAGACATGGCGAATACCCCCGTTACCCCCATCCGCGTCCCGGTCCGTGCTCCGGCCTGCGACGGGCTCTACATGCCCGGCGAATGGGCCGAGCACGAGGCCACCTGGATGATCTGGCCCTGCAAACCGTCGGCCTGGCCCTTGGGCATGGACAATCCCCGGCTCGCCTATGCCGAGGTGGCCAAGGCCGTCAGCCGTTTCGAGCCGGTCTACATGATGTGCCGTCCCGAACTCATGGACCAGGCAAAGGCTCTGTGCGGCGACGCCGTGACCCTGGTGCCCATGGACACCCGCGACTCATGGTCGCGCGACTCGGCCCCCACCTTCGTCATCGACGGCAAGGGCGGCGTGGCCGGTGTGGACTGGGTCTTCAACGACTGGGGCCACATCGCCCGCTACGAGGGCGGCTATGACGAGCCCATGGCGCTAGCCGTACTGGAGCACCTGTCCATGCGCCGTTACGCCGCGCCCTGCATCATCGAGGGCGGCGGCATCCACTCGGACGGCGAAGGCACGCTGCTGACCACCGAACAGGTCCAGTTCGACCCCCGGCGCAACGCGGGCTTCTCCAGGCAGGACTTCGAGGACCTCTTCGCCGCCTACCTCGGCACGGAAAAGGTTGTCTGGCTCGGCGACGGGCTGGAGGACGACGAAACCAACGGCCACGTGGACATCCTGGCCTGCTTCGTTAAACCCGGCGTGGTCATGGTCCACGACTGCACCGACCCGAATGACGGCAATTACAAGGTCTCGCAGGACGCCATAAAGCGGCTTGAGTCCACCACGGACGCACGCGGCCGGTCCTTCGAGATCATCCGCATGCCCCAGCCCGCGCCGCGTTACACCGGTGATTGGCGCATGGACCTGAGCTATATCAACTTCTACATCGCCAACGGCGGCATCGTCATGTCTTCCTTCAACGACCCCATGGATGAAACGGCGTATAAACTGATGTGCGAGACCTTCCCCCACCACGAGGTAATCCAGCTCCCGTGCCTGGACATCTTCGCCGGGGGCGGCGGTATCCATTGCATCACCCAGCAGCAGCCAAAGGGCGCTCCGCTGCCGGTATTTTAGGAGCGAACCATGACCAAGACCACCCTGGCCGTCACCCAAATGGCCTGCTCGGATGATCGCGCCGCCAACGTGGAGCGGGCCGAATCCCTGGTCCGCCAGGCGGCCGGACTCGGCGCGCAAATCATCCTGTTGCAGGAACTGTTCGAGGGACCGTATTTCTGCAAAAAGCAAAAATTGGAATACTTCTCCCTGGCCCACGAAGCGCGGGCGGACGATCCGCTCCTGGCCCGGTTCTCGGCCCTGGCCAGGGAACTCGGCGTGGTCCTGCCCGTGTCCTTTTTTGAGCGCGCGGGCAAGGCCTACTACAATTCCATGGCCATGATGGACGCGAACGGGACCATGCTCGGCCTGTACCGCAAAACCCACATTCCGCAGGGGCCCGGCTACGAGGAGAAGTACTACTTCAATCCCGGAGACACCGGCTTCAAGGTCTGGGAGACGGCCTTCGGCAAAGTCGGCGTGGGCATCTGCTGGGACCAATGGTACCCGGAGACCGCCCGGGCCATGGCCCTGATGGACGCGGACGTGATCATGTTCCCCACGGCCATCGGGAGCGAACCGACCATGCCGGACTGCGACTCCATGCCGCACTGGCGGCGCACCCAGCAGGGCCACGCGGCCGCCAACGTCCTGCCGGTCTGCGCGTCCAACCGCATCGGCACCGAGACCGATGACGACGTGACCATGACCTTCTATGGCTCGTCGTTCATCACCGACCCCATGGGCGAACTCGCGGTAAACGCCGACCGGACAACCTCGGGCGTGCTCACCGCCGAAATGGACTTCGACGAAATCCGCAACTTCCGCGCCGGGTGGGGCTTCTACCGCGACCGGCGGCCCAAGCACTACCACGCTCTCCTGACCCTGGACGGGCACACCCCCGCCGACTAGGAGACACTACCGCACAATAAAAGGGCGCCCGGTCAAACCGAGCGCCCTTTTGGGTTGAAAATCATTTTTTGTAAGCCGCATCGCGGCGATAAACGGATGACTTCCCGCCTTCGAAGCGCAAGAGGTCACCCTACTCCCCATACATTTAAAAAGGGGCTGTCCTAGATAACCAATTTGGTTTAGGACAGCCCCAAGGAGTATGCTATGACCGGACTATGCTGGAAAGTCCTTCCATCGATGCGTCGATGAACTCGTCCAGGGTGTCGCCGTCCGACTCGCCGATAAGTCGATTGACCTCGCGGCCGCCGTGGAACAGCAGAAAAGTGGGCGTGCCCTTGACCGCGAAACGGTCGGTGGCCGTATCCAGGTAGTCCGCGTTGTACAGGAAACACCTGACGGATTGGCCGTGCGTCCGGCAGGCCGCTTCCAGCACCGCAACCTGGCCGGAATATTTCTCGTTTCGCTTCAAGAAGGCGACCAGAAGAGGTCCTCCTTCACTCTGTAATTCCATATCAATGGCTTGTGGCTCAATAATCTTGATCGTGCGCATATTTTCACTCCTCGCCGGATCGCAAACGCGAGGTCCACGGTCCGTGCCTGCCTTGGAACATAGCAGGGTGCGGGCTGTGATGCATCACATCAACACATTAGTATGGTTATAAATTCACATAGGTGAATGATCTTTGGCCGGACAGGAACAACGGACTCAAGCGTCCAGTCCCCAGGCCTTGAGCTTGCGGTACAGGGTGGCGCGGTGGATGCCCAGCCTACGGGCGGCCTGAGCCTTGTTGCCCCCGCATTCGCGAAGCACGGCCAGGATATCCTCACTGCCCGGCTTGCGCGGCATATACGAAGCAGACATGCCCGGCTCCGCGGCGTAAACCGGTACCGATTCGGGGACGCTGGTCCGAATCTGATCCACCAGATCCTTGCGGATGTGTCTGAGCTCCACGGTCTTGCCCGAAGACAGGATGCAGGCATGCTCCAGGGCGTGCTTGAGTTCGCGCACGTTGCCCGGCCATGAATAGGTCAGGAGCAGGTCCATGACATCCTCGGACACCCCATCGAAATGCTTACCGAAATTCTCAGCGAACATGGACAGGAAATGGTCCGTCAGCATGGGGATGTCCGCCTGCCTGTCCCTGAGCGGCGGCAGGGTCACGGGCATGACGTTGAGCCGGTAGTACAGATCCTCCCTGAAGGAGCCCCGGCGCACGGACTCGCGCAGATCCGCATTGGTGGCCGCGAGGATGCGCACATCCGCCGTGTAGGTCCTGGACTCGCCCACCCGCTCGTACTCCCGGCTCTCCAGAAAGCGCAGGAGCTTCAGCTGGAGCATGGGGGAGATGTCGCCGATCTCGTCCAGAAACAGTGTGCCGCCCTGGGCCGCCTGGATGCGCCCGACCTTGTCCCGGACCGCGCCGGTGAAGGCCCCGCGCACGTGCCCGAAAAGCTCGCTCTCGAGCAGGCTCTCGGACAGGGCCGAGCAGTTGACCTTGATCAGCGGCTTGCCCGCACGAACCCCGCCGTAGTGCAGGGCCTCGGCGGCCAGCTCCTTGCCGGTGCCGGACTCGCCCAGGATGAGCACGATGGAGTCCAGCGACGAGAGCTGTTCCAGGAGCTGATAGATATCCTGCATGGGGCCGCTGCGGCCCACGATCCCCCGGAATCCATGCCGCTGCTGCAACTGCTTTTCCAGATCCGCGATGTGGGAAATATCTCGGACGAGGAGCACCGCGCCCGCGTGCCGCCTGTCCTTGTCCACCAGGGGCGAACAATTGATCTCGACCATGCGCTCGCCCATTGATGCGGTCTTCAACTCGATCTCATAGCCGTGCACCGGCTTGTCTGTCCTGAGGACCTGCTGCAACACCTGGACGCACGGGTTGCCCGAGTCCCTGACGACGTCCTCGAGCCGACGCCCCCTGGAACGCTCCTCCTCGAACCCGAACAGGCTCTTGGCCGCGCTGTTGGTGGCGATGACCGACAGCCCGGAGTCCACGGTCAGGATGGCGTCCGGGATAGAGGCGAACGTCGCCTCCAGGTTGAGCCGGTACTTCTCCTTCTCCTGAGTTGCCCGGGCCAGGGCGCTTTCCGCGGCCTTGTGCTCGGTCACGTCGCGGCCCACGGCCTGGATCTCGACCACCGAGTTGCGGTCGTTGAGCACTGCCCGGTGGGTCCACGATATCCAGCGCTCCTCCCCGTTGGGGCGGATCTGCAGGACCTCCCGGTCGAACACGGGACGGGACGGATCGAAATGATCGAGCCACTCGGTCAGTACCCTCCGGTCCATGGATCCCATGGAGGCAAAGAAGTCGCTTCCCAGAACATCCTCCTCGTCCTGGTCCACGAACCGCTCGAAGGCGTTGTTCACAAATGTCAGCTTGCCGTCCGGCCCGTAGCGGCAGATCAGTTCGGTCTGATCCTCGACCACGGCCCGGTAAAGCCGCGCTCCCTCGCGCAGGGCCTCCTCCACGATCCTGCGCCGGGAGATGTCCTGGGCATAGAGGATGCAAACGTCCCGGCCCGCGTTGGTGAAGTAACTCATGGACAATTCCACCGAGAGTGACGAGCCGTTCTTGCGCTTCAGGTAGTCGTAGGACACCCTTTTGCCGCCCTGGTTCATGGCCGCCATGATCTGCTCCGGGTGCGCCACCAGGTCCTGAACGGGCAGGCCGCGCACTTCGACCGGGTCATACCCCAGGACACGGCAGGCTGCGTCGTTGCACTCCATGACCGTGCCCCGCTCCCGGTCCGCCAGGATGATGGCGTCCGAGGCCCCGGCGAACACGCTGCGGTACTGTTTCTCGCTCTCGGCCAGACCGACTTCGCCGCGCCGTTTGGAGGTGATGTCCCGCAAGGAGACCACGAAGCCGGACAGAATGTCCCCCTTGAGCACGGGCCGCACACGGGTCTCCAGGACCATGCCGCCCCTGTGCTCTTCCAGCCGGGCCGCCTCGCGGGTGGTCCGAGCCTTGGCGATAGCTCCTTCGTGCAGGTTCACCGCGGCGTCCGAAAAGAGCGAGGGGTAGAATTGCCCTGCGCAATCGCCCACGTCCCGGCCCAACAAACTCTCCACGGGCCCGCTGTGGTCGATGACCGAGGCCTCGTCGTCCAAAAGGAAAATGACCCCTTCTTCGGCGGTGAGCATGGACTTCAGGAACGCCTGGGCCGAGGATAAACGCTCCTCCTGCAAAGTGGCCGTGGACCGCAACTCGTTTTCGGCCAGCCCGAGGCGGACGAGCATCTCCAACTGAGAGCGGACCACGGGTTTTTGCAGATAGGCCATGGCCCCGCAGTCTCGGGCCAGACGCCCGGGATTGTCCAAGGAAGAGGAAATGAGCAGGATGACCGGAGTGACCAGACCGAGCCGGGCGGCCTCGTGCACCAGGGAGCCGCCGTCATCGTCCTCGCCGTGGGCGGCCAGGACCAGGGCCGGGCCCCGGCGGGCCATGAGCGCGGCTGCGGAAGCCGGGCTGGATGCGGTCTCAACCTGGTAGCCCCTGGCTTCGAGGATGTCCTTGATCAGGGCACGTATGGCGGCGTCGCCGTCGGCAACGAGAATAGTCGAACTCACCGGCATATCTCCTGGAATGACTCATACATCACTTGCCCATTGAAAACCAGCCCCGCGCCGTCGCGTTCCGTTTTTGGCTGTTCATTTCCCTTTTCTCGGTGTAAGGGTCAACCTATGGTGGAGTCTTGTCCATAACTCAGGAGGATAGTATGTCATCTTTTACCGAAGCCGATCTACCCGTAGATGTCCGTCATGGAGAAATGATCGTCCTCGCGGACGGCACCACAGTCAGGTTCGAATCCAATGGGGAAGCCAAGGACATCATGATCAATGATGGCTTTGCGGCAGCCTGTACACTGTTTCCCGGCAACGATTTCGTCGTTGAAACAGGCGGTGGAAATTACAAAATCACCTGTGAATTCGGTGACGTCATGCACATCGAAAAGGCCTGATTTCACGGCCGCGCCCGCCCCGGCGGTCGCGGCCCACACCCCTC
>Ga0075011_10000395_pt1 | contig 23176 bp, 20 predicted proteins | sample TARM_MetaG_T_14_FD_72354 | JGI IMG/M metagenome (GOLD analysis project Ga0075011, IMG submission 72354) | Freshwater microbial communities from Pennsylvania, USA, analyzing microbe dynamics in response to fracking - TARM_MetaG_T_14 | ecosystem: Environmental > Aquatic > Freshwater > River... | reverse complement strand
CCTTTGAGCTTGTCGATGTACTCGGGCAGCCACAGGGAAATCTGCGGGATGTAGGTCACAAGGATCAGGAAGAAGAGCAGAATCATGAGCCACGGCAGCGCCGCGCGCACGACCCAGGTCAGGTCGCGCTTGGTGATGCCCGCCGTGACAAAGAGGTTGAGGCCCACCGGCGGGGTGATCAGACCGATCTCCATATTGACCACGCAGATCACGCCCAGATGAATGGGATCGATGCCGAGCTTGACCGCGATGGGAAAGAGGATCGGGATCATGATCATGGTTATGGCCGAAGGCTCCATGAAGTTGCCGGCCATGAGCAGCAGGATGTTGACGACGATCAGGAAGCCCCAGGCGGGCAGGCCCCAGCCGACAATGGTCTCGGCGATGAGGTGCGGGATGCGCTCCGTGGTCAGCACATGGGCAAAAAGCATGGCGTTGCCGATGATGAAGAGCAGCATGATGCTGACCTTGGCCGCGTCCAGGACCACATGGCGCACTTCGGGGTGAACCCAGGACTTGGGGATGGCGACAGCGGTCTGCCACAGGCCGCGGAACAGGGCCGAGGTCAGAGGCTCCTCCACCTTGCGCAGGGGCACTTCCTTGAGCGGCCCCATGTCGCGATACACGAAAACAGCGATCCAGTACGCGTACACGGCCGAAATGGCCGCCGCTTCCGTGGGGCTGCAGATGCCGCCGTAAATGGACCCCAGCACGATGACCACGAGCATGAGCCCGCCCATCGCCGTGAAGCCGGACTTGAAAACCTGCCGGAATCCGGGCCAGGCCAGGGCCGGATAATTCTTGATGCGAGCCACGATGTAGATGGCGATCATCAAGAGAAGGCCCAGGCAAATGCCGGGAATAAAGCCCGCCATGAACAGCCGCGCCGCCGACTCCTGTGTGGCGGCCGCGTACACGAGCATGACGATGGAAGGCGGGATGAGGATACCCAGCGTTCCGGCGTTGCAGATGACACCGGCCGCGAAGGCTTCCGGGTAGCCCGAGCGGACCATGCCGCCGATGACGATGCTGCCGATGGCCGCCACCGTGGCCGGAGACGAGCCGGACACGGCGGCAAAGAGCATGCAGGCCAGGACCGAGGCCATGGCCAGGCCGCCCTTGACGTGCCCAATGCAGTCGAGGGCGAAATTGATGAGCCGCTTGGCCACTCCTCCCGTGGACAGGAACTGGGAGGACAGGATGAAGAAAGGAATGGCCAGCAGGGTGTAGTGTTCGGAAACCGATTCAAAAAGCTTGAGGGCGATGGACGCCAGAGAATCGTTGGAAAAAAACAGGATGGTAGTGATGCTCGACAGGCCCAGCGCGATGGCGATGGGCATCCCCGTGGCGATGAAGAGGAAGAGCAGGGTGAACAGTGCCGCTGTGGTCATTCGTCGTCTCCATCCAGGGAAGTACCCTCTTTTTGGGCCAGATACATGCTCTCCTTGGCCTCGTCTTTGAGTTTGAAACCTTCGGCCCTCCCTCTTATGACGGACCAGAGTAGATCCAAGAGGCGCAGCGCCAGCAGGACCATGCCGCCGAAAAGGATGCTGTTGGCGATCCACTTGGGAACGGGAATGTCCTCAAGATGGATCCCGATGCTTTTGAGCTTCGCAAGGTAGGTCCAGCTCCCCAGCAGAAAAAGGCCGCAGTAGGTCAGGCACAGCAGAATGGCCACAATGGTGATGGCCCGGCGCACCTTGGTGGAAAAAAGTCTGACCAGAGCGTCAACGCCGATGTGCGACCCGACCTTGAGGCCGTAGGAAACCCCGAACATGACCATCCAGCCCGACAGCAGCAAGGTTAATTCCTGGGCCCAGTGGATACCCACGTTGAACCCGAACCTCATGACAACTTCCATGAAAACCAAAAGCGTCATGGAAGCCAGGAGGAGGGAAATAATCCCCTCCTCCACTTTGTTGATGAAGGTATTCATGGCCTGGCGTGATCAGTTGTTGGCGGCGATGGCGGCTTCGAGGTTCTCTTTGCCTACTTCGTCCTCGAACTGCTTCCACACGGGCTTCATGGCTTCGACCCAGGCGGCGCGTTCTTCGTCCGTCAGGGTGATGATTTCGGAACGCTTGGAGTCGATGATCTTCTGCTTGTCCTCAAGATCCTTGGCGGCCGCGGCTTCGTTGCCAATGACGATGGATTCCCGCAGGCATTCTTCGAGCACGGGGCGGACATCGGCGGGCAGCCCTTCCCAGAATTCCGTGGTGCTGACAATCAGATAATCAAGGATGCCGTGGTTGGTTTCTGTGATGTAGGGCTGCACTTCGTAGAATTTCTGGGAGTAGATGTTGGACCAGGAGTTCTCCTGCCCGTCGATGGCCTTGGTCTGCAGTAGGGTGAAGACTTCGGCGAAGGGCTTCTTGAGCGGCATAGCACCCACGGCTTCAAACTGGGCGGCCAGGACGTTGGAGGTCATGATTCTGAACTTCTTGTTCTTGGCATCTGCGGGCCCGTGAATGGGATCGTTGGAAGAAATCTGTTTCATGCCGTTGTGCAGGTACTCAAGGCCGATGATGCCCTTGTCCTTCATGGACGCGAGCAGGGCGCGACCATTTGGACCCTGCTGAAACCTGTCGATGGCCGCCATGTCTTTAAAAAGGAAGGGCAGGTCGTAGATCTGCAGCAGCGGGGTGTACTTCTGGAATTTGGAGAGGGCCGGAGCCAGCAGGTGAACGTCGCCCAGAAGCAGGGCCTCGAGTTCCTTGCCGTCGCCGAAGAGCTGAGAGTTGGGGTAGACTTCCACCACGACCTTGCCGGCGAGACGCTCGGCGACAAGATCGCGGAACGCGTTGGCCTGGATGCCCTTGGGGGTGTCCTCGGCCACGACATGGGAGAACTTGATGACGATGGGAGCAGCGATGGCGGACGCAGCACAAAGAAAAACCGCACCCACCGCAAACGCAAGAATGGTCTTCAGTTTCAACATTCCAAGTACCCTCCAACGGTTAAATTTGTTTGAATTCGCCTACGCCCGGACAAGCTTCGCTGCAAGATTTTATAAATAAATCACCTTTTTTTTTCGCAAATGAACAAAAAAACGTGCTCATTAAACTGTTCGCACAAACAGCTTGGGCTCGTGATAAATTTATCAAAATGCACTAGCCATGAATTTACTATTAGTTTCTAAACACAGTTCAAATTTTGAATTAGAAAATAGTAAAAAATGAATATTGTAGATAAAAATCTAAAAAGCAGTTCTACGAGATCTATTAATTTTACTTTAAAAAAGGATACCTATCCGCTACGAGATGTGTCCGATTTTCCGGACAAAACTCGGTTCGATAATCGATTTCACCATCATTCATGAACATTCATCGCCACATTGCAACATAGCAACCCGACAAATGAAAGATATTCAGCAAATATAAACTATCCAGCATTGCCTGGAAGAGACACTGCGCAGCGCATACCCCTGAAATTCGAATACGAAAGACAGGCGGCGCACGACATTCAGCGCTTCCGGGAAGTCGACCCCCGCGCCTCTGGCAAATCGTCCCCGGACAGGATAAGGCTTCTGTGCTCCACCAACATGAACAGGAATCCGCCGTGCCCCGAGCAACCATTTTCAACTACCCTTTCACAGCCCTGTGTCTGGTGGCCCTGTTCGGCTTCGGCAACATTGCCGTGTTTTACGGCTTTTATCCCTACCTGATCTCCATCGGCATCTCGCCTTTCTGGGCCGGTTGGCTTCTGGCTCTTGAGCCTCTGGCCGCCTTTGTCCTGCGACCGTTCATCAGCCCTTTGCTTGGCCCGGGCAACGCGCTTCACGTCATGCGCGCTAGTCTGGCAATGATCGCCCTGGCTCTGCTCGGATATGCCCATGCGCAAAGCGTGCCCCTGCTCATCTGCTTGCGCGTCTTTCACGGGGCCTCGTTCGTGGCCCTGGTTTCGGCCACCACAGCGCTCTTGGTGCATTTCATACCTCCAGGCAAAAGCGGGCAAGGTTTCGGTCTCTTTTCGCTGACCACCATGCTCCCCTTCGCTCTCATGCCCCCGCTGACGGAATGGCTGCTCCGCCATGTCCCCAATGCCGGCCATGCCTATGCCTGGATATCCCTCATGACCCTGCCGGCGCTGGCGCTGCTGGTCCCTTTCGCCCCCTATGCCGCACAGGCGCGGGAATCCGAACAATCAGGACGAGGCCGACCGGGGCTCAAAGACATCGCCCTGGCCCTGCGCAATCCGGAGATAGCGCTGATCCTTGGAGCTAGCCTGTTGACCTTTCTCGGATCCACCCTGCTCTTTTTCTTCATGAAAGATTTCGGCCTGAGTCTTGGTCTGTCCAATGCGGGCCTTTTCTTCACCGTATCCACGAGCGCGACCATCGTCGTGCGCTTGGCGGGCAGCAGCTTCTTCGACAGGCTCGACAAACGGCGCACGCTCATGCTGACGTTCTGCGTTCTGGCGATGTGTTACGCATCGTACGCATTCGTCAGGTCGCCGTTGCCCTTTCTGGTGGCGGCGGCTGGCTTCGGTGCCTGCATGGGCGTGATCCTGCCCCTGCTTCAATCGACCCTTTTCGTCATGACCGAGCCCTCCAGACGGGGCCTCAATGCCAACCTGATGCTGTCCACCATGGACGCGGGATATTTTCTTGGCCCGTACCTGGGCGGGACGCTTCTTGGCGCGGGGTTCGCCCATGCTCACCTGTTCGGACTTTCCGCGCTGATGGCTCTTGGTGCCGGTCTCCTCACACGGCAGGCCACGGCTTCATCCGTGCAATCCCACCCCTAATCCTTCAGCAAGAGAGCAGCGCATGCACTCCAACAAAACTCGTGAAGATAGTCTGGCCTGGCTCCGCGCCAACCAAAAGAGCATCGCCCCCGGACAAGCCGTGAAGATCGGCCCCTTCAGACCCGAGGACGCCGAAGGCGTGGCCCGGCTCTATTACTCCATCTACGGCGAAAATTTCCCCCTGGATTACGTCTACGACCCGGCAGAGGTCGCGGCTGCCAATGCCGGACCGGATCTGCACCACTATGTCGCACGCACGCCATACGGCGAGATAGTCGGAATCACGGCCCTTTTCCGCGCCGCGCCCCACTCCGGCATCATGGAGTCGGGGGGGCTCATGATCCTGCCCGCATACCGTGGCGGCTCCCTTGTCGTGCGCCTGACCAAGGCCAGCCTGGAAAGTCTGCCCGAACAATTGGGCCTCAACGCCATTTTCGGACAAAGCGTGTGCGACCATACCATTACCCAGAAACTGGCCCGCCATTGCTCCTACACCTCCAGCGCCCTGGAACTGGAATCCATGCCGCCGCGGCCCGAAGACAGCACCGACGGAGTCGGGGGGCGCATCTCCCTGCTGAACCAGTTCAGAGTCTTCCACGACATCCCGCATACGGTTCACCTGCCACGACGCCATGAGGAATTCCTGCGGAATCTGTACGCCCGGCTGGGGCTGAAGCGCGATTTCGCCCCGGGCCTGCCGTCCTGGGGGCAGACCCGTCACAGCACGTCCGTCATGAGCAAAGCGTCCCTGGCCAAACTCCTGGTCACGGAACCGGGAACGGACCTCGGCGACATCATCGGCATTTTCGAAACGGACAACCCCGACTACCACGTCTACCATCTGCTTCTGCCGCTGGCGCATCCGGGCTTGCCCGCGGCAGTGGAAACAGCGCGCGAGCATGGCTATTTTTTCGCTGGGATGCTTCCGCTGTGGATCGAAACCGACGTCCTGCTGCTGCAGAAGCTTTCCGCCCCGCCGGATTTCTCCCTGCCGAAGATGCTGACCGATGATTCCGCGGAAATGCTGGCATATATCGTACAAGACTGGCATTCCTTGTCCGGATAGGGCCGTTTGCCTCACAATCCGGCAACGATTGGCAGATCTCCCGGCATTTGTTGACAAAAAGTTTTCCCTTTCGCACTGTCGGGTTCATTTCATCCCCGCCAAGGAGTTTTCATGCCGACTGGCCCATACGACATAGGCCCCGCACACGTCCGGCTCGACGCACTTTCCAAGGCGTGCGGAACGGAGCGTTTCAGCGCGGACCACTACCCGCCGGGACTGCTCTGGGCCGGAGCCAAACGCGCAGGCATCCCCCACGGCATCATACGCCGGATCGACACCGCCGCAGCCAGAACGCTGCCCGGCGTCCATGCCGTGCTGACCAGGGCCGACGTGCCGGGCACCAACCGCCAGGGCATCGTGCACAAGGACATGCCCGTGCTGTGCGGCTCGAAAGTGCGTCACGCGGGCGACCCCGTCGCGCTGGTCGTGGCCGAGAACCGCGACATCCTGCGCCGGGCCCTGGAACTCATTCGCGTTGACATCGAACCACTGCCCGCGGTGGCAAGCATCGACGCCGCCCTGGCCGAAGATGCGCCGTTCATCCACGCCGAGCATGGGTCCAATATCCTGCTTTCCGCCGAAATCCGCAAAGGCGATGCCGAAACCGCTTTTCCAGACTGCGACATCATCCTGGAAGAGACGTTTTTCACCCCGGCCCAGGCCCATGCATTCCTGGAAACGGAAAACGGCCTGGCCCGCCTCGACGAAGATGGCGTCCTGCACCTGACCGCTTCCACCCAGGCCCCCTTCCGCGATCGCTTCGAAGTCGGACACGCCCTGGGGCTCGCGCCCTGGAATATCCGGGTCACAAGCCCCTTTCTGGGCGGCGGCTTCGGAGGCAAGGACGGGGCCACAGTGCAGTGCCTGCTCGGCCTCGCGGCCCTGAAACTGCCGGGACGGACCATCAAGATGTGGTGGGATCGGGAGGAGAGTTTCCTGGCCGGATACAAACGCCACGCGGCCCGCATGCGCTACCGGGTGGGTGCAATGAGCGACGGAACCCTCAGGGCCGTGTCCTGCCTTCTGCAATTCGACACCGGAGCCTACGCGCACCTGGGCGGGGAAATCATGGAACTGGGCATGGAGCACGCGGCCGGACCCTACCGGGTTGAGCACATGGACTGCCGGGGCGAGTGCGTCTACACCAACAACCCCGTAGCCGGGGCATTCCGAGGGTTCGGCGTGGCGCAGGTCAGCCTGGCCTTCGAAGGCATGATGGATCGCCTGGCCGACCGCCTGGGCCGCGACCGCCTGGACCTGCGCCGCCAGAACGCCCTGCGCCGCGGCGACCGCAACTGCGCAGGCGTCACGCTGACCACCTCCACCGGCCTGGACGAATGCCTGCGCACTTTGCGGCGGCACCAGTTCTGGACCACGCGGAACGAATGGAAGCAAGCCGCGCCCCGCTTCACCCGCCGGGGTACGGGCATGGCCGCCGTGTTCAACGGCATGGGCTACGGCCGAGGCCTGCCCGACAACGCCATCGCCAAAATCGAACTGGCCGTGAACGGACGCTTCATCATCTACAGCGGGGTCCCGGACATGGGCCAGGGCAACGCCTCGACCTTCGCCCAGATCGCGGGCGAAATGCTCTGCCAGGACCGAACGCGACTTGAAGTTGTCCAGCCGGACACGGAGATTTCCCACCCGTCCGGATCGGCCTCGGCCGGGCGCACGACATACACCTACGGCAAGGCCCTGATCCGGGCCTGTGAACTGATGACATCCAAGCTTATCCGCCGCGCCGCTCTCATGCTCATGATCGACGAACCCGGCGGCTTCACCCTCGTGCCCGGCGCGGTGCGGCACCTGCCGACGGGAAAAGAGGTCGCGCTCTCCGCCATGGCCGTTATGCTGCCCCGAGACGACCGCGTCTGCGTGTCCGAATACCTCATGCCCGTGTCCCGCGAAGTCCCGCCCACGGGCAAGGATTTCGCCCTGGGCTTCCCGCATCTCATCTTTCCCTACGCGGCCCATCTGGTGCGCATCGAGATCGACGAACCTACCGGTCTGGTGCGGGTTTGCGACTACCTGGCCGTGACCGACGGCGGCCGTGTCCTCAATCCTCTGAATTTTCATCAGCAGATCGAGGGAGGCGTGGCTCAGGGGCTTGGCTTCGCGCTCATGGAAGGGCTTGGAACTTGTAACGGTCAGCTGATCACCAAAGATCTCTCGACCTATCTGATCCCTACCAGCCTCGACCTGCCCGACACAGTCTCTCTGGCCGCAGAAACGCTTGAACACAGCGGTCCCTTCGGCATGAAGGGCGTGGGCGAGGTGGGCATGAACGGCCCGCTCCCGGCCGTGGCCTCCGCCTTGTCCGACGCCCTGGAGGCGTACATCGACCGCGCCCCGGTCACACCGGAGGCGGTGCTCAAACTTCTCAGTCGCGGAGGGCAGGCATGATCATCCGCTTTAACGTCAACGGCAGGGACACGAAGCTTGAAGTCCGGGGCGACGAGCGGGCCGTCGACCTGCTGCGCGAGACACTCGGGCTGACTGGCACCAAGGAAGGCTGCGGCACCGGCGAATGCGGGGCCTGCGCCATACTCATAAACGGCCGCGCGCGCCTGTCTTGCCTGACCCTTGCAGCCCAGCTCGACGGACATTCTCTGACCACCATCGAAGGTCTGGGCACTCCGGAACAACCGCACCCTCTGCAACAGTCCTTTGCCGAACACGGGGCCGTGCAGTGCGGATTCTGTTCCCCGGGCATGATCGTCGCCGCTGCGGACCTGTTGATCCGCAATCCCCACCCCAAGCGTGAAGAGATTCGCGAAGGCCTGTCGGGAAATCTGTGCCGCTGTACGGGCTATTCGCGCATCCTCGACGCCGTGGAAAAGGTGGAGGAAAGATGAGCGTATTTTTGCCACTGACCCTGGATGATCTCTGGCCCCTGCTGAGCGACCCGCAGACCCGGCTCATGGCCGGAGGCACGGATCTGCTGGTCCGACGACGCGCCGGGTTCCTGCCGGGACCGATCTGCTGCCTGGAACGCATCCCCTGCTTGCGCGACGTAAGCGTGGCCAGCGATGTGCGTATCGGCGCGGCCACAACGCTCAGCGAATTGCTGGAAAACAGGGAGATCGCCGAAAAGCTGCCCGTGCTCCACCAGGCCGTCCGCCAACTCGGTTCGCCGCTGGTGCGCAACCAGGCCACCCTGGGGGGAAACATTTGCACCGCCTCCCCGGCCGGCGACACCCTTCCGGCCCTGTACGTCCTGGAAGCGCAGCTGGAGCTGGGCTCACGCACGACGACCAGAACCGTGCCCATACAGGACTTCATCACCGGTCCGGGGCAAACTCTTCTGGAGCCGGGTGAAATTCTTTCAGCCATCCGCATCCCCCTGCCGCCTGCGGATTCGACCCAGTGCTTTGAAAAAGTAGGACGCCGCCGCGCCCTGGCCATCAGCGTGGCCAGCCTGGCGGCCATGCTTCGGCTCACGGGAAAAACCGTGCGGGAAATCCGGCTGGCCTTTGGCAGCCTCGGCCCAACAGTGTTGCGTTGCCCCGAAGCCGAGCACTGGCTGACAGGCCGCGAGCTGACCCCGGACAATCTGCGCCATGCGGCCGGCATGGTCCGCCAAAGTGTGCGCCCCATCAGCGACATGCGGGCCACGGCGGATTACCGCAGGCAGGTGGCGGGCAACCTGACGCTGCGCCTGGAGGCTTGCCTGCCGTGAAGATTGCCCTGCTGACCATTCTTCTCAGCCTGGCCCTGTGCCCCCCGGCCTGGGCCAAAAACCAGCGGCTGGTCCTGCACTGGCTGCCCCAGGCCCAGTTCGCCGGCTACCTCATGGCCGAGGAGAAAGGATTCTACGCGGCTCGCGGAGTGAACCTGACCATCATCCCGGGAGGGCCGGACGTCGGCTCGGCCCGGATGCTGGAGGAAGGTAGGGCTGACTTCGCGACCATGTTCCTGTCCACGGCCGTCGCTCGCCGGGGCGAGGGCATGGATGTGGTGCACATCGGTCAGATTGTGCACCAGTCGGCCCTCATGCTCGTGGCTCGCACGGATTCCGATATCCGCAGGCTCGAAGACCTGGACGGAAGGCGCGTGGGCATGTGGGGTCCGGACTTCCAGATTCAGCCCCGCGCCCTTTTCCAGCGCCTGGGCATCGAAGTCCAGGTCGTGGAGCAAGCCCCGTCCATGGACCTTTTCATGCGCGGTGGCCTCGATGCGGTTTCGGCCATGTGGTACAATGAATACCACACGCTCATGTCCTACGGACTTGAAGAAGGGGACATGCGAACCTTTTTTTTCCGCGACCTGGAACTCAACTTTCCGGAAGACGGGCTGTATTGCCTGCGCGACACTTTTGATCGCGACCCCGCAGCAGCACAGGCCGTGGCCCTGGCCACCCTCGACGGCTGGGCCTACGTCTTCGCCCATCCCGAGGAAGCCCTGGAAATGATCATCCGGCGCATGAAGGGCCACAAAATCAAGGCCAACCGCGCTCACCAACGCTGGATGCTCTCCCGCATGCGCGACATCATCGAGGCCGGCAATCCCGCCCTGCGCCTGGCCTTGACCCGCGAGGATTATGAGCACGCGGCACGCATCCTGCGTGAACAGGGCTTCATCCAGACGACTCCCGGCTACGAAGATTTCGTCATGGAGTCCTCCCCGTGAAACTTTCCCTCGCCGTTCGACTCTCCGCGCTGATCCTCGCTTGCACCACGATCATCTTCACGCTTGTGGTGGGATATGCCTATGTCGTCTCGCGCGAAACCATCGTCGATCTGGCCCGGCAAAACGGGGCCGCCCTGGCCCAGGCCACGGCCAACCGCATCAATGCCCAGTTTCTGGCCACGGCCAAGGTCACGGACACGGTGGCCGCCACCCTGGAAGACGCGGACCTGAGCCAATCATTCCTGGTGGACCTCGGCCGTCGCATCCTGGCCAGCAATCCCGGCATCTTCGGCACGGCCACGGCGTTTGAACCCCAGGCATTTACGCGCGATCAAACCTACTTCGCGCCCTACTCCTACCGCCAGGACTCCCGCATCACCTCCACATCCCTGGGGAGCGAAGGCTACAACTATTTCGCCAAGGACTGGTACCAACTGGCCAGGGAGTTGAACAAGCCGATCTGGACCGAGCCCTATTACGACGAAGGCGGAGGGGATACGCTCATGATCACCTATTCCGCCCCCTTTTCGCGGCGCACGCCACGCGACCTGCAGACCGCAGGAGTCGTCACGGCCGACATCGACCTGGCCTGGCTGCAGAAGCTGGTCTCCTCCGTGCAGGTGTTCTCCTCTGGATACGTCTTTCTCCTGTCCCGCTATGGCGCCTATATCGCGCACCCGGACCCGGAACTCATCATGAACGAGACCATCTTCACCCACGCCGAGGACCTTGGCCTCGACACACTGCGTAATCTGGGCCGGGAAATGGTCACGGGCAAGGCCGGATTCTCGGAATTCTCCGACCTGCCGGGAGTTGGAGAGGCCTATGTTTCCTACCTGCCGCTGCCGGAAGAACGCTGGTCCCTGGGTGTGGTCCTGCCCAAGGCCGAGCTGCTGGCCGGGGTCAACCGGGTCACCCATGTCATGACGGGCATCGGGCTGGCCGGCTTCACGGTCCTGGCAGTGGTCATCCTGCTGCTCTCCGCCTCCATCACGCGCCCGCTGCGGGCCCTGACCCGCGCCGCCCGGGACATTTCCACGGGAGACCTGGACCAGGAGCTACCCGCTCTCGGGCGCAGCGACGAGGTTGGAGAACTGGCCGCGTCTTTCTTTAGCATGAAGGCGTCCCTGAAGGCTCACATCGCCAGCCTCACTGCTGCAACGGCTGCCAGGGAGCGCATCGAATCCGAACTGCGCATCGCCCGCGACATCCAGATGGGCATCTTGCCCAAGATCTTCCCACCTTTCCCTCAGCGCCCGGAGATAGACGTCTTCGCCACCATCCTGCCCGCCCGCGAGGTCGGCGGCGATCTTTACGATTTCTTCTTTCTGGACGAAAATCGCTTCTGCTTTCTCATCGGTGACGTATCCGGCAAGGGAGTGCCCGCCGCATTCTTCATGGCCGTAACCAAGACCCTGATCAAGGTTGTCGCCGAGCGAGAACCCGATCCGGGCCGGATTCTGGCCAAGGTCAACGACGACTTGGCCACGGACAACGAATCGTGCATGTTCGTGACCCTGTTTCTGGCCATCCTCGACACCCGAGACGGCCAGGTCGTTTACGCCAACGCCGGACACAACCCACCGCTCCTGCTGCGCGGCGGGCGTCCGCCGGCCTGGATCGAAAGCTTAGAGGAACCCATGGCCGGGGCCATGCCGGAAGTGGAGTACGGCACAGGCAGTCTGAAAATGACCGCAGGAGACACGATCTTCCTGCACACCGACGGGGTAGGCGAGGCCATGAACACGCACCAGGCCCTGTTTTCCGACGCCAGGCTGCTCGAAACCGCCGCGATCCAAGCCGGGTCATCCGCCACGGACCTGATCCGGGCCGTCAGCTACGCGGTCACGAACTGGGCCGACGGTGCCGAGCAATCCGACGACATCACCATGTTGGCCGTCCGCTATCTCGGCCACGAAAAACGTTCATGACAAGGAGCATCCATGAATATTGAAACCCGCATTGAGGGGACCAAGACCCTACTGACCGTGACCGGGCGCATGGACGCCCTCTCCGCTCCCGCCTTCGAGGCAGCCTGCGTGGACCTGCTTGAAAAAGGGCATATGACCCTTGTCGCGAACCTTGCGGGCCTAGAATACATCAGCTCCGCGGGATTGCGCAGCATCCTTGGGGCCGCCAAGAAACTCAAAAGCGCCGGAGGAAGCCTTTCTTTCTGCGGCCTGTGCGGCATGGTCGATGAGGTATTCAGGGTTTCGGGCTTTCTGAAACTTTTCAAGGTCCACGCGTCGCTTGCGCAAGCGTTGGAGGAGTGATGACCGGGGGAATCAGCCTGCGCATTCCGGCCACTCTTGAAAGCCTCGGTCTGGTGCAGAACTTCGTAGGGACCCAAGGCAAACTTCTGGGCCTGGATGCGGAAATGTCAGCCAGGCTCGAACTGGTGGTCGAGGAGCTTGTGGTCAACATCGGCCGTTACGCCTATCCCCAAGGCGGCGGCGACATGGAGGTGGACTGCGTGCTGGACCACGACCGAAAACCGCCCCGCTTTTGCCTGATCCTGCGCGACTGGGGGGAAGCCTTCAACCCTTTGAACAAAGAGGCCCCGGATCTGGAAGCCGGTCTCGATGAACGCCAGCCGGGCGGACTGGGAATTTTTCTGGTCCGTGAACTGGCGGACCACTGCTCATACCGCCGCCAAGACGACGCCAACGAATTCAGGGCCTGCTTTGTCATGCCAAAAGGATGAGCCCCATGAAGACTGACCGATCCATTTCCCTGCGCCTGCACGCCGAACCGGCCTGGATCCCCATGGTTCAAGGCATGGCAGAGCAAAGCGGCCTCGTTTTGGGCCTCGACCAGGCCAAGGCACTGCGCCTGACCATGGCCGTGGAGGAAATCCTGGCCTACCTCTCGGAACTGACCCCGGGCGCGCCCCTGGAATTGACCTTGGCTCAGGGGGCCAGCCACGTTGACACGGTGTTTTCCTTCACCGCCAACGACGCAGACCTCTGGGCCATGAACATTACTGCCTGCGGAGCGACCTGCGCCGAGGACAACCTGCAAGCCATGGGGCTCCTGCTGGCCGCGCGCATGAGCGACGGGATGGAGGTCCGCCGCGACGGCGTGAGCGTCGTCCTGCGCCTGCGCATGGACCGTTCCTATCCACAGCAGGAGATCGAAGCGGCTGAACGCTTTCCCGCCCGGGGAAGACTGCGCTTCGAACCGGCCCTGGACCCGGCGCGGATCAAGAAAGCCTGTGCCCTGGCCAGGGCTCTGTATCCGGACGAGTTTGTGCCCGCAGGCTTTGGCACCCCGGGAAAAATCGTGGACCAACTCCTGGCTGGCGAACTTTTTGGTGCCTTGGCCCTGGACGAAGGCGGCGCGGTCGCGGGAATGATTACCTGGGAACACAGCTCCGCCACCAGCGTATCCTTCTGCGGGCCCTACATCTTTGTCCTGGGCGAAAGTCCGGCCCCGCGCGGCCTGACCGACCACATGCTCAGCGCCGTGGCCAGGACCCAGGTCTCCGCGATCCTGAGCAGACTGCCGACCGAGGAACTGCCCCAAGACAGCTTCGAACTGCTGGGCTCGCTGCCCCTCACCGCCACCGATGGCACGGCACGTCCCCTGCCGGTATGGTTCCGCAGCATGGGCGAAGACAACGGACTTTCGGTCTGGACCCATCCGGCGCTGGAGGATTTTCTGCGCCAGACCTACGATCGGCTCTTCCTCATGCGCGATGTTCACTCCACCACCCGCCAGGGCGAAGATGTCTCCGGACGATCGGTCTTTAGCACGGCCATCCGCCCGGAAGCCTCGCAGGCGCTCCTCACGCCCATGCTTGACGGCGCGGACGCCGAATCGACGCTACAGTCCCATGTCGAGCTCCTGCTGTCCGAGGGCTATCGCAACATCCTCATTCATATTGATCTGGCCCAAGGCTGGCAGGCGACGCTGATTCCCGTACTGCTGACTACCGGTTTCACTCCGCGTCTGGTGCTGCCCCATGCTGGACAGTCCGACATGGTGGTGTTGCAGTATGCTTGATCTCGAACGGCTGGTCCCGGCCCATGTACGGCGCTTCGAGGTCTACACCCCGAGCAAGCCTGACCCGGAGCTGATGCGCCTTTTCCGAGTCGACCACCTGCACCGCCTCAACAACAACGAAAACCCCCTCGGCCCACCGCCTGAGGCCGCACGCATCGTCAGCGGCTTCCCCCCCCGCCTCGCGCCCATCTACCCAAGCGGCGACGCCTACGCTCTGCGACGGTTGCTGGGCGAACGCTTCGGCAAAAACCCGGACCAATTCCTGGTCGGCAACGGCTCCTGCGAAGTCATCGCCAGCGTCATCAAGGCCTTCTGCGCCGAAGGGGACAACATCGTGACTGCCGACAAAACCTTTGCAGTCTACGAATGGGTCGCGGAATTTTCAGGTTTTAAGGCTCGACTCACGCCGCTGACAGACTACGCCTTTGACCCAGGCGCCATGCTGGCCGCCCGCGATTCCCGCACGAAGATCATCTTTGTCTGCAACCCCAACAACCCCACCGGCACGTGGTGGGACAGTGCTACCCTGTGCCGATTCCTGGACGCAGTGAACGGGAGGCAGATCGTGGTTCTGGACGAGGCCTATTTCGAATATGTGGACCAGCCCGAATTTCCCGACGGCATGACCCTGCTTGAGCGGTACCCCAACCTGGTCGTTTTCCGCACCTTCTCCAAGATGTACGCCCTGGCCGGACTGCGCATCGGCTATCTGTGCGGCTCGCCGGACGTGGTCGATATCATCCGCCGCACGCATGTGGTCTATTCGGTCAATTCCCTGGCCCAGCAGGCTGCTGCCGCCGCCCTTGCCGACGACGAGGCCTTTGTGCGCCGAACCCGGGACATGGTATCCACGGCCAAGGAGATGATCCGCACCCTGTGCGCAAAGCTGGACCTTGAAATGCAGTGCGGTGAAGGTAATTTCGCCATGATCCGCGTGCCTGTGTCCGACACCCTGCTTTATCGTAAACTCATGGCGCAAGGGATCATGATCCGCACCATGACCGGTTTCCGCTTCCCCGGCTGGATCCGGGTCAGCATGGTGCAGGAGGATGTGATGAAGGAGTTCTGCGATGCCTTGGCAAAAGCGTTGCGCCCTGAACGAAACTGATCGGGGGCTTTGACGTCAAGCATGCATGCCGAACCACAAACGCCGCTGCCCCCAGCAGGTTGGAGCGGAGCGGATTTCTCCGCTACGGCAACCTGCCGGGGGCAGCGTTCTTGTTCAGAAACTCAGAATTGTCTCTAGGACATCGGTTCTACCAGCCCCAGGTCAGGTATTCGTGGATCGAATCCGCAGCCTTTCTGCCCGCGCCCATGGCCAGGATGACCGTAGCCGCACCGGTGACGATGTCGCCCCCGGCCCAGACCGCCTTTTTGCCGGTCTTGCCGGTCAGGGAGTTGGCCAAGATGTATCCGGACTTGCCCAGGGGCAGATCGGGGGTGGAGCGGGTCAGGAGCGGGTTGGCCCCAGACCCGATGGCCACGATGGCCAGGTCGCAGTCGATGACGAACTCCGAACCCGGCACGACCACCGGTCGTCTGCGCCCAGAACTGTCGGGCTCGCCAAGTTCCATGCGCACGCATTCGACCCCTTTGAGGCGGCCTTTCTCATCCCCTATGTAGCGCACCGGGTTGGAAAGCAGCTCGAAGTGGAGCCCCTCCTCCTCAGCGTGATGGATCTCGGCGCTGCGCGCCGGCATCTCCGCCTTTGACCGACGGTAGACTATGCTGACCTTGTCCGCGCCCAGACGCATGGCCGTGCGGGCGCTGTCCATGGCCACGTTGCCCCCGCCCAGCACCACCACGTGCCGGCCCTGGGGGATAGGCGTGTCCACCTGCGGGAACAGATAGGCTTTCATCAGGTTGGCCCGGGTCAGGTATTCGTTGGCCGAAAGCACCCCGATCAGGTTTTCGCCCGCGATGTTCATGAACCGGGGCAGACCCGCACCCACACCCAGATACACGGCGTCAAAGCCCAGTTCGAAAAGTTCGTCCACCGTTTCGGTGCGCCCGACAACCACGTCGCACTCGATTTTCACGCCCTGAGCCTGAAGGCAGGACACCTCCGAGGCGACGATATCCTTGGGTAACCGGAACTCCGGGATGCCGTAGACCAGCACCCCGCCAGGCTTGTGAAAGGCCTCGAAAATCGTGACCTCGTGCCCTTTTAGAATCAGGTCTCCGGCAACGGTCAGGCCGGACGGCCCGGATCCGACCACGGCCACCTTCTTGCCCGTGGACTTCTCGCGCAGCGGCAGCTCGCAGACCTGTTGGGCCCGTTCCCAATCCGCCGCGAAACGTTCCAGGTTGCCGATGGCCACAGCCTCGCCCTTACGGCCGAGGATGCAGTTGCCTTCGCACTGGATCTCCTGCGGACAAACCCGCCCACACACCGCCGGCAGGCTGTTGCGCTCCCATATCTTGCCGATGGCCTGATCGAATTTTCCGTCGGTGATATGCTTTATGAACGCCGGAATGTCGACCCCGACGGGGCAGCCCTGCACACAGAGGGGGTTCTTGCACTGCAGACACCGCCCCGCCTCGGCCACCGCCATTTCAGGGGTGTAGCCCAGCGGCACTTCCTCAAAATTCCTGGCCCGGACCAGGGGATCCTGCTCCGGCATGGTCTGCCGTGACTTCTTGCTCCCGTCCCCCATCTAGCGTTCCCCCTCGCATTTACACATGTGATGACTAAGCTTTTCCTGCTCCGTATAGGCCTGCAGACGGAGCATCAGTTCGTCGAAATTCACCTGGTGTCCGTCGAACTCCGGGCCGTCCACACAGCCGAACTTGGTTTCCCCGCCAACAGTGACCCGGCACCCACCGCACATACCCGTGCCGTCGATCATGATCGGATTGAGGCTGACCAGGGTCGGGACGCCGAATTCCTTGGTCAGCAGGGAAACGAACTTCATCATCGGCACGGGGCCGATGGCCACCACCTGATCTATCCCCCCCTGCTGCAGGAGCTCTTTGAGCACTTCGGTCACGAAACCCTTGCGGCCGTAGCTGCCGTCGTCGGTGCAGATGTGCAGTTCATGGGACGCAAGGCGCATCTTGTCTTCGAGGATAAGCAGGTCTTTGTTGCGGGCTCCGATGATGGTCGTCACGTGGCTACCGGCATCCTTCATGCCCCGGGCGATGGGGTGCAGCACCGCCACCCCGGTCCCTCCGCCCACGCAGACCACGTTCTTGCCGCTCTCGATGTGCGTGGGTTGGCCCAGAGGACCGATGACGTTCTGGAAAAAATCTCCGACCTGCAAGCGCGAAAAAAGCTCCGTGCTCTTGCCGACCACCATGTAGATGACCGTCACAGTCCCCTTGACCGGGTCGGTCTCGGCCATGGTCAGCGGGATGCGCTCGCCATCCTCGTTGGCTTTGAGGATAAGAAACTGGCCCGGACGAGCCTTGGCGGCGATGCGCGGCGCCTCGATTTCATTCAGGATGACCGTTCCACCGGACATCTCCTCTCGCCTGACTATCTTGAACATATCACTGCCTCCCGTAACATTCATGACAATGCGGGTCGAAACGACGGACCACCGCAATCCCCGATGCCCCAAAACAGCCCGCAACGCCACTTAGCCCCGCTGCATCGGAGCCGCACCCTAACCATTTGCGCCCGGCATGAGAAGCCAAATTTATCCGGCCCCACGCCTCGGCCAAACCAATCATCACGCTGCCGGATGCACCACGAAAAAAGCCCTCCGTCTCTTGCGAGAAGGAAGGCTCGTGTTTGATTGCGAAGCTAACGGACAGCGGCGCAGCCTCAGCCCCCCAGATAGGCCTGGATGACTCGTTCGTCGTTCAGGAGTTCCTCGCCGGTGCCCTGAAGCACGATGACTCCTGTCTCCAGCACATAGGCGTGGTGCGCCACCTTGAGGGCCGCAAAAGCGTTCTGTTCGACCAGGACCACGGTCTTGCCCTGGGCGTTGATGATCTTGATGATCTCGAACACATCCTTGACCAGCAGCGGTGCCAGGCCCAGAGACGGCTCGTCGAGCATGACCACGTCGGGGGCGCTCATCAGCGCCCGAGCCACGGCCAGCATCTGCTGCTCGCCGCCGGACAGGGTGCCGCCCTTCTGGTTCTGGCGCTCGCGCATGCGCGGGAAGAGGTCGAAAACCCACTCCTTGTCGCGCTCGATGCCGTCCTTGTCGCTGCGGCTGAAAGCCCCCAGGTACAGGTTCTCGGTCACCGAGAGATGCGGGAAGATGCGCCGCCCTTCCGGGGACATGACGATACCGCTCTTGACGATCTCCACCGGGTCGAGGGTGGTGATGTCGCGATCGTTGTAGACAATGCGGCCTTTCTTGTTCTTGATCAGCCCGGAGATGGCTCTGAGCGTGCTGCTCTTGCCCGCCCCGTTGGCACCGATGAGGGTCACGATCTTGCCCGTGGGCACATCGAGCGAAATCCCCTTCAGGGCATGGATGCCCCCGTAATAGACATGCAGGTCGCTGATCTTAAGCATATTTCACGTACTCCTCACCCAGATAGGCTTCAATGACCTTGGGGTTGGACTGGATCGACTCCGGGCCGCCCTCGGCGATGGTCACTCCGTAGTCCAGAACCCACATGTGTTCGCACACGCCCATGACGACCTTCATATCGTGCTCGATGAGCAGGATGGTCAGGTCGAAACGGGTGCGGATGGTGCGAATGAAGTCCATCAGCTCCATGGACTCCTGGGGGTTCATGCCCGCCGCAGGCTCGTCGAGGAGCAGGAAACGCGGCCTGGTGGCCAGGGCGCGGGCGATTTCCAAACGCCGCTGGGCACCGTAAGGCAGGCTGTTGGCCTTCTCGTTCGCGATGGAGCCCAGGCCCACGACTTCGAGCAGTTCCATGGAGCGCTCGCGGATCTCGCGGTCCTCACGCAGGGCCATGGGGGTCATGAGCACGGCCTGGAGCCAGCCCGTGCGCTGACGCACGAAACTGCCGATCATGACGTTCTCAAGAGCGGTTTCATTGCCGAACAGGCGGATGTTCTGAAAGGTGCGGGCGATGCCGGCCCGGCAGACCTGATGCGGAGACTTGCCGGTAAGATCCTGGCCTTCGAAAAAGACCTGGCCTTCGGTGGGCCGATAAAAACCCGTGACCATGTTGAAGCAGGTCGTCTTGCCCGCGCCGTTGGGACCGATGAGTCCGGTGATGCTGCCCTGGGGGATGCTGGCGCTGAAATCCGACACGGCGACCAGGCCGCCGAAGCGCATGGTCAGGTTTCTGGTTTCGAGAATCGCGCTCATGCCTTACCTCTCTTCATGAACCGGGCAATGCCGTCCCAGGTGATCTCACGCATGCCCATGATCCCCTCGCGCCGGAAGAGAATGACCAGAATGAGCACCAGTGAAAAAACGACCATGCGCATGCCGGGAATTCCGTTCATGGTCCAATCGCCGATGGTGATGGGGTTTTCCACGAACCTGAGCCATTCGAGCACCACGGTGATGCCTATACCCGCCAGGACGGATCCGGTGATGGAGCCGAGCCCGCCGGTGACCACGATCATGAGCACGCTGAACGTCAGGGTGAAGAGGAACATCTTGGGATCGATGGTGGTCAGCAGACTCGCCAGCAACGCCCCGCCCACACCGGCGAAAAACGCGCCGAAGGTGAAGGACAAGAGTTTGATCTTGAAGACATTTATGCCCATGGCCTTGGCCGCAGTTTCGTCATCGCGGATAGCCTTAAAAACATTGCCCGTGTTGCTGTTCACGATGCGAATGACAAAATAGAGCGTCAGCAGGCACCAGCCGAAGTTCCACCACAGGTTGGCGTGGTCCGGGATGCCCTTGAAGCCCAGCGCCCCATTGGTCACGCGCGGAATGTTGTTGCCGATGACGCGCACGATCTCCGCAAAACCCAGGGTCGCTATGCCCAGATAGTCGTCACCCAGACGCAAGAGCGGCGCGCCGATGACCAGGCCGAAAAGTGCAGCCACAAGCCCGCCCGCGATCACGGCCACCAAAAAGGGGGCGTGGGCATTCTCTACCAGGGGGAAGGCTGCCTGCAGGATGAAGAGCGTGGACTTCTGCTCCGGCGTCATGATCAGGATGGAGCAGACATAGGCCCCGATGGCCATGAACCCCGCATGCCCCAGGCTGAACATGCCCGTGAACCCGTAGATGAGATTCAGCGACAGGGCCAGGATGATGTTCACGGCGATGAGGTTCAGGATCTGGATCTTGTAGCCGTCCAGGGAACTCTCGGCCCACCACAAGAAAAGTCCCAGACAGCCTACCAGCACAAAGTTGAGAAGAATGATTGTGTTGCGGTTCATCAGACCTTGTCCTCCGTCTTGACGCCCATGATGCCGGTCGGCTTGATCAGCAGCATGCAGATGAGCAGGATGAAGGCAAAAGCGTCACGGTAGCCTGCCAGATCCGGGAAAAACGCCACGGTCATGATTTCGATGAAGCCCAGCAGCAGGCCACCGATGACCGCCCCCTGAATGGAGCCGATACCGCCGACCACGGCCGCGATAAAGGCCTTGAATCCGGGAATCGCGCCCATGATGGGCTGCAATTGCGGATACCGAAGTGCCCACATGATGCCGCTCGCGGCAGCCAGAGCCGAGCCGATGCCAAAGGTCAGGGCGATAACCTTGTTCACGGGCACGCCCATGAGGTAGCTCGTCTCGATATCCTTGCTGATGGCCCGCATGCCCAGCCCAGCCTTGGTGTGATAGACGATGTAGACCAGGACGAGCATCAGGAAGAATGAAAGCACCGGCACGAAAAGGGTCAGGGGCAGAACGCGCACGTCGCCCCAGAGCATGGGCTGTTCCAGCCATTGCGGGCGGTACACCTGGCGCGGAATGGCCTGGAAGAACACGATGGCCACGTTCTGCAGAAAAAAGGAAACGCCGATGGCGCTGATGAGGGCCGAGATGCGGGGCGCGTCGCGCAATGGCCGGTAGGCTACGCGATCGACGAGGATGCCGATGCCCGCGACGGAGATGACCGAGACGACCATGGCCACGGCCCAGGGCAGGTGAAAAAGGGTGATGCCCCAGAACACGAAATAGGCCCCGAGCATGAAAATTTCGCTGTGCGCGAAGTTGATCAGCCTTAAGATCCCGTAGACCATGGTGTAGCCGATGGCGATGAGCGCGTAGAGGCTGCCCAGGGTCAGGCTGTTCAGGAAATGTTGTATGAATGTTGCCAGAGTCATGGACGTTCCTTGTCTGAAAAGGCGGCAGGGATTTCCCCCTGCCGCCTTTGCCCCGAGAGGGACGTTTGGGTATTAGAGTTCAGGAGTGATGGCACCGACGTAGGTCTTCTTGCCGTCAATGATCTTCACCAGACCGACGGGCTTTTCAGCGTCGTGGGTTTCGTTGATGGTGGTCAAGCCCGTTACGCCGACGAAGTCCTTGGTGGCGGCCAGCGCGTCGCGGATGGCCTGGGGCTCGGCGGAGCCGGCGCGGGTGATGGCGTCCATGATGATCATGTACGCGTCATAGCCCAGCGCGGCGTTGACGTTGGGGTCCTTGGTGGGGTTGAGCTTGGTCCACTCTTCGGTGAACTTCTGGGCCACGGGATTCATGTCGGGCATGGACGGATCGTAGGGGAAGGTGGTGTGAATGAAACCTTCCACGGCGGAGCCGCCGATGGCGGTGATTTCCGGGTTGTCCATGGCGTCGCCGCCCATGATCTGGAACGTGGCGCCCAGTTCCTGAGCCTGCTTCATGATGATGGCGCCTTCGGCGAAGTAGGAGGGGATGAACAGAACTTCAGGTCCCTTGCTCATGATTTCCTGCAGCTGGGCAGTGAAATCCTGGTCGCCGGACTGGTAGTTCAGGGTGGCTACGATTTCGCCGCCAAGCTTGGTGAAGGACTTGTTGAAGAAGCTGGCCAGGCCCACGGAGTAGTCGTTGGCCACGTCGATCAAAAGAGCAGCCTTCTTCAGGCCCAGATCACGGAACGCATAGGTGGCCGCACCGGCGCCCTGGAAGGGATCGATGAAGCACACGCGGAAGATGTACTTCTTGCCCTGGGTGACCAGCGGGTTGGTGCAGCTGGTGCCGACCTGCGGGATACCGGCCTTTTCGGACACTTCACCACCGGCCATGGCCAGGGAGGAGCCGTAGGTACCGATGATGGCCTGGACTTTCTCCTTTTCGATCAAGCGTTTGACCGCGTTAGCGGACTCGACCTTGTCGGACTTGTTGTCAACCACGAACAGCTCGACCTTCTTGCCGAGAACCTCGCCCATTTCCTTGTGGGCCATCTGCACGCCTTCCAGTTCCAGCTGCCCGCCAAAGGCATTCTGGCCGGTCAGGGGCAGAAACACGCCGACGCGAACGGTGTCGTCGGCTGCCACGGCCATGCCGGCAAAGCCGCAAACCATGGCCAAAACCATGCACAGTACTCCAAGTCGTTTCATCAAAAACTCCTCCAGGGTGAACGTTGAATTCCGGCGAGCACGCCGCGCCTTGCGCGCCACGCACACCGGCAGCCGTTTGGCTTCGGACGATGCCGCGAAGCCTGCCATGAACACGGAAAGCACAACGCCTCCGCATTCCCTTTTTCCTCGTCCAGGATGGAACCCGCATGGGTTCCGCTACAGCGATACCCCAGGATTCACCAGGACACCACTGCGGAAATTTTCTTCGCCAACTCCACCAGATAGCCTGCGAAACGCTGCTCGAATTCCTCCATGGAGAAGCGATCGGTGGAGGAATCAAAGCTCACCCCGCCCACGACCTTGCCCGTGCGCAGGCTGTAG
>Ga0075011_10000394_pt1 | contig 23181 bp, 24 predicted proteins | sample TARM_MetaG_T_14_FD_72354 | JGI IMG/M metagenome (GOLD analysis project Ga0075011, IMG submission 72354) | Freshwater microbial communities from Pennsylvania, USA, analyzing microbe dynamics in response to fracking - TARM_MetaG_T_14 | ecosystem: Environmental > Aquatic > Freshwater > River... | reverse complement strand
CATTCCGAACACGACGGTTAAGCCTAAAAGAGCCCATGATACTGCAGGGGAAGCCCTGTGGGAAAGTAGGTCGTCGCCAGTTAGAAAGTCTTAAGCTTATGCTTAAGGCTTTTTTTGTGCAGGAAAATTCGTTACAATGAGGTTTTAAAGAAACTTATGGTAATGAAAAAGTCCTTGCCACTAAAGGCAAGAACTTCTGCATTACTTATTTATGGTCCAGTAACATCTTTTGGGTGAGGTGATGACCGATTCTGTTTTCATTTTTTTCATGATTTTGTCCACTTCTTTTCGATCTACCCCAGTATCTTCAGAAACTTTACCTGCGTTTACAGGCTCTTCAATCTTTTGGAAATAGGATAAAATCACATCGTAATTACTCATGTATAACCTCCAAACCTTTGTTTAGTATAGTATAACATAGGGGAAATTTCATGTAAATAAGAATACTTATTAAATTGGTTCTATTATAATTAATCAGGAGTTGCTTCTAGAAGGAGAAGTATTGAAGGATGAAAGTAGTAATAAGTATAGTCATGATAGTACTCACGATGAATTTTCATGTCTTAGGGGATGCTGGAGCAACGTATTCAAAAGAGTAAATGTTGGCAACTACCCAAAGGGTACAAGAAGGATCCATCCTGTTGTTTCATATGAATCAGCCTCAGTCAGAATTGCTAAGGGGTACCTCTGATGGTGGAAAGCCTATGAGCCAAAGGTTATACCTTTGTGGATCTTTCTGAGTATGATGGTTTTTTAAAATAGCAATGAATCCCTGGTTTTCCTAAAGAAAGGCCAGGGATTTTCGCCCGAAAAATACAAATATTTCTCGGTTTAATTGATATTATTTTAACAATAAATGTGTTATGATGGCTTTGGTGACCGTGTAGGAGAGCCTTAATGGAAACCATAAAATTTATAACGAGTACTGATCCCAAAGAGATTATCTGAGGGAGAAGGCGCAGTGAAAAAAGATGAAACTTTTGGCGCCTTTTTGGCGTCTTTTTATTTTGGGAGGATATAAACTATGGAAACAAGAGTAGCCCTTATTGGTATTGTGGTAGAAAAGTATGAGTCCGCAGAAAAACTGAATCACATTCTTCATGAGTATGGCAGTTATATCATTGGTCGCATGGGGATTCCTTACAAAGAAAAATCCATGAACATCATCTCTGTGGCTGTGGATGCACCCATGGATGTGATCAGTACCCTCTCCGGAAAACTGGGGATGCTTCCGGGGGTCTCTAGTAAGACCATCTATGCTAAAAGCAAGAAGGAGACACTATGAAAAGCAATAGGATGCTCATTGAGTTGTTAGAGAAAACCAACAGTCTATCCAAAGACCAGTGGGTTGCGCTATTAGAAACCTATGAAGAAGAAGATGTGGCTTTGGCTATGAAAAAGGCCAGAGCCATTAGAGAAAAACACTATGGTCAAGACGTCTATATCAGAGGCCTCGTAGAACTGACCAATTACTGCACCTGTGATTGTCTCTACTGTGGAATAAGAAGAGGAAATCACAAGGCACAGCGCTATAGACTTTCTGTAGAAGACGTACTGAGCTGCTGTGAAAAAGGATACCACCTGGGCTTTCGCACCTTCGTGATTCAAGGAGGAGAAGACCCTTATTATAATGAGGAACTACTTACGGACATGGTGAGAAAGATTCGAAAGACCTACGCAGATTGTGCCATTACCCTATCCTTAGGAGAACGATCCAAAGAAAGCTATCAAAGGCTATTTGAGGCTGGTGCCAATAGGTATCTCCTTCGTCACGAAACCGCGGATGAAGAGCATTATGGAAAGCTTCATCCAAAGGGAGAACATCTTAAAGTGCGGATGCAGCACTTGTATGATCTGAAAGACATCGGGTATCAAGTGGGCACTGGATTTATGGTGGGCTCTCCTTATCAGACCACAGAAGCCTTGGCCAAGGATCTTCTTTTCATCAAAGAACTGGCGCCGGAAATGGTAGGAATAGGGCCCTTTGTGCCCCATAAAGAGTCCATTTTCAAAGATCACGAGAAGGGCTCCTTAACCTTAACACTCTTTTTACTTGCGCTGATTCGCTTGATGCTGCCAGAAGCACTGATTCCTGCTACTACCTCGTTAGGGACCATTGATCCCATGGGACGAGAACTGGGGATGGAAGCAGGGGCCAACGTGGTGATGCCTAATCTATCCCCCATGGATGTTCGAGAAAAGTATCTCCTCTATGACAACAAAGCCTACACGGGTAGTGAAGCAGCGGAGAGTTTGTCTTTGCTCAAATCCTCCATGGCAGCCAGAGGCTTTCAAGTGGTGGTTCATCGTGGAGACCCTGTGAAGGCCTATACTCATGCCCCCCTACCAATGAATCATTGTGAGAAAGGAAAGAAAGCTTATGTATAATGTTCGATCCAAAGAAGCAGAAGTGTTTATCAGTCATGAGGAAATACTGGAAACGTTAGCCTATGCAGAAGAAAATAAAGACAATCTCCCTTTGTTAGAAGAAATCCTCCATAAAGCTAGGGAAGGCAATGGACTCTCCCATAGGGAAGCGGCGCTACTACTGGAGAGTGATCATGAAGGGATCCAAGCTAAAATCTATGCATTGGCAGAGGAAATCAAAGAGCGGTTTTACGGCAATCGCATCGTGATGTTCGCCCCTTTGTATCTGTCCAATTACTGTGTCAATGGATGTGTCTATTGTCCCTATCACTTTCAAAATAAAACCATTGCCAGAAAGAAACTGACACAAGAAGAGATTCAGAAAGAAGTGATAGCCCTTCAGGATATGGGCCATAAAAGATTGGCTTTGGAAACAGGAGAAGATCCTTTAAATAGTCCTATAGAGTATGTTCTGGAGAGTATCAAGACCATCTATGGGGTAAAGCATAAGAATGGAGAAATTCGCAGAGTCAACGTTAACATCGCAGCCACCTCCGTGGAGAATTATAGAAAGCTACATGAAGCAGGCATTGGGACCTACATTCTATTTCAAGAAACCTATCATAAAGAAAGTTACGAGGCTCTTCATCCCACAGGGCCCAAACACAACTACAAGTATCATACAGAGGCCATGGATCGGGCCATGGAAGGCGGCATCGACGATGTAGGTCTTGGGGTCCTCTTTGGATTAGAACGCTACAAATATGAGTTTACAGGCCTTCTCATGCATGCAGAGCATTTGGAAGAAACCTATGGGGTAGGTCCACACACCATCAGCGTCCCAAGAATTCGTCATGCAGATGATATTGATGCCACGTCCTTTGAAAACGGCATTGATGATGATACCTTTGCAAAGATTGTGGCGTGTATCCGTCTGGCAGTGCCTTATACTGGGATGATCATTTCCACCAGAGAAAGTCAGGCTTGCCGTGAAAAGGTCTTACCTTTAGGCGTCTCACAAATCAGCGGGGGTTCCAGGACCAGCGTGGGAGGCTATGACCATGAAGAATTGGAAGATCATAAGTCGGAACAGTTTGATGTCAGTGACAAAAGGACTTTAGATGAGATTGTCCATTGGCTCATGGACATGGGTCATGTGCCTAGTTTTTGTACCGCTTGTTACCGAGAAGGCAGAACTGGAGATCGTTTCATGATGCTGTTAAAAAGTGGGCAAATCATCAACTGTTGCCATCCCAATGCATTGATCACCTTGAAAGAATATCTAATGGATTATGCCAGTGAAAAGACCAGAGCTCTGGGAGAGATGCTCATTGAGAAAGAACTGGAAAAAGTCACCAATCCACGGGTGAAAGCACGGGCAGGGGAGAATCTTACGGCAATTTCTGAAGGAAAAAGAGATTTTAGATTTTAATGGTGAAGGAGAGAAAGCATGTCACTAACAAATACGCCCAGAGGGGAAAGAATACACATCGGCATCTTTGGAAAGACCAACACGGGAAAGTCGAGTCTGCTCAATGCGCTGATTGAGCAAGAGCTTTCGGTGGTATCAGAGGAAAAAGGAACCACCACGGACCCGGTATTAAAGTCCATGGAACTGTTACCCTTGGGCCCTGTGGTGCTCATGGATGCACCAGGTCTAGACGATGATACTGTTCTTGGGAAGAAGCGTGTGGAAAAGGCCAGAGGCCTTTTAGAGAAGACCGACGCAGCGATTATTCTCTTGACGCCTGGAGAAGAACAAGATGTCCTCATGGGTTCCTTTATAGAGGAGCTTAGTAAAAGAGAAGTGCCTTTTATCAAAGTGTATAGTAAGAGAGATCTTTATGGTGAACACTTGGTGGAAGACCCAGAAGCGCTCTATGTGAGTGCGCAGGATGAGGAAGATCTTTTCCGGTTAAAAGAGGAGATGGGTAAGCGTTTTCAAGAGAAGATCCTAGAGAAAAAGATTTTGATGGATTTATTTTCGCCTAAAGATCTCATGGTGCTGGTGATGCCCATGGATGGATCTGCCCCCAAGGGTAGGCTGATTCTTCCACAACAAATGGTCCTAAGAGAAATTCTCTCGCATCATGGAAAAGCCATGACGGTGCAAGTGGAAGAGGTCACGGAAGTTTTGGCACTTCTTGGAGATCAAGTGAAATTGGTGATTACAGATAGTCAAGCCTTCCAGGAAGTAAGCAAGCTGGTAGGAGAGAGGATTCCTTTAACCAGTTTCTCCATACTCATGGCAAGATACAAGGGAAACCTTAGACAGGCGGTGGAAGGAGCCAAGGCTCTGGATCGGTTGAGAGATGGAGATCAGATCCTCATTGCAGAAGGCTGCACCCATCATCGACAGTGTGAAGACATTGGCACAGTGAAATTGCCACAATGGATCCGGGCACATACGGGAAAGGAACTTCTCATACGCCATCAGAGTGGCCAAGATTTTGCCTTGGACCCTAAGGATCAGCTCGTGGTGCATTGTGGAGGTTGTATGCTCAATGAAAAAGAAATGATCAATCGCATGAAGAGAACCACGGAAAAAGAGGTGCCCATGACCAATTATGGTATTCTCATTGCAGCTATGAATGGGATATTGGAGAGAAGCATTGTGCCGTTAAAAAAGCAGTACTAGGAATTCTTTTTAAAGATTCCATGGGCAGGAAGATAAAACGAAGAAGAAAGGCATAAGAGGAGGCCAGCACCCCATAAGGAGGGAGCTGGCCCTTAAGTAGGATCCCAAAGATCTTTTAAAAAATCTATTGACAGTTCTTTGACCAAGACTTATAATAATGATTGTTCTCAAAAATTGTGCTAAATTTTTGGAAATCAATACGTGTAAGCAAGGGAACTTGCCCAAGCGTTTTGTATAGTAAATTACGGTCTATGCCGTAACTTACATAAATCTGGTGTCTATATCTTTTAGGGCTACACCCGTTCCCATTCCGAACACGAAGGTTAAGCCTATTAGAGCCCATGATACTGCAGGGGAAGCCCTGTGGGAAAGTAGGTCGTCGCCAGTTATTGGATCTTTAGCTCAGTTGGTTAGAGCAACCGGCTCATAGTGTGTCCTGTTTCTCCACAATCCCAGAGGAAACAAAGGGTAAAAGGAGAGACTACGGGAAGAAATTCCCAAGTTAACTGTTACATTGATAATGTTTAATGCAAATATTAAACACATGGGAAAAACCCCATGAAAATACCCTAAGACTCCGACATGCCTACCTACTTGCAATGTAGATAGGTATGAAGCTCGGTGAAGTCGCCAAAAAGGCGGGGGGCTATAATACTCGCAAGGTGAGAAATGAGGGAATACCTCTGGACGAACCATCGGCTTAAAACAATGGCGTGACTGTATGAAAAATTACAGGACTCTGTTCAACAGTGCATATATTATGGGTTTATGTAACTGTATTCTACGGGATAAGAATTCGCAAGAATGAACGTAGCTTAGTACCGTTGAAACACGGTATCTGGACAGGATTGTATAGATGGCACCTAAACGAGTAAGAAAAGCTAAATGTAACGGAACAGGAGAACCCAAATAGTCCACATAAGACATTGCAAGTCGGGCTAATGCGTAGGATAATGACGCATGAAATTTGGGGGCAGAAGCGTCGTAGTAGTGATGAAACCCTTGTAATGAGGGCGGAGCGAAGGACGCAAGTCAACAAAAGTTATCTTATCCAACCAATCACTCTTTGACAAATTAATATGAACAAAGTTAAGGCTAAGAAAACGACAGTTAAGTCAGAAATAGCAAAAAGGTGGGGATATTATAATCACACCAAAAGAACTTAGTGAAGAAGCACTAAGGAGCTACAAAGACGAATTGTACGCCAAATCTCTCGAAGGTGAAAATAACTTCAATAGCCTAATGGAAGTCATAACATGCAGAGAAAACCTGATACATGCTATCAGAAAAATCAAGAGCAATAAAGGCTTCAACACGGCAGGCACAGACGGGAAAATAGGAAACGACATTCTACAAGATGACGCAGAAGTAATATTCGAACTCATCCACGAACAATTCGAGAACTACAACCCGAAAGCCATAAAAAGGACGTTAATACCAAAAAGAGACGGAAAGCAGAGACCGTTAGGGATACCGACAGTTGTGGACAAAATAGTTCAAACAGCTATTGCGAACATAATAGAACCTATCCTCGAAGGAAAATTCTACGAACACTCATACGGATTCAGACCCATGAGACAAATAGAACACGCTTATGCTTATCTATCAACATTGGTAAACACCGACACAGAGAGACACTGGATAGTTGAGGGAGATATCAAAGGTTTCTTCGACAACGTCAACCATAACATACTAATAGACAAACTATATAAGTATGGAATTAGGGATAAAAGATTATTAATGATAATCAAGAAAATCCTCAAAGCAGAAATCAAAGATTACAAACGAGTCAACGACATAGGAACACCCCAAGGGGGAACACTTAGTCCCCTACTCGCCAATGTATATCTAACAGATTTCGACAAATGGGTAGACGAACAATGGAGAAGTTTCAAGACCGACAAGGAAATGAGACAAGGACATAAAATAAGGAAACTAAAAACAACCTCAATGAAACAAGGCTACCTAATTAGATACGCAGATGACTGGATTATCGTCACAAATAGCGAAGAATCAGCCAACAAATGGAAATACGCTGCAAAGAAATTTCTATCAGACAAGCTGAAAATCGAACTATCAGAAGAAAAGACAAAGATAACCAACTTAAGCGAAACACAAATGAGCTTCCTTGGAATAAACGGATGGGTCGCAAGTGGCAGTAAAGGTAAGCTAACCTTTAGAACCAAACCAAACCCAGAAAGAGTAAACGAGAAAATGAAAGATGTGTATAACGCTTTAAAGGTTATAAGAAGGTCCAGTAACAATGTGGAACTAATAGAAAATATTCAAAACTATAACTCCATAGTAAGGGGAATAAACAACTTCTACAGAATCACCACAATGTACTCAGTAACCCTAAGTAAAGAAGAATGGAAAATGACGGATGCCTACCAAAGGACAATCCACAAAACCATCGCAAAAAGAGTTAGATATGACAAATGTGATAATCTAACCCACCTACACAACAAAGGTTACACGGGCACAACACTGGCTTTCAAAATAGAAGAAGCAACAATCGGACTGGAAATATTAGGATTAGGAAAATTCCAAAAACCTAAAATTAAAGCCCAATGGATGAACCCTTACTCCGAGAAAGGTAGAAACGAATATGAAAGAATAACTGGTAACAAATGGCTTACAATCTCAAGAAACCCATGGCTAACCTTAGGAAACATCTCGAATTTAATAGCTAAGAATTCGAAGGAGAACAGGATATACAACCTCGAATACTTCATAAACAGAGCCATGGCATTCAACAGAGACAAATGTAAATGCAGGATATGTAAGAAACATCTAACTGGAAAGGGTGATGTGGAAATACACCACATAGACAAGAGTCTACCAATGGACAAGATAAACAAGCTACCAAATTTAGCAAGTACATGCCCAGAATGTCATGAAAAAGTGCACATGCTCCTAAGAAGAAAAGAGAAAAAGGCTCTCATAAAACCCAAGAAACCAAAGAAAGTCATGGACAATGAGAGTAGAAATCCTGTCAAACCAAACAGGGATACGTTGATTGAACAGATTGCTACAATGCCAATGATAGAAGTAGCAAAAATCTACAACGTTAGCGACAATGCAGTAAGAAAATGGGCAAAATCATATGACATACTCCATTTAAGGAAGAACATAAGACCACGCACGAAATAAAACTTAACGTTCATATTAAGGTGATAAACAAATAAGAGGTAAGATAGCAAAGGTTGATGGGACGCCGTATGAAGCGAAAGTTTCACGTACGGTGTTAACTGGGGGAAAACAAGTAGACTAAAACATCTTTAAGAATGTCATGTCGAAAGTTACCTATCAGAATACCGGTCGGCCCGGGGTTCGAGTCCCTGAAGGTCCACCATTAAGGGGGTATAGCTCAGTTGGGAGAGCACCTGCCTTGCACGCAGGGGGTCAAGAGTTCGAGTCTCTTTATCTCCACCATTGAAATCCGGATGTGATCATGATCATATCCGGATTTTCCTTTGTCATCAGATGCTATGATGGATTTGAAAAGGAGCCTCTCTTTAAAGTGCATGAACACTTTAGAAGAGAGGCTCCTTTATTCATGGTTCTTACTCACCCATGATATGAATCTTCACGGTACGATCTCTAGGGCCGTCAAACTCGCAGAAGAATATACCCTGCCAAATGCCCATTTCAATGAGGCCATCACTAAGGATTAAACTTAAGGTAGATCCAAGGTTGATGGATTTTAAGTGGGCATGGGCGTTGCCTTCCATGTGCTTAAACTTTGGATCATCTGGGAATGCTTTATCTAGACCATAGATCATGTCTGTTAAAACATCCTTGTCTGCATTTTCGTTGATGCACAAGCCGGCAGTGGTATGCGGAGAAAAGACGGTGATGATGCCTTCCTGGATACCAGACTCTTTGGCAATTTTTCGAATCTCTTCTGTAATTTCATAAAATTCTTGTCTTTTTGTTGTTCGAATTTGAATGTGTGATTTTTTCACGTTCATGGAAATCCCCCCTTGTAGCTAGATGGATCATGTTCTTATGGTTATTATACCTTAATCCTTCAAGTTTTTGCGAAGATTTCAAAGACAGCGCTCATGAATATTCTCTTAACAGACCACTTTATGGCATTTTTTAGCTTATAATCTTATTATAGACAAGAATAATCGTAAAGGTTTAAACGGATACAAGGATGAATAGAGTGATACAATTTTTCACCCACCTGGCCTATCACTTTCATGAAGTGGATCAAGGATTTTTGGAAGTTTATTTAAGTGAAAAGGAAAGACTCTTGTTTGAGCAGATGAAAAAATCGGAGAAGATCCATAGCCTCCTTGTGGCCAAGGGGGTTCAAAAAGAGAGTGCAGATCCGCTTTTCATAAAAGCGTCTCTCCTACATGATGTAGGGAAAATACTTAGACCCTTAACGATGCTGGAAAAAACCATGGCGGTGATTCTTCAGGCCATGGGCGTGGAACAGCTTCCTAGGGTTCAAAAGTGGCCATTTATGGCCTCTTACTTGACCCATGGTCAAAGAGGTGCGGATCTTTTGGTTGAGCAAGGTTTTTTTCCGAAGAAAAGCCTCTATGAACTCCTTATTCGACACCATCATGACAAACCCGAGAGGCTAAGAGCAATACCAGGAATAGATAGTGATTTTTTACAGATGGTTCATCTTCTGAAAAAGATGGATGATCGATATTAACCAGCACAAGACGATTTGGAGGAAACAACATGAAAAGAGACTTTAAACTGAATGTCAACTTCCCTTGGGGGAAATATTTTAAAGAAAATAAGATCATCTATAAAATACTCTTGATCCTAGTGGTTATTATGGTGATTCTTTTTAACTCCACACACATCATTGCAGAGCTCCAGTGGTTTCAAGAAGTGGGTTATACAAGAACCTATTTGACCAGAGCCCTGGCGGTGGCTGGACTCACTTTGCCCATATTTCTAATCTTTTTTACCATTTCCATCCTCTATTATAAGAGCATCGCCAAAAAGTATGATTTGGTTGCGTATCCGAAAAAGACACCCAAAGAAATCAAGACAAGGAATCGCTTTGTCTATATTGCGGCAGGGCTTTTCTTCCTTATTGTGTCTTATGGCTTGGCTAGAGACAATTGGTATGTGATTTTACAGTATTTTAACAGTGTGGATTTCATGGAGGTAGACCCGATCTTTATGAAAGATATTTCCTTCTATGTGTTCCGCTTACCCTTGTATCAACTCCTCATTTCCATGTCTTTATCCGTGGTGGTTCTGCTCATTGTGCTCACGGTGTTTATTTATTTAGGTATTGCAGCAAAAAGTTCCATCAATCGATTAAACTTTAGAAATCTTCAAGGGATCCTTCATGTGATCAAAAGTGGCTTCATTCAGTTTGCAGGGAAAGCATTGGCCATGCTCATTGCGCTGTATATGCTTCTCTTGGCGTTGAAATATTACATGGATGCTTATTTGTTGATGTTTAATGAATCGGGTGTCGTCTATGGACCCGGATTTACAGATATTCGCGTACATGTGCCCTTTTTAAGAGTGATGGCTGTCCTTGCAGCCCTTTCTTCCTTGGTGGTGGCCTATGGCATCTTAAAAAGAAAGGTGAAATTCATTGCCTACCCCGTGGTTCTGATCTTTGCCTTAGGCCTCGTGCGCGTCTTTGTGGGTGTTGGGGTGGAAGCCTTGGTGGTGAATCCCAATCAGCTGGAAAGAGAACGGATGTATATTGCCAATAACATTACCATGACTCGTCAAGCCTTTGGCATTGATGATGTGGATATTCGTATTTTTGAAGCCAATCAAGACATTTCTCCTCAAGAAATCCGCGCCAATCAACATGTGGTAGACAGCATTAAGGTGAACTCCTATCGGCATACCTTAGACTTCATCAAGCAAGCCCAAGTTATTCGTGGCTATTATGATTTCAATGATGTAGACGTGGATAGATATATGATCCATGGTGAAAAAAAGCAGGTCTTTTTATCAGCAAGAGAAATTGATCATAAGGCCATTACTCCCGCCACTTGGCAAAATATACACCTTTTTTATACCCATGGATATGGGGTCATCATGTCAGACTCTAGTACCGTCACCTCACAAGGTCAGCCAGACTTTCTCATGAAAGACATTCCCGTGACCAATACGACGGATATCCCTTTGGAGAATCCTCGGATTTATTTTGGAGAAATGGTGTCTGACTATGTCATTGTAGGCACGGAGACGGAGGAGTTTGATCATCCCAAGGGTGGCGAGAATGAAACCTATCGCTATACTGGGAATGCTGGGATTTCTCTTGGCTTCTTCAACAAGCTGCTCTATGCCATTGAAGAGAAGGAACCAAAGATTCTCATTTCCTCGTTGATCAACGAGGATTCTAAAATCATTCGAAGAAGGAATGTTGTGGCAAGAGTAAAGGCCATTGCGCCGTTCTTATCCTATGACGAAGACCCTTACTTGGTCATTGCCAATGGTCAGGTCTATTGGATGATTGATGCTTACACCATAACGAACCGATACCCCAATGCCAGAACCTTTGGAGGCATCAACTATATCTCCAACTCTGTGAAAGTCACCGTGGATGCCTACAATGGAGATGTGAACTTCTACTTGGCCGATGATAAAGACCCCATTGCCAAGAGCTACAATAAGATTTTTGGCGGCCTCTTTCAAGACCTTACGGATATGCCGCAAGCTTTAAGAGATCATATCAAGTATCCTGAAGACCTTTTTGCCATCCAGACCACAGTTTTGGAAGAGTACCATGTGACGGATCCTGGGATCTTTTATAATGGAGAAGACATTTGGCAAAAATCCAGGGTGACCAGTTCCAATCAAAGTGAAAAACTCGCTCAAGACCCCTATTCTCTTTTCACCTCCTTTGGGGATGAAGAGGAGCTGGAACTTGTCTTTACGGAGTACTACACTATTAAGGGAAAAGAAAACATGGTGGCCATTGTCAGCGTGCGCATGGAAGGGGATCATTATGGGCAGCTGGTAGAGTATAAATTTCCCCCTCAAAAGACCGTATCTAGTCCGTATCTATTTAGAAACAAGCTAAACCAAGACCCGGAAATCTCCAAGGAGCTATCCCTCCTGGATAGTGGAGGTTCTAGGGTAGAATTTGGGGATATGGTCATTACCCCCATTGAAGATAGTTTGCTGTATGTCGTTCCTGTGTATTTGGTGGCAGAAGGGCAAAACTCCATTCCAGAGGTGAAAAGGTTCATCGTATCCAATGATGATCGCCTGGTCCTGGCAGACACCTTTACCAGGGCGCTAGGCATGCTCTTTGATTTCTCCCTGGAAGATCCCACGGATATGCCAGGGGTACCCGTGGACAGCACCTTGGCCAGAGAAGCCAATCGTCTCTTTGAAGAAGCCATTTCTGCCCAAAGAGCAGGAAACTGGGCGGAGTATGGACGGCTCATGGAAGAGCTAGAAGACGTACTCTCTTCTATGCTGGGAGACCAATAGGAGGAAATCATGGATTATGATGTAATAATATTAGGTGGAGGCCTTGTGGGCTGCTCCATGGCGTACGAACTTTGTAAGTACAACTTAAATATTGGTCTCATTGAGAAGAATTTTGACATTGCAGAAGATGTGGCCCTTTTTAACTCTTCCCTTATTTTAGATGGGAAGGATATTGAAGAGGAAGAGGTGTTTCAGCTCATCCGCAGAAGCAATTTAAAACTGGATGCCTTGTCTGAAGAGCTGGATGTGTTTTATGAGAAGGTGCCTTCTTTCACCATCTACCCTTCAGAAAGAGAAGCAAAAAGAATTTATGATCGGGCTGTGAAAAGAGGCATTGAAGGCATCTCTCTTCTCAGTGGTCAAGAAGCATCCAAGATGAATCATCACGTAAAAGATGAGGGGAAAAGGGTCATTTACTCCATGAATACAGGGGTAATTTCTCCCTATGACTATGCCACGGCCATGGCAGAGATTGCCTATGACAATGGGGTGAGCTTCCGGCTGGAGGAAGAAGTCCTAGATATTCACAACCAACCTCGTGGAGGAATTAAAGTCACCACCAACAAGAATAAATACACGGCTCGCGTGGTGATACGCACCACCTTTGGCGATCATTATAGCATCAAGGAAGATGAAGAAGTGGTGGGCCCCAAAGACATCATGGAGCATATGCTCATCGAGAAAGACTTTAGTCAAGAGATCAAACACATCATCAAAGAATACAAAGAAAATGGGGAGGTCATTAGCCTCTTACCCACCTCTACCAACAAACTGTTGGCCAGCTTAAAAACCGATGCCTCCAAAGAGTTTTCTCAGATGAAGAAGGAAGTGGAAACGGTCATCGGGCCTTTCCCTGCAGAGCGTGTGGATATCTTAAATGAAGGACGCAACTGGACGGAACCTATAGGCATTGATAAGGAGTATGCAGAGGATGGCTACATCCACATCAAAGCCAAGAACTTTGCGGTGGATAATGTGTTATCGGCCTTGACAGAGGACGCTTTGGCCCTTGTTTTAAGTCACTTTAAAGCCACTGCCAACAATGACTTTGAGAGTAAGCGCAGAAAATACTATCGATTCAAAGAGATGGAAGATGGGGAGCGAAATGACATCATCACCATTGATCCTAAATATGGAAAGATGATTTGTCTTTGTTCCAATGTGACAGAAGGGGAGATTGTGGACTCCATAAGAAGACCCATGGGTGCACGCACTGTAGAGGGCGTTCGTCGAAGAACTGGGATTGTTTTTGGACGCTGCCAAGGGTCCTATTGTCTCACGAAAATCATTGGCATTTTAGCCAGAGAACTACACAAGAGTCCGTTGGAAATCATGAACGACAAAAAGGATTCTCAAGTAATCTTTGCACGAATCAAAGAATTTGATGCCCGCTAGAAGGAGATGGCCATGAAACGTGAATATTATACTAGTATCATTCGAATCAAAGGTTCCAAGTCTCACCACATGGTGCCGGTGAAAAGTGATGAGCCCATGGACACCATGGATTTCATTGAGGTGTCCAAAGTCTTATCGAGGATTTATGTGGGGGTGCCCTTGCAAAAAGGGGACATCATCTGTAGCAATATCTTAAACACGGGCATCAATATCATTGTGACCAAAACCATTGACAGTTGACCTTTTTTTATCTTAAGGCTATAATGAAGTGAATTAAACCGATGACGAGGCAAGTACAATATAAAGTTGTTTCCTAAGAGAGCAGATGGCTGGTGTGAATCTGTAGCAATTTTTTTTGGAATCCACCTCTGAGGGACTGGTAATGCAGTACGGAGAAGACCGTTATCTTTATGGAAGGATGAAGTGCACACTTCATTAAATTAGGGTGGTACCACGAGTCAGATCGTCCCTTGAAGATGATCTGGCTCTTTTTTATTTGAAAAACAATGTGAGGAGGCAATAAGAATGCTGGATATTAAAAGAATACGAGAAAACCCAGAAGAGATCAAAAGACTCATGGCCAACCGAGGAGAGAGCATAGACCTGGCAGACATTGATAAATTGGTGGCTTTAGACGAGGAAAGAAGAGAGACGCTTGTGCAGGTGGAAACAGCGAAAGCTCGAAAGAATCAAGTGTCTGCAGAAATTCCAAAGAAGAAGAAAGCTGGAGAAGATGTTTCAGGGATCATGGCAGAGATGAAAGAGCTGGGGGAAACCATCAAAGGCTTAGACAATCGAGTTCGAGAAATCGATGAAGCCATGGAGTATATCATGCTTCGTCTGCCAAACATTCCTCATGAAGATGTACCTGAAGGCGAAACCGACGAAGACAATGTGGAAATGAGAACATGGGGAGAACCTAGAGCTTTTGATTTTGAAGCCAAAGCCCATTGGGACTTAGGTACTGCGTTAGACATCTTAGACTTTGAACGAGCTGGAAAGGTAACAGGGTCAAGATTTACCTTCTTAAAGGGGTATGGGTCAAAGCTTGAACGTAGCATCATCAATTATTTTCTAGACACCCATACAGATCATGGCTATGAAGAAGTGATTCCTCCTTTCATGGTCAATAGACAATCCATGACAGGAACAGGCCAGTTGCCAAAGTTTGAAGAGGATGCCTTTAAACTGACAGAGAGTGACTACTTCTTGATTCCCACAGCAGAAGTACCCGTGACGAATCTTTATAGAAACGAGACTTTTAGTGGGGATGAGCTACCCCTGAAGCATGTGGCCTATTCTGCATGTTTTAGAGCAGAAGCTGGATCTGCCGGTAGAGATACCAGAGGACTCATTCGTCAGCATCAGTTCAATAAAGTGGAGCTGGTAAAGTTCACAAAGCCTGAGGATTCTTATGAGGAGCTCAATAAGTTGGTGGCAGATGCCGAGAGAGTTCTTCAAGGTCTGGGACTTCCTTATAGAGTCGTAAGAATTTGTAAAGGAGACCTGGGATTCACCGCAGCGCTTAAGTATGATTTGGAAGTTTGGATGCCTAGCTACAACCGCTATGTGGAGATTTCCAGCTGCTCAAACTTTGAAGATTTCCAAGCGAGAAGAATCAACATCAAGTATAAAGAAACGCCAAAGGACAAACCACAATTTGTCCATACCTTAAATGGGTCTGGATTAGCCGTGGGCAGAACCATGGCAGCGATTTTAGAAAACTACCAAAATGAGGATGGAACCGTGACCATTCCGGAAGCTTTAAGACCTTATTTAAAGGGTGAAGCACTGATCAAATAATAAAAAAAAGGGCGTTGTGTTTTCTTTGACACAATGTCCTTTTTTTATTGACACAGAACTACTAAATTGCTATAATTACTAATGTCGCTACATCTTGGAGAGATGGTCGAGTTGGTTTAAGGCACCGGTCTTGAAAACCGGCGTACGTGTGAGCGTACCGTGGGTTCGAATCCCACTCTCTCCGCCATAGTTTTTTTAAGAATCTCTTTTTCCCTTGTGGTTCAGTGCTTATGGGGTTTAAGGGATTCTTTTCTTTTGCTTTTGACGATGATATTGACGATGATGTACCTAAATATTAAGATATGCTGCAAACTTTTGAGCGGTTTCTTCTTTCTTTTTCTCAGTTACATGAGCGTAAATATTCATCGTTGTTTGAATGTCTGCATGGCCTAGTCTTTCCTGTACTTCTTTGATGGATGCTCCAGCTTCAAAGAGTAGTGAACAATGAGTATGTCTGAAGCCATGTGGAGTGATTTCTTTGAGATCTATCTTTTTACAGATAGGTCTTATTTTTTGTCCAATTTTCTGAGGGTTGATGAACTTATTCTTCAAGTTAGTAAATACAAGCTGATTCTTCCCCATGGTATTGTAACCGAGAGATAGCATCTCTTTAGCTTGTTTACTCTTCCATTCCTTCATGATCTGCATGGTGGAATCATCCATTGAGAGGACTCTTTTACCCTTCTTTGTCTTTGGTGGTTGAATGATGAGCTTATTCTCCAGGCCCATAGTCAATGTTTTATTAATTGATATGGTGTCTTTAGAGAAGTTCACATCATTCCAGGTAAGAGCAAGGAGTTCACCTTTTCTACATCCTGAATAAGCAAGGAGTCTGAAGAATGTATACCATTTATCTGGATCATGTTCTTTCATGGCATCCAGGAAGGAGACAAGTTCTTCTTTGGTGTAATAGTTCAGGATCTCTTCTTCTTCCACTTCAAACTTCTTCACTGGTACAGTCACCAAAAGACAAGGATTCTCTTTGATGATGCCTAACTTCATTCCATGCTTGAAAACTGAACTGGTGTAATTCTTGAGTATTCTGTAGTTCTTTAGTTTTTTGAACCAATCATTCACAGCACTTTGACAGTGTGTAACCTTTACCTTATCTATATACATTTTCTCAAAGTGGGGTAAGATATGGTCTTTGAACAGTCCAAGAGTTTTATTAAGCGTGGACTCTTTCACAGTGTTCTGATACTGGGCCATCCAGAGATCATAAACTTCTCCAAAGGTGTAGTTCACTTTCTTAGAATACCCTTCATTTTCAAATTCTAGTTTAAGTCTATAGTATTCAAGTTCACATTCTTTTTGTGAAGAGAATCCTCTTCTGGTAACAGTTATTCTTTTTCCGGTTGCTGGATCAGTTCCAAGATACCCTTGAAACATATAGAAAGTTTCTTCTTTCTTTTGATATTTTTTGATATACATTGTTTTTCCTCCATTCATCTTCCCATGGGCAAGGGTTTTTGAATTGGGGGATGTTTTTATTTAGATATTTTTACAATAGTTATTCATCGAACTCAAGCAAAAACTTAATGACTTCAGGGATCTCATACTCATAAGTAGAATATGCATCATAGTAAAATTTCTTTATATTTTTTAATTCCTCTAAATTAGCATTCTTGATTTCTTCTAGTTCTTCATCGCTATACTGGGTACCCCCTAGCAACAATTGAACCCGGATAATCATCTCATCTTTCTTTCTATTAAGGTGTTCAGAAATATAATAATCTTTAAGCTTTGTCTCAAGCTTTTTTCCGGTTAAAAGATTTCCATTTTCATCAGCAGTAAATTCTAACCGCACTTTAGGTTTATACATTCCTATTTCTCTCAATGCTTTATCATTGGCTATACGATTTATTACGAGATTTTGCAAAATTGTTGTATTCGTGATGTTATCTCCACTGGTGTTTTTTTTCAATTCCTTCTTTAGCATTAAGATATACTTCATCACATCTTCATCAAATACAGAAATATCGAAATCTTCCTCAAACTCTGATCTTGTAGTAGTTACTCCAAGTAGATCATTTATTGATACTTCAAGTGCATCGGCTATTTTATTCAATACTTCTATGCTAACAGGCCTTCTATTGGTTTCATAGTTAGCTAAAGTTGAAGTTGGAATACTTAGTTTTTTTGCAAAGTCCTTTTGCTTAATGCCTTTAGTAATTCTTATATCTTTAATTCTATCACCAATTTCTTTTAAGTTTTCAGTCTTCATGATCTCACCTCAGTATAATAATATCATAAATTTGCACACAGAAAATGAAAGGTGGTGAAAGAATGAGTGCTGGAATGAAAATGAAACTTGAACGTATCAAGAGACGCAAGAAACAATATGAATTTGCTGAAGAGTTGGGTATATCGAGAGAATATCTCAGATTGCTAGAGAACGATCAGGCAAAGAATCCTTCAGTCGAACTTATGAAGAAAATTGCTGTAAAACTAGAAATGACCGTTGGCGAATTGTTCTTTGACGAAAAATAAGGAGGAAAAGTTATGGATCACGTGCTTGAAAAAATACGAAGCTTTTATGAAATTTACCTAGAGGACTTCCTGGATGAGCAGCAGAACGGAAAGTACAAAAAACTTTCAGAGAACCCTTATTACGAAGAGTTGAAAGCCCTCATAGCTTCCATGAATCCGCTTAGGGAGTTTCTAGGATACGAGAAGATAAACGTGGTGGAAGAATTAAGAGCAGCTATTGCACATGCAGAAAGGAGTAAGAAATGAATATTTCAATACCAATGCCGCAAGAGTTCCAGGATCAATTCAAGAGTCTCCTGGCACAGATGGCCACAGAAGTATTAGAAGAGCTGAAGGAAAAGGAGCTGGCATATCGAGAGGTTTTAACTGTAAAGGATGCTCAAGAATACCTTAGTTGCAGCTTCACCACTCTTCAGAACTTTGAAAGAAAGGGCCTTCGGTTTTCCAAGATTGATGGCAAAAAATATTATAGCAAAGCGGACATAACAGATTTTTTAAACCAATACAAAAACTAGAAAAATTCCATGGGCAAGGGAAAATAAAAATATAAAAATTGAAGGAGAAATGAAAATGAACAAGAATTTTGAAAGCAAGAAAAATAATGCAGCGAGTGTTTTAACAGACGAGATCGTCGATGTATTTGGGAAGATTGATAAGGCCATGGCACTTATGCAAGAGGTAACAGATGAGTATTTTCAACGTTATGACATTAACGACAAAGAAGATAGGCCCTATATTATTCATGGCTTCAGCAGAGCTGGACTCTATGCTTCAGTAGTAGACGATTATGTATATGAAGCGAAAAAAGCAGTCCTTGAGCTTGTCGCTAGGACTCAGAACACCTTCCAGGAATTTGTAGAAGAAGATGAAGATATTGAGAAAAAGAGAAGATTTTTACAAGAAAAATTCCCTGAAATGGCAGAAATGACTGAGAAGGCATCAAACAAGTCTATTGAATTAGGGTTTGAAATGATGTTTCTGGATGAAGAGCAACGCAAAGAGTTTGAGAAGTTCCTGATTGCAAAGGGAAAGATTGATCACGTTGAAGGGATCTATTCCGAAGCCGAATAGAGCAGCAATAGAAATCTTCACAAGAAAGGCAGGTGAAGAACATGACGAATGAAAAGTGTGGTGATGGTTATGAGTGAAATTGATTTGAATAATGGCTATGTAAGGATTGCAAATAGGTTACTCGAGGTGATTTATTCATCAAATTTCAATGCAACGCAATTAAAGATTCTAATGATGGTGATGAGATATACATATGGGTTTAATCGAAAAAGTCACAGTCTATCAATTACATTCATGGCAAAGGGTACGGGAATGTCAAAGCGTTACATCAGTAAGGAGCTGGGAAAACTTATAGATGGCAAGGTTATCAATGTAATTAGTAGCCATACCACCACTGAAAGCAGAGAAATTTCCATAAACAAAGATTATAAAACGTGGATAGGGTATGGAACAATAGTTCCACAGGTGAACAATCGTTCCACAGTGGAAGAAGAGTTCCACAGGGGAGATGAACAATCGTTCCACTCACCAGATGAACAATTGTTCCACCAAGATAAGACAAATATAAAGACAAATATAAATACAGGCGATTCACATACTCATGATCTCTTTGAGAGGGTGTGGAAAGAATATCCTAACAAAAAAGGTAAAGGTGCTGTATCTAAGAAAACCAAAAAGAAACTGGATGAAATCGGAGAAGAAAACATCCTGAAGGCGATACGGAAATACAAGAAGTACTGTGAAGAGAATGAATGGTATACACCACTCTTTGGAAGCACATTCTTCAATACAGGTATTCATGACTATCTACCAACAGAAGAACCTGAGAAACCAAAGAAGCAGCCACGAGAGATCAAGGTTCTCACTGAATCAGATCAGGTGGAATTGTTCAAACGTATGGAGCAGGAGCGACAGGATAAAATCAATGCACGTAAGCAGAGAATGAGGGGTGAGGGATGATGAACATACAAGAGTTTAAAGAGCGTATAGGCCAGAATGCAGAGCATATCATAGCATCGGGTATGGGGCTTGAAAGAGTGGGTACTAAATACAGATGCCCGAACAAATACAGCCATAACAATGGAGATCGTCACCCCTCAATGAGTTGGGACAAGAAAGCACTTCAGTTCTATTGCTTCGTATGTTCCCAGAAGCTGGATGCCTACAGCTATTACACCAATTACAAGGGTATGAGCCATGAGGAAGTGATGCAGATGGAAGAACCAACAGATAATTATCATGTTGAAATCAAGGAAAAGCCAGAGTTTCACCTGGGAGATCTAAAGGACTTTCAGAGAGACTACTTGAAGAAAAGAGGTCTTTCACATGATACTATCAGAGATTTCATGCTGGGAGATCATCAGAATAACATAGGCATACCGTATCTGAGTAGTGGCGAGATCACAGGCATAAAGCTTAAAAACATGAAGGGCGAAAAACCAAAATACTTGAGTGTAACCGGATCAGACTTTGGACTTTATAACAAAGACTTTTTGAACCAGGAAGAACCGCTGGTTATCACAGAGGGCGAGATAGATGCCATGAGCGTATATGAAGCCGGATATAAAAACGTTGTATCGGTGGGAACTGGTGGTTCAAGTCTGGATAAGCTATTCAGAAAAGAAGAGAAATATCTTCAGGGATTTAAAGCACTCATCATCTTCTCTGATGTAGATGAAGTGGGCAAAACAATGAGAAAGGCCTTCCTCGAGAAGTTTGGTTATCTGGTGAAATTCCCTGATGAAGATGAATATAAAGGTTGCAAGGATGCCAATGAAATTCTATTACAGCATGGACGGGAGCAGGTTCTTAGAGTTGTAAAAAGTGCATCTGTCAAGATTGAGGGCCTTATCAATGCATCGGATGATATTCCTCATGATATCTCTACCATAGGGAAAAAACACATTCCCACAGGGATTCCATCAATTGATTATGCAATTAATGATCTTGGTTCTGGTGAAGTATCTCTTGTAACAGGAAGGTCTAACAGTGGAAAAAGCACCTACATATCACAAATTACAGCTTCAGCAATAGATGAAGGGTTCAAGGTGTTCCTTGTTGCTGGTGAAGGGACCATTCCAATTTTAATCAATAACTTATACCAAAATGTAATAGGTGGAAATCCTCGATACTATGACATTAAACAGGTTAATAAGCGGTCCTTTAAGGTTGCAAAGCCTTTTGTGGTAGAAGCTCTGAGGAAATGGCATGGAGATAGATTCACATTATTTTCAAAGGGTGAATCAAAGCTCAAAACTACAGATGAATTGCTGTCAATGATGGCACAGCAGATAAAGAATAATAAGCCTGACCTGGTTGTTATCGACAACTTAATGAGTGTTCTAAGTGTAGACAAAGTATCTGAAAAATATGAGAAGCAAGGGGATTTCATGGAGCATCTTCTCATGTTGGCAAAGACTGAGAATTGTCATATAGCCTTGGTGTTACATCCAAACAAAGAAGTTAGAAAAGGTGGTTCCCTCGAAATGGAGAACATATCAGGAAGCTCAGATTTGTACAACAAAGCAGATATCATCCTGGCGGTAAAGAGAAATTATGATGAAGATGAAGAGCATGACGGAGAGATCTCAATCTTGAAAAATAGATATTTTTCAGAGTTGACTACAGCATACACAATGTACGATCCAGAAACAAAGATGCTCCTCGAAATGGATGCCTTTGGAGTACCGATAAAGTATAACCTTCAATGGGAAAAATACCTGGATAAAGACAAATTGAATGAAAATCCTGAACCGGTATTCATGGTAGATCATGAGAAAGCATATACCCCTAAAACATATAAGAAACCACCAAAGAAAACCAAGGATTCTGTGAAAATGTATTCAGCATCAAAAGATGATATTGAAAAAAATCCCTTTGATGTAGAGCTGGTTCAAGTGAATATATCGGATGTAAGCGAGGTGAAAATCTAGTGCTAAAATCTGAAATCAAGTATTTATCAAAGCAGATGAACCTAAACATCCGAGATCATCCATATTTGAAGCTTCATGGTAAGCGTGGTAAATGGTACTTCAAGGACAGAAGAACCTTCTATGAGGACGAGACACCGCATGTGTACCCTATTGGAATCAACAGACATTCAATCTATGTAATCAATCCATTCACTGGAGAGATCACTTCACATGGATTCACTGGAACAGATGATTATACAGGCCATAAATCTCAAGGGTACATAGTCGAATCAATATATCATTACGGTTCATTCTTTCCTGGAGTAATGGCAATAAAAGACAAGATGCAGAGTCTCATCAAGTACAACGAGAAGTACAAAATATATGAAAGGATGTGGAATTAATGAAAAACAAAGCTTTACCAACAGACAATCCGAAAAACTACTATCATGAATCAGTTGAAACTCAGAAGAAACTTCTTGAGTGGATAGCAGCTAATTTAATCGAACGTGGTGGATCGTGGAGAGGTAGTTATGAGCTGAAAGAAATCTTTGGAAGTGATACCGGAGTGTATGTGAGTAATGGCACCATGAAAACCGCTATGAGAATATCCGGTTTCAAAGTACAGGATGATAGGGAGCTAAAGAATTGGGGTTTCAAAATCAACAAGAGATCTCCGGCAATATTAAAGTTCTACAAGCTGGATCAGAAAGCATAAATAACTGAAGGAGGAGTCCATGAGGTAATTCTATAAATAAATTAAAAAGGATTGATAGTAATGGACAAAGAGAGAGAAAACAGACTGCAAGAACACATTAAAAAGATCCAGGCACTCTATAAAAGAGCAGACAAGCAGAAGAGGATCTTCATAGGGTGGAAGTTATCAGGTGGAAAAATCGACTAAAAAAAGAACAGGAAACATCCTGTTCAATTCGGAAAGAGGCTTTCCTAAAATATTAAAAAAGGTTGGGTGAACTAAAACAATATCACCTACTTAGATTATACCACCACAATAGCCAAAAACAAAGAGCGACAAGGGGGGTGAATATATGAATGATGATGGCAGGATGATAGGTGCAATCACTTATCTAAATGACAAGGGATATGGATTTATAAGGT